>Ga0209285_10000081_pt1 | contig 32646 bp, 33 predicted proteins | sample PPLLak3March2015_2_FD_187249 | JGI IMG/M metagenome (GOLD analysis project Ga0209285, IMG submission 187249) | Freshwater sediment microbial communities from Prairie Pothole Lake near Jamestown, North Dakota, USA - PPLs Lake P8 Core (3) Depth... | ecosystem: Environmental > Aquatic > Freshwater... | reverse complement strand
CATAGCGCATAAAACATTCGAGGAAGCATCGTTATACCCGAAACTAGACCAAGAATTAACCACCGCACAAAAAGATGAAATCATAAAGAAAATCCGAGAAATCGCCTGATACTACTTTTTTTTTTTTAAATAGTAAATTCCTCGAATCGCTCTGCTTTCGCCTTACAGATAGGACAAATCGGTGGGGGCAGTTCTCTTGCACATAAATACCCACATACGGTACATCTCCATACCTTGATACGCCCTGTTTTTTTTCCTGGTTTTAATTGATTTGTAGTATCCTCCAAATTACTAGGTTTTTTTTCCGCAACAGAAAGCGCTGCATCAATAACTTCCCGAGGTCTCCGTTCCGGAATAGGACTTAACTGAGATGGATTATTTTTAATCTTTTCATTGACAAACAATCCACAATAACACATACCATACTCGTCCACATCAGCGTCTCGATACTCACAAGGGCAGAGGATATCAACATCGTATTTTTTCGAACCACTGGCGACACGACAAGGACAAGACCCATAACCATATCGAGCAGTATTTGTCACCAAGCCATCGATAAGGTCACTGAAGAGCTGTTGATCTGGGCATAAATAATACCCGTTGTCCTTCGCGTTTTTTTTCATTGTATCAATAATGGTTTGTTTCTCTGTCATCATCGGAGTTTCTCCTTTATTTCTTTTTCTTTGAATCCAAGAATAACATGTTTCCCCTGATCGATAACAATCGTCGGATAGGTTCGATATTGGTTGTATTTTTTCACAGCCTCGGTCGCCTCCGTATAGTCATTTCCCGTTAATGTATCGACATCAATATATTCATATTCAACACCAAGAGCTTTGAGAAGTTCCTTTGTTTTTTTGCACCATCCACAGGTGCTCAAGGTGTAGATTTTCACGTGATGTGTTTTGTTTTTCCCAGGTACGGTCTCATGTTTCATTGCATTTATATTCTCTTAGTCTCTAAAAACTTTATGTTTGTTTGAAAAACTAGCTTTATATAGAATTAACCTATGTGATACATGAGGCGAAGGCATGACTGTTGATTATTATCAATGTCAAACCTGTAAAAAAAAGACGATAGTTAAAACCAAAAAAGAAAACCCAACCTGTTGCGGGAAACCAATGAAAAAAATTTCGGTTGATATTTGTCTTCAACCAAATCATGCTGAACATGCTCGGCCGATGGGAGAAGACGAGCCATGTGATGATTTCCGCAGCGGAAATTAACGCACGAGGTGATACAGTATGAGTAAATGTATTGTCTGTAGTTGTGAATTTGAAGACGAAAACATACGGCATATCCATATAAAGGGCAAACCAAAGAAGATCTGCAAAGAATGCGTTGCAGCCATCAAGGGATTTTCGTAACTACCTGTTTTTATTTATAGAGATATAGATCGTTCTATGTCGCGGCCCATCTCCTTCATAAAAAAAGACATGCTGCCAGGTCCCCAGAACAAGGTTTCCGTTAGAAATGAGTATGGTTACCGATGAGCCAAGTAGGCTTGCCTTGATGTGCGCGTCACTGTTTCCCTCGGAATGATGATAGGACGCGTTTTCTGGTATCAGTTTTTCTAATGTTTTTATGATGTCTTGTTGGACGTCAGGGTCAGCCCCTTCGTTGATGGTGATGCCTGCAGTCGTATGCGGGACGAACACGATGAGGGATCCTTCATTGATTTTTTCTTCTTTGACTAAGCGTCGGACCTCATCGGTGATATTGATCATCTGGTTTCTCTGATTCGATGTGATACGTAGTTCCTTCATCAAGAAGACTCATCTGTTTTTTCTATTTAAACCGTATCGGTGAGAAAACCTTTTTGTACCACTGCCTGGTTCTTCCGCTCCAGAAGACCATGAAACTTACTGCGAGTGCGATTCTCTTTGATATGGATGGAGTCCTTGTCGATTCTCTTGATTCCTGGTGGAATGCGTTAAACAGTGCGTTGCAGAGATTCAAACATGAAGAAATCACCCGTGATGAATTTATAAAGACCTATTGGGGTCATGACCTCAAAGCCAACCTCGAACGATTGCACCTGAACCCTGAGGTCGTCCAGTTCTGCAATATCACCTACGGCAATCATCTTGATTACGTCACAATATACCCTGATGCCGAGAACACATTGAAATCACTTAAAAGTTACAAGAAGGCGGTTATCACAAATACTCCTTCTGATTGCGCACAGCAGATCTTAAAGAAATTCAGCATTGAGAGGTATTTCGAGACAATCGTCACCAGCGATGATGTTACCAAATCAAAACCTGACCCGGAAATCGTCTTTAAAGCATGTAAACGACTTGGAGTCGATGTCCAAACCGTGCTGCTCGTTGGTGATACAGAAAGTGATGTGAAAGCAGGAAAAGCAGCGGGATGTAGGGTTGTTGGTTTGAACATCTCTGCGGATATCACGATTCAAAAGCTTTCAGAGTTACCTCCTCTTCTTCTTTAAGAGAGCTGATTGTTATTTTTTATTTTCTTAATCGGAATAGTTAAAAATAACCTACGAGATGCAAGACAAGTGAGTAACATGGAGGAAGAAATTCAAATCATTGAATATAAGAATGTTGATCTGTCAAATGCAATCCTTATTGAGGCGTTCCCCACCGTCGGGCTTGTCAGTTCCATCGCTGGTCATTTTCTCGTTGAGCAATTGAAACTGGAGGAAATCGGAACAATCAGCTCGCGGTATTTCATGCCTGCCGCGGTGATCCATAACGGAATGCCATCTCCTCCAGTGAGAATCTATGCAAGCAAAAAAATCTGTGGATCGACTGGTGGTTGTGATCAGATCGCTGTGGTTATCTCTGAGTTTATGCCGTCCGTTGATATCATCAAACCAGTGGCAAACTTGATACTGTCCTGGGCGCAGAAAAAGAAATGCAGCCATATTGTGACGTTAGAGGGGACTCATGGTCTCAATCCGAAAAAACCAAAAACCTATGGGGTTGCTACGACACAGAAAATGAAAGACATCCTGAAGAAATATTCCATTTACGAAACCAAGGAAGGTATGATTACTGGGATTACTGGAGTACTGCTCTTTGAGGGGGCGCGTTTGAAACTAGATGTCCTGTGTCTTCTTGCAGAGGCTCACTCCTCCTATCCGGATTCTCGCGCCGCAGCCTTACTTGTGGAAACACTGGATAAAATGCTTCCTGAAATTAAGCTTGATACCCAACCGCTCTATAAAGAAGCAGATGACATAGAGCAGAAAATCCGTTCGTTCATAAAACAAGCACAGCCGACCGCGCCGTCATCAGGTCCCCTTCAATCGCAGATGTACGGGTAATATTCCTAACCATTGTCAGTATATCGATTCAAGAACACAAATTTCTCCAGAGGAAATCGCTCTGGTCTTTTCTTCTCAATCACTGCTTGTTTTTCAGAAAGAATAGGATGGATGGTCGCTGCGTGTTTCCCGACGTTTACCAAGGTGATGACCTCAAGATCGTCTGGGATATCAAGGATTTCTCGCGTTTTTTTCGGGCTATAACCTGCAATGGGATGGGCCACTAAACCTAATTCCGTTGCTCGCAGGATGAGAAATGCAGTCGCCATCCCTGTGTCAAACTGATGGTACATCCTCTCACCGATGATACAGTCATATTCTTTCTTGCTTAGTACCACGATGATCATTGATGCACGTTGGATCCATTCGTTTCCTTTTGAGAGCGCTTCATGCATTTTCTTCAGTATCTCTGGTTCGTAGACAAAGATGAATCTCCAGGGTTGATTGTTATTGCATGACGCGGAGAGTTGCGCATGTGATGCAAGGTCCTTTATCAAATCCTGTGTGATTTCCACAGGGTCAAGCGAGCGGTACGCTCGTCTGCTTTGAATCGCTTCTTTTACGTCCATGGATAACCTCTTTGATTGGTAAAAGCAACTAAGAATAATTATCAATAGTACTCATAAGGATTTCTCTTAATCGTTCCTATGAAAGAAAACTATAAGATGGTGTGAAGCTATTTCCCGCCTCATGGCAATTGGATTCGCATTGTTAAGTATAAGCCCCCTTCATGAGAAAACCGTGTACGAGAAACTCACCCAGATATCGGAGATCATCGAAGTCCATCCGCTCTTTGGGGAATTCGACATCCTTGTGAAAATTCAAGCAAATGATATTGACTCCATTGGGAGTATCGTGATTAACAAGATCCGATCGATTCAAGGTGTGATGGATTCAAAAACATTGATTGGGACAAAGAGCTTATCCGGATAGTCTATTCTTTTTCCTTCATTGTTGTGGAAAGGACAACATATCTTTTTTTTGCTTTTCTTTTTGCATTTTTCCCTGTTCATTGATACAAGTATTGAATAATTATATTTATAGGGATACATTTATGTATGGGAAATAGAGATATAACTCCAAGGGGAATACTCATGAAACAATATTATCTGACAATACTGTTACTCGTTCTACTTCTTCTATCACCGGTATCGACAGTTGTTGCAGACGCACAAACATGGACCAAAGATACTTCTATACCACCGAAAAGCACAATTTATGTCGATGATAGCAACACCCAAGGGCCATGGAACGGATCAGATGATTATCCCTATCGATATATCAACGACGGCATCCTACATGCAATAGACGGTGACACCGTCTATGTGTTTAGCGGATTGTATAATGAGACCATTTTCATCAATAAATCCATTTCCATCCGAGGACAGCAACAAGATTCTACCATCATCGATGGTCACAACAACGGCTCAGTAATAACCGTTTCCAGCGAACAGGTGACCATCAGAAGATTCACGATTCGTAACTCCGGAGGATACCAGGGGGACGCAGGCATCGCCGTCCTTGCAGATACAACCACTATCATGGAATGTACCGTCTACCGGGCACGTACCGGTATCTCTGTTCAAAATAGCAGTGAAACCACCATCACATCCTCTCGATTCCATACGAACGGTTTTGGCATCTTCTCTTTGTCATCTGTTTTTGTTACGATTGATGACTGTATATTCTATCATAATGGCGCAGGTGTCTATCTCTATAACACCTCTTGCGTAACCATCTCGAATTCCTACACAGACACAAATGGTATTGGTTTCCTCTGTGAACGATCATCGCATATTGAAATATCAAAGTCGGCTGCTCGTGATAACGATGATAATGAAGGTGGGATGTTTTTCGTTGATTGTCAGTATATCAACATCCTTAATTGTTATCTTTCCCATAATGGTGTTGGTGTGAATCTTGTAAATTCATCAGCCTGTTACATTGATTCTTGTAATTTTTCTCTCAACACCCATTTCTCCTGTAAATTAAAAAAATCTGTTTCTAGTATTTTTTTGACGAACTGTATTTTCACAAAAAACCTCCGCTACGGGCTTTATGCTGAGAACAGTGCGTTCACCATTTCTTGGAGTAACTTTTATAGAAATGAGAACTATGGTTTGTATGCGGAAGCCTCAGTAATTAATGCTAGCTATAACTGGTGGGGGACGAAAAACGGACCAGGGCACAACGGTCTTTTCAGAGCGGATCGTGGAACTTGGAATCCTCGTGAAATATCCTATCGACCATGGCTGACGTTTCCAATGCCAGAAATCGGACCCGATTGGGATTTGGATAAAACATTCCAGAAACCAACTTATTCCAATCCATGGCCTGAGCAGATTATCTTTCCTGATCTTGACACGGATGGCGATGGAGTAACAGATTTGTGGGAAGTGAAATGGGGATACTCCCCAGATGTTTGGGATGATCATCACCATCTTGACCCGGACAATGATTCGTTGAACAACATTGAAGAATGTTACATGGATGAATTTGGTTCAAATCCTTTTCATAAAGATGTGTTTCTTGAGTTCGATTGGACAAAAACCCTACAGGAGAATAGCACTAACAAACCACTTAAACAGGATATAACAGAAATGATTGACAGGTTTTCAAGGCATGATATCACCCTGCATGTTGATACCGGCGAACTTGGTGGCGGAGAGGAACTCCCCTCTCAATCGCATGTCTCCTACGCAGAAATCATCGATCTGTATTGGGAATATTTCCTTCACAACGATTTGAACAACCCTCGACAGTGCATCTTCCATTACGGCATCATTTCTGATTACTCAGAAGGACCTGGGTTTGCAGTGATGGGATGGAATCACCTTAATGCATTCATTATTGGAGCGCAATCCTTAGCAGAAAAGCATCCATCATCAACCAGGGGTTGGCTTGCCATGGCTGCGTCTATGCATGAGACCGGGCACACCTTTGGTCTCATTGTGACGAAATATAACGGCATCGATAACCGTAATACCCTTAAACCATATTACAAAGAATTCTGGATTTATCTTCACTATAAGAGCATTCTGAATTATCTGTACACCTATTCATTCATGGATTTTTCTGATGGTTCTCATGGACGCGGAGATTTCAACGACTGGGGTAACCTTGATTTCCATTTCTTTAAAAACACGGACTTTTCTTACCCGATTTGATTAATCTTCCTTCCATTTTGTCAATATAACCCCTGCGATGAAAAATATCGCAGCAAAGATTAGAACGATTCCGCCATTGATTAGAGCCTCAGTCTGATTCATGTAAATCATGGCATTGCGCAACCCTTCGTTGACATAAAACAGAGGAAGAGCGCGGGCTAATATCTGGATAATTGAAGGCATCGCATCCACAGCAAAAAAAGTACCAGCCAGAAACATCATCGGGAAGCTGATTGCCCCAGCAGCCATATCTGCTGTTTCTTCTTCTTTGACAAACCGACCGATGATCATCCCAATACCTGAAAACAGGAAACTTGTGGCAATAACGATGATGATGGTCAGCAGGTTGATATTCACTTTGATGCCGAATGCAAGAACTCCAACCCCGATTGCAACCGATGTCGAGATGAACGCGAGGAACAGCATGAAAAGCATTTTTGCCAAGATCCATTCTGACCGGGTAATTGGTGTGGTGAGTAACTTTCGTAAAATACCATCTTTTCTGAATTTCGTATTCCGTTCAATGCTGCCGTAGATGCTCTGCTGCATGATGGTAAATCCGATCATTCCTGGGATGAAGAAATCAATAAAACCGAAACTTTCTGTAACGGTGCTTTGTTCATCAACTCCAATAACGGTTCTCCCCTGTGAAAGCTGCATGTTAAGTCCTTGTAAAACGCTGGAAATCACACTGCGTAAAACCTGATTGGTTTGCTGTTCTGTTGGATCAAAATAATAGGTGATGTTGACTTTCGTCGAAGGATCAGAAAACGAACGGGTGATGTCGCTTTCGTAACCCTCCGGGATTACGATGAGATTTTTGATGTTGTTCTGCTTGATGTACTCTGTGGTGGTCTCATTGGTCGTAATGTTTTTTATATTGAGAACACCTGTTTTGTCTAGGATAGTAATGAAACCCTGTGACATGTCGGTGTTGTCAAGATCCTGGACATACAACGTGTACTTACTTTCCCCCATGCCTGAGAAGATCGCTCCGAAAAGAAGAATCAACATCACAGGAAATAACAAGGACCAAAAGACGGTCCCTCGGCTCCGTGACCAGCTCCGGATGCTATACAGAAAATCAATCCCGACGATTCTCAAATTCATGCGTCTACCTCCTCTGTGAGACGTGCTCCCGTCAAGCGGAGAAATACCTCCTCAAGGTTCGAGCCACGGATATCCACGCTATCGTACTCGATACATTCATGACGAAGTTCTGAGAGCACCTCAAGAACTTTTTCCTTATAATCGATTCTAACAGTGATGTCCCCATTTCCACTCGAATGAACTTCAAATCCTTTGTCTTCTAACAGCTGAAGTGCTTCGTCTGAATGGCAGTTTTTAATATACAGGGTCGTTTTTTCGCCATGTTGACTTAGAAGATCCTGTAAGGATCCTTCTGCGATAATCTTTCCTTTATGGATGATTGCGATATGGTCAGCTAGATGCTCTGCTTCCTCCATATAATGCGTGGTGAGGAATACAGTTTTCCCTTTGTTTCGTAGATTAGCAATTACCTGCCAGACTTCCCGACGTGCTTTCGGGTCTAATCCTGTTGTCGGCTCGTCAAGAAAGACGACCTCAGGGTCATTGACTAAAGATAAGGCGACACCAACCCGTTGTTTCAGGCCACCTGAGAGGTTTCTGTACAATTTTTTTTCATGGGATCGTAAATCCATTGCATCTAGGATTTCGTCGATGTTCGCCCGTTTCTTATACAGTTTTGAAAAATATGTCAGCGTCTCACGCACAGTGAATCGCTCGAAGGAATGGAACTCTTGAGGTAGGATGCTGATGCGTTCTTTGATTTGGTTAAACCCTGTTTTTATGTCTGTGCCTAGTAGTTTGATAGCTCCGGCTGTTGGTGTCCGTATGGATTCTATCATTTCTACCGTAGTTGTCTTTCCTGCCCCGTTCGGCCCAAGAAAAGCAAAAATTTCTCCCTTTTTTACGGTAAAGGAGATGTCATTGACTGCGATAAGATCATCATAGGCCTTTTTCAGATGAGATACTTCAATAGCAGCGGTCCCGTCCTGCCTCTCCTCAGGGATTATGGCACGTCCCTTCATATGGCAAGCTGCGCAGGTCACCAACTTTGTTTCTCCAGGGTTGCCAAAAAAGGTGGCGATTTCTTCACAGTTCGGACATTTGAACCGTTGCTCTATCATATCCTTCCTCTTCTGTTATTTTTTATATGATACCCGTGATTAAAACCAGGTATATAGGTTTTATCCTATTCAAGGAGAACCTTTTTTTGTACTTTCATCTGAGAATCAAAAGTATACACAATAGGTACCCCTGTAGGAATCTCAACCTTTGGGATCTCCTCGTCAGAGATGTTTTCGACATACTTTGTTATCGATCGGAGGCTGTTGCCATGAGCGACGATGAGCACGTTTTTGCCCGCTTGGAGCTCCGGTGCAATATTTTTTTTGTAATAAGGAATCGTGCGTTCGCAGGTGTCTTTCAGGCTTTCCCCATGAGGCGGGTTGATATCGTAGCTGCGTCGCCAGAGATGGACCTGGGCTTCCCCATATTTCTTCATGGTCTCTGCTTTGTTCAGTCCCTGCAGATCGCCATAGTATCTTTCCGCTAGATCCACGGATTGATAGATAGGTATCTCCTTCTCCCGAGAACCCGAGTAGTGCTCCCACGCATGGATTCGTCCGTCTTCATGATACAAGATAGGGATTCGCTCATCTGAGAGTTCAAGTATAATATAATGCAGCGTCTGGATTGCTCTCATCAGATGAGAGACGTAGATTGTGTCAAATCGTATGTCTTTGAGTTTCTTTCCGGCAGAGGAGGCTTCCTCTCTTCCCTTTGATGAGAGTGGGACATCCACCCAGCCGGTGAACCTGTTCTCTAAATTCCATTGTGATTGCCCATGTCTGACTAATGCCAAGGTTGCCAAGCTCAACACCGCCTCAAACTCCATACAAAGGATAGTATTTCTCTTTTAGATATCCAACGAAGATTTTAGAATTTAACCCCTCTCCACAGGTTTTCTGAATGATTTCATCAGCCGTCATTAGCGAACCGTATTGATAGACATGGTTGGAGAGCCACTGCAATATGTTGGTAAAATCGCCTCGTGAAATCTCATTATTGGCTGTCGGGTGTTCTTTTCGGAATTGTCTGAAGAGCTGTGATGCGTAGATAGTTCCAATCGCATAGGTGGGGAAATACCCAAAATCGCCCCCACTCCAATGCATATCCTGCAAGACTCCTTCCCGGTCGTTTTTCGGGGTGATACCTAAGAACTCTGTCACTTTCTGGTTCCAACACCCGGGTAACTCTGCAACCGTGATTTTATCCTCCAGAAGATCAAGTTCTAACTCGAAGCGGAGTATCACATGAAGACAGTACGTCAATTCATCTGCCTCTGTTCTGATGAAGGTTGGTCTGACATGATTGATTGTTTGATACCAGGTTTCCGCACTCATAGTCTTACAAACATCCGGGGAGATCTTCTGAAAGATTGGGGCGAAGTAGTCCCAAAATGGTTTGCTTCTTGCTATCATGTTTTCCCAGAATCTTGATTGTGATTCATGGATGCCTAGAGAGGGTGCAGTTGAGATAATGGTGTCTTTGTATTCTCCTTTCAGAATTCCTAGTTCGTAGAGCGCATGACCCGCTTCATGTGCGGTTGAGAAAAAAGAAGACAGGAAGCCTTCCCGTTCGTAGTTGGTCGTAAATCTCACGTCATCGTCTCCCATTGAGGTGGTGAAAGGATGGGTGGAGAGGTCAAGGCGTGCCCGGTCAAACGGTAGGTTCATCCGAGCTAACAGCATGTCGCAAAGATCCTTTTGATGTTGAGTTTCAAATTTTAGTTTTACAGTATGTTGTTTTTGATATCTGTCACTTGAGGTAATGGTCTGTAAAAGTTCGACAAGGTGTTGTCGTAGAATGGTGAATTCTTTTTGTAAGATATCAACGGTCATGCCTTCTTCGTAGTCATCCAACAACGTGTTGTACGGATGGCCAGGGAGTTTGATGTAGTCATAGTATTGTTTTTCAAGTTCAACGATTTTTTCGAGGTGTGGTTGGAACAAGGAGAACTTGTTTTTTTCTCGTGCCTCTTGCCAAACCCCGTACGCTATCGACGTGGTTTTTGTCATTTTTTCGACGAACTCTGCTGGGAGTTTTCGTGCTTTTTCGACGTCACGGAGTAATTTCGTGACGATCAAGTGGTCTTTTTCTGTCAACGAGTGTGCGACAACATGGAGTTTCTTCAGATGAGTGTAGAGTGTTTCTGATGTCACACGTTCGTGGGCTAACCGTGATATAAGTGATTGTTGCTCAGATCGCTCTTCACTTCCTTTCGGTGGCATGTAGGTCATCTGATCCCAGCCTAGTAACGCAGCAATGCCACCATACAAGGATATTTCTTTTTGTTCCTTGTAGATATATTCTAGTGATTCTTTCATAGCATTTTCTCCTTCTTCATACGGTGATTTCAATGCCAACAGGGCAATGATCTGACCCCGTGATATCTTGGTTGATGAACGCGTTTGTTATCTTTGGGAGCAATTCCTTGTTGACAAAGAAATAATCGATTCTCCAACCGACGTTGCGTGCTCGTGCACCGGTTTTCAGATCCCACCAGGAGTATTGATTTGGCTCTGGATGGAACCGTCGGAATGTGTCGGTAAAGCCATGGTCGATGAACGTGTCTATCCATGCTCGTTCCACTGGTAAGAACCCTGAGGTGTGTTCGTTTTCCTTTGGTCGTGCAAGATCGATTTCTTTATGTGCAGTGTTCAGATCACCGCAGACGATGATGTTTTGTTTTTTTGCTTTGAGGCTGTCCGCATAGCTGAGGAACTCGTCATAAAAATCGAGTTTGTACTGGAGGCGTTCTTTGTTTTTCTTCCCGTTAGGGAAGTAAATATTGAATAATGTAAAGGAAGGATAGCTGGTAATCAGGATGCGCCCTTCACTGTCAAACTCCTCTCTGCCAAAACCAGTTTTGACCGCTAATGGTTTTTGTTTTGAGAATGTTGCGACACCGCTGTAGCCTTTTCTTTCGGCAGGGTTCCAGAAGAGATGATAGTCTGGGACGTTTCTGAGATGTGGTGGGAGCTGCTCTGGCGTTGCTTTTATCTCCTGGAGGCACATGATGTCTGGTGATTCTTTCAAAAACCAATTGTAAAACCCTTTTTTCTCCATCGCTCTGATACCATTAACGTTCCAGCAGAGTATTTTCATCAGAGAACCTCCTATGTTTTTCTTACAGATTTATTAGGTATTTCTTTTTCCCTTTATATGGTTTTGAATACGATACTATAAGGTGCGTTGGAGAAGTGCGATATAGAATCCATCGGTTTGATCGGTGTCAGGCCATGTTCGTTTTTCATCCAAGAGGAGAAATCCATTGTGGTTCTTGAGAAACCGCTGTATCTGCTTTTCTCCTTCTGAGGGTAGTACGCTGCAAACAGAGTAAACCATTTTGCCTTGGGGTTTGAGTAATCCATAATATTTTTCGAGGAGGTCTTGTTGTAAGCCTCTCAATCGTTCGAGGGATTGTGTGGTCAATTTCCATCTAATGTCAGGATTTCTGCGTAACGTCCCTAGTCCGGAACAGGGGACGTCAAGCAGTAGTCGGTCTGCGGTTTCGTTTATCCTTTTGTAGACCTTCGAAGAGGTGATGAGACGCGCTTCAATGGTATCCACCCCTGCCTTTGCAGCTCGTTTTCGAAGCTGTTGTAGTCTCCAGTCTTGGGTGTCCATAGCGATGATCTTTCCTTTGTTTTTTAGTAACGCTGCAAGATGTAATGTTTTGCTTCCTTCTCCTGCGCAGACATCAATTACACGCATTCCTGGGTGTGGGTCAAGGATCCTACTGGTCATCTGCGAGGCAGCATCCTGCACCTCGAAGAGTCCAGCGTTGAAACTAGAGAGTTTGAAAACATTTATTTTCTCTTTTATTAACAGCGCATCTGGGTTTCCTTCGATTGGTTCAGCGATGCTTCCTTCTTTGCGAAGAATAGAAAGTAGCTCTTTTGGTGTTGTTTTGAGGCTGTTTACTCTAATGACAAGCTCAGGTTTTTTGTTTAATGAGGCAAGCACTGGTTCCCATCGCATGCCCAATTCTTTTTCGCCCTGGGCATCCAGCCAATCTGGGATTGATTCCCGTAGAGCTCTTGAATGCTTTGTGTTTTGTATTCGTTGTAAGAGCTGCGTTGCGTCTAAACCTTTTTTGTTTTGAAGCGCGGAAAGATCCCCTTTTTTTGAAAACAAATATATGGTGATCAGCGTCTGAAGCTCTTTTTCATCAGCCGATGGTTCTCTATTGATGATGTACCAGAGTGGTCTCCACCATCGGATGATGTCATACAACGTATCGGAAAAGACTGCTCGTGTGTTGTCTTCCCAGTCTGGGTGAAGCTTGAGTGTCTGTTCGATTGCCTTGGTCGCATAAATGTTTTCCCAAAAAACTACCCGTAACGTATCAATCATCGTCGGGGTGAGCTCTTGAAGCATCGCTCGTAGGTTTGTCGTCATGGGTGTTTTCTTCCTTAGATGCCATCTGTCATACTCACTCGATTAATAAATTCATTCGCTTGCGGTATTTAAAAAATGTCAAATCGATAATATAGTTATAGAAGAACATCATTAAAAAGAAGTATAACGGGGAGCGTCATTGAATAAAAAAACAATGAGTGCCCGGCTGGAATATCTTCAGCATCTGAATGATAAACTAGCGATTAAGTTTAAAAAAAACGACAGGACATTGCCGTCGATGCAACGGGATTTTCCATCCGGCAGTTCAACGAGCCCTGGCAGAAAGTAAAAGGAACAATCCGTGCCAAGGAGTACGTTAAGTTGCATGCGGCAATCGACATGCAATGGCGTGCGATTATCTCGTTTCATTTCACCCGCACCCATGTCCATGAGATAACTCAACTTGAGATACTGCTTGAGCGGCTGTGGGATCTTGGAAATGTCTATGCGGATAGCGGTTATCTGTCTTCAGAGAACTGTACTATCATCGTCAGAAAGAGCGGGATTCCATTTATCCGACCGAAATGCACCTCTGTTGGATGGAGACCGGGGAAACCAATCCAATATGGAAATCATTACTACGACATGATGGAAGAGTATAAGAAAAATCCAAGCGAGTGGATGAAACAGTATCATCAACGTTCGGTGATCGAAGCCGTCTTCTCTGCGTTGAAACGACGACTTGGAGGCTCAGTCGCCTCCATTAAACGTGGTGTACAAAGGATAGAGATTACGTTGAAAATCATTGTGTATAATCTGATGATGTTGTTGAGGAAATATGTTGAAGAGGAATACTTTTGAGACAAAGCCAGTGAATACTTTCACTGACCCCTGCTTGAGATTTATAACCAAGAACGACCATTCAAAGTTTAATTGACCTTAAGATACGGAGGACATGCCGGCCAAGGCTGCTGGCATTTCTGCCACTTTCCCTTTCCATCTGCATCCCATCCCTCTCTTCTTTTTTTTCTTTTTCATCCAAAAGAGTTTTATATATAAATCACATAAAGAAATGTGATCACAACCGGAAAAATGGAAGTGGTTTAGGAGGAGTACATATTTCAGAAAAAACGTGTGAGATGTGTAAACAAAAATTCCATCTACAGGAGCATCAAAGCGGTTTGGTCTTTGATGATAAATTTTTCATCTGCGAGGACTGCCGAACACACACACCCGAACAGGAGATAATGGGCTGGTCCCAAAGCACCATGCGATCATCAACTTCAGCGATGCCGATCTCCCTGTGGCTCATCCAAGAGCAGAATAAGGACAAGCCACCATTCTCAAGAAGAAAAGAATAACACTGATTCTTTGTGATTCTGGTTATCAACGCTCTATCAAAATCCTTTTTTATAGCCAGATTCATGCAGGTAGCATATGTTTATCATCAAACTTGGTGGGAGTGTCATAACCAATAAAGCAAAGGCATGCTGTTTCAAACAAGAGATTGTGGACCGACTTGCTGGTGAATTACAACATGCAAACAAGAAGGTCATCTTGATACATGGCGCAGGATCGTTTGGTCATATTCTAGCGAAACAATACAAATTAAACGACGGGTTCAGACAAAAAAAACAGGTGCAAGGCTTTGCCTTGACACAAGCCATGGTTCAACGATTAAACAATCTGGTTCTCGCATCGCTGCATAACCATGGCATCCCTGCAGTGTCCATCCCACCTCATGCAGTCCTCTCCCTTTCGGATCATAAACTCTCACGCTTAGATTATAACATATTCAAAAAATACCTTGCCTTAGGGTTCATTCCTGTCAGTTTTGGTGACGTAGCCCTTGATAACCAACTAGGTTTTTCCATCTGCTCAGGAGACCTGCTTGTCCAACTACTCACAGCAGAGTTTAAACCAGAAAAAGTGATTTTCGTCATTGACGAAGACGGGTTATACACAGCCAATCCAAAGACCAACAAGAACGCTACCTTCCTTGAAAACACCACGGTAACCGAATTGGAGAAACTCACCACATCGTTAGATGCACACGCAGACGTAACCGAAGGAATGAAAGGAAAAATTCACACCATCAAACAGATAGCAAAAACCGGTGCAGACACTATCATATTGAATGGGAATATACATAACCGGTTATATGATACCCTAAAGGGGAAGAAGGTACGATCCACCATCGTTTACGGTGATAAAATATGAACCAAACGGAGGAAAGGAAACGAGAGCATGTACAGATTTCATTAAAAGAAAATGTGTCTGCTCATTATAATTACTGGGATGACGTCCGACTGATGCATAACGCACTCCCGGAAATCAATGAAAACGAAATAGATCTATCAACTCAGCTGTTTGGAAAAAAACTCAAAGCCCCACTTATCATTTCAGGCATGACCGGTGGGTATTCCGAAGGAAAGAAGATTAACGAACATCTTGCGGCAGCAGCATCGACCTTTCAGATAGGTATGGGAGTCGGTTCTCAACGTGCTGCCCTGGAAAATCAGAAACTCGCAGAAACCTACAGTATCATCAAGGAATACGACATCCCGTTGAAGATCGCAAACATCGGCGCGTCTCAGATGGTCCTATGGGATAAGCAACAGATTTTACAGAATGCAACAAAGATTGTAGAGATGATAGATGCAGATGTACTCGCCGTCTGTCTAAACTTCCTTCAAGAGGCGATACAACCAGAAGGCGAGGCACAAGCAAAAGGATGCCTTGCGACCATCGACATGTTATCACGGGAATTTGGTCGCCCGATCATCATCAAAGAAAGTGGCGCAGGTATCTCTGGTAAAATTGCTCATCAGCTCAAAAAAACAAAGATCTGTGGCATTGACGTCGGAGGTGCTGGCGGCACGTCGTTTTCTGCGGTGGAGTATTTCCGAGCAAAGATGAAAGGAGACACCTATAACATGCGGGCGGGTCAGACCTTTTGGGATTGGGGGATTTCAACACCGACCTGTATCCTTGAGGTGGGAAAAGCAACCAACTGGGAGCTGCCCATCATAGCAACTGGTGGAGTTCGCGATGGACTGGATATTGCAAAAGCCCTTGTGCTTGGCGCAAGCGCAGCAGGCATGGCACACGCCCTGCTCAAACCAGCGTTAAAGGATAAAAAATCCCTGGAGCAGGAGCTTGATGTCATTACTCGAGAACTCCGTATTGCGATGTTTCTTGTTGGTGTCGATACAGTTGAAAAGCTATCAACGGTGGAAGTAAGATATGGATCTACAGACTGAACTTGCAAAACGAGCCGAGATGTTTAACACGTATTGGCAACAGTATTTACAGATAAAAAAACCAAAGATGTTATACGAAGCCTCACAACATCTCCCATCTGCTGGTGGGAAACGGATCAGACCATTCCTGACGTTAACCTCCTGCGAAAGCGTCTCAGGGGAACAACAGAGAGCACTCCCGCTTGCCGCAGGACTTGAACTCATACATAATTTCACACTGATTCATGATGATATCATGGATCATTCCTTACTGCGAAGAAACCTTCCTGCGGTGCACATCAAATTCGGTGAACCCGCCGCAATCCTGGCCGGAGACCTGTTATTCGCAAAAGCCTTCGAGTCGCTCCTTGAGTCATCCGTTGATTTTTCAGCCTTTAAACTCCTGCAGCAGGATTTCATTGACGGCATCATCGCAATCTGCGAAGGACAACAGTTGGATATGGAATTTGAGTCACGCAAAACCGTAACCGAGCAGGAATATCTGGATATGATCAGCAAGAAAACTGGCGCGTTATTTGAGCTGGCCGGGAAGGGTGGTGGTTTAATTGGCGGTGGCAGCCCATCGGAGGTTGCTGCCTTGCAAACCTACGGGATGACACTGGGATTGGCGTTTCAGATTTGGGACGATTACTTGGACATGAGCAGTACAGCAACAACACTGGGCAAAGACATCGGGAACGACATCAGAAATGGGAAAAAAACGCTTATCGCTGTTCATTGTCTTACTCATGCAACCGGGAAAAATAAAAAACTTCTAGATGATGTGTTCGGGAATCATGCTGCATCGGAACATGATGTCTCACTCGTCTATAACCTCTTCAGAGAACTCGGGTCTATCGAGTACGCACAACACCGTGCATTACAACTAGTCAACCAGGCAAAAGATGCGATAGCAATCATAAAACCATCAGATGCCAAAGAACTCTTATACAAACTGATCGAGTATACTATCCAGCGAGAAAAGTAACTATGTCTGTTCAGCGGATACAGCGTGAGGCGCGAAAGTTCGCGTTACAAAATGCGGTGTTATTCCACGGTAAGGCGAACGAAAAAGCTGTTGTGGGCAAGGTCATCGCTGCATTAAAAAAAGACGGTGTGACCCCCTCAGAGATCATACCAGTTGTCTCTGAGATTGTCGCACAAGTGAATGCCATGTCCTCAGATGATCAGCTTGCTGAAATCACCACCCTTGCTCCTGAGTTGTTACAGAGGGAAAAAAAAGAAAAGGATTTTTCACTGCCTCCATTGCCTATTGCTGAAAAAGGAAAGGTCGTGACTCGTTTTCCACCAGAGCCAAACGGGTATCTGCATATCGGTCATGCAAAAGCAGCTATCATTGACTCTGAGTACGCCCGTCTCTACGAGGGGAAGTTCATTTTACGATTTGATGATACGAACCCAGAGAACGCACTCCTTGATTTTTATGAGGCGCAAAAAGAAGACTTACGATGGCTTGGAATAGAGTGGGATATCGAATATCATACCTCTGATAATCTTCAGACTCATTACAAACTCGCTGAGCAGCTCATCAAACAAAAAGATGCGTACATCTGCCAATGCGCTCCTGAGGTCATCAGGGAAGGCAGGTTCCATGCAAAACCCTGCGCGTGCCGAGAGAAGTTCACTGGACCTATTGGCCTGGATCTCTGGAAGCAGATGCAAGCTTCCCGTGAGACAACATGGATTCTTCGCTTGCGTGGAGAGATGAACAGCGAGAACACCGCGATGCGAGATCCCACCTTGTTCCGGGTCATAAACACCAAGCACCCGTTGACTGGTGATACATACCATGTCTGGCCAACCTATGATTTCGCTGGTGCTGTGGAGGATAGCATCAGCGGAGTGACACATCCTTTCCGAACAAAGGAGTACGAGTTACGAGACCAGGTGTATTTCCGTATTTTAAATTTGCTCAATTTGCGGGCGCCTCATCTGATGGAATTCTCCCGGTTATCAATCGATGGGATGCCGGTATCCAAACGTAAGATAAAACCCCTCATCGAACAAGGACTAGTCTCAGGTTTTGATGATGTCAGGTTACCGACCCTTCGCGGGTTGAAGCGACGAGGAATCGTCCCAGAAGCGATTAAACAATTTGTCCTCCAACAGGGCTTTTCAAAGGTAGAATCGATTGTTGATTTCAGCTTAGTCGAATCGGTGAACCGCAAGTATCTTGATCCACGAGTAAAACGTTATTACTTCGTCCCAGATCCTATACAACTTACTGTGAAGGACGCTCCAAAGAAAACCGTAAAAATCTCTATGCACCCTGATGCGACCATGGGTAATCGGACGGTACAGACTGCCTCGACATTTTTTATCCCGCGAGAAGACGCTCAGAAGATGAACGTAGGTGATGTGTTTCGACTGAAAGGGTTGTATAACGTAAAAATCACAAAAATAAATGATGCCGTCCATGGTACGTTCGGGGGCGAAGAACTCATTGCTGAGACTGCGAAGATTCAATGGACCACGAATGACTATATCCCCCTGAAGGTGTTCGTCCCTGGATTGATCTTTATCGGTGAGAACTTCAACCCGGATAGTCTCCAAGAGCTCCAAGGGTATGCTGAGAAAGCGATTGCTGATGTGTCTGCTGGCGAGATTGTGCAATTTGAACGTGTTGGGTTTGTGCGACTAGAAAAACAAAAGACAGGACTTGTTGGTTTTTTCACACATAAATAATGTGTCTCTTGTTTGTATCTAAGTTGTTAATTTCTTTCAAAATCTCAGTTCTGTCCCTGCATTACTTCTTGTGAAGCAAGGTATTTAAATATCAACGTGATTTCTTCTCCTTGCAGGGATGCAGATAAAAAAAGGATGGGAATCTATGCGTTTCATCAATATAGTAGTGATTATGCTAGCATGCGTCTTCCTTGGAATAACAGATGTATGTCGTGCTGCCCCCGACCTTCAACCAGATATTGATATGACTACGATTGCGGTGGTTTTAACGGTTATTGCTTTGTTACTTGCATTTTTCTTCCTCATGGGTGGTGTCAAATATGTCACCCCAGAAAACGTGCTGGATACCGAGATACGAAAAAGCCTCTATGAGTACATCGATGAATACCCGGGGAGTCATCTTCGGGAGATAGCCAGAGAGCTTGATCTTAAGCCAAGTAACGCAGCCTGGCATCTTCGGAAACTTGAGCAGACGAATCTGATTAGAAGCCGAGCCATTGGTGGGAAAAAAGTCTACTACCTTGTCGAAGGCGGAATCGAGGCAAAACAACGTGCGGTTGCAGAGTCAATCCTGCGGAATAAAAACGCTCGGGACATCATGGCGTTCCTCTCCGAGCATCCAGGCAAGCATCTTCTTGAGATAGCTCATGCTCTTGACATCAACCATCATGTGGTGAAATGGCACATCAACAAGCTCTATGAGGCTGAGCTTATCGAAGGAGACACCACGAACTCTGCGTATCCGATTTATTATCCCACAGAAATAGGAAGGCAGTTCATGGAAACCTATACTGAGTATTTGAAAACAACAGTTGGGAATGCAGCTTAGATTCTGCCGATGTCAACGACTTCGACGTTATCGACTTTTTTTATCTTCCCTAACTTTTCGACAATAGGATCAAGGCCACCTTCGACATCGGGGACTGCGACTGTCACATCAAGACCTCGAAGACCAAATGCGATCTCTTTGACTTCGACGCGACCGAGTCGAGCTGGTTTTTGAACGACTTTTTTCACTTCTTCGGTGATTGAATTCATATCTTTGTCAGTAATAACTCCATCTGGCATGAGACGAATAAGTGCTATGACTTCCCCCATCGAGTTAACCTCCTATGGTCCTCTGAATCCGCATTTCGGGCAGAGATAAACAACGCTTTGTTCTCGGCAGTTTGAGCATCGTCCGATCATGGTGTCGCAGGTTGGGCATTGGAACGTTGTCGAGCCTTGTTCAAGTAGGCCTTTTCCGCATGAAATGCATCGATCAGCTTTTTTCATAGGGAGAACGGTATATTCTCATCATTTTTAAACCTGACGCCTTGGTCAGTAGTTCCGAAAGTAAGGAGGGAAATGTGGAAAATCTGACTGAAAAGGACGCTGGATGATTTACTACACTTTGTTTGATGGAGAATTATCCTTCTTTTTTATCGATGGTTTCCAATGAAAACGAGGTGATTGATTTAAAAATCCGGTACTGAAAGATCGCTCCACATATGACGTTCATATGATACGAGATAAATCGGAATAAAAGCACGAATACTCCAAGAAGATACTGATGTGATGCACCAAGTAGCACGCCGTATAACGCAGCCATCCCCAGTTCGGTGACCCCTGAACTCCCCGGAGTCGTCGGGAGCATAACAATAATTAGTAATAATGCTTGTGCAGCATACGACTCTACAAAAAACGGAGGGAGACCCAGTGCGAGAAGGATCATCGATGGGATCATAAAGCCAGTAGACCACATCAAGACTGTTAACCCACTGGCGATAAGAAACGATTTTTTCCCTCGAGTTAAGAAAAGCACCATGCTGGTATGAAAATTATCAATCTCATGGCCAATTCGATCCGCCATCTTTTTATGTCGCTCTGGTTTTTTCGAGGATCGACTCAGTCGATGGCTGATTCGAAGTAACAGCGTCTTGGTTTTTTCCGGGTATTTCAAGGCTAAGGTGAACAAGATGATACCCGATACAAATATGATGATGCCAATAATCAGCCCGTAGCTGATCAGATCGATATCAATCCTATCTTTAAAAACAAAAAAACCAAACGGAACAAGTACTAATATAAAAATAGCATCAATAAGTCGTTCACCAAGAACCACAGCTGTTGCTCCACCAGTGCTTAATCCATCCTTATTCAACAAATAAATACGCACAGGTTCCCCGCCAGCTGCGGAGGGTGTGATTCCCGCAAGGAATTGGTTTGCGATAACAATCTTTGTTGTCTCCCTGAGGCTGATATGAACCTTTGGGTCAATGACCTTACTGAGAACCTTGATTCGTGCTCCCCAGATAAACCAGTATAGTACATTCAGTAGCACTGCGATACTAAAGAACAAGACGAACTCATTACGAAACGACACCTGTGACAGATATTGGATTGTGTGTGCATCAATCGTAAAATACAAGATTAACATAATGATTGAAACACTCAATGCAATACTAACCAAAATAGAGATTTTTGTTTTGTTCCATTTCTTTTTCTCGTCTGTCACTAAAAGAGGGTTATTTTGATAACGCTATAAGTCTCTTGTGGTAAAGACGAGGAACTGTTGATAAAAAGCCTTATGTCCTGTCAACAATTACGCCTCGTAGTATTGAAGCGCTATGAAAAAATTACCTGCGAAAAAATATCTTCAGACCATGCGGTATGCAGCGATGAACTATCTGGCAAAGGAGTGTATCTACCCGTTCTATGCCTCCTTTAAGGTCACCCATATCTGCAGCTTGAAATGTAGCTTCTGCAATGTTTGGAGAGAAAAGACACCGGATCTTTCAAAAGAAGACGTGTTTAAGGTTATCGATAATATCGCTAATTCAAGTATTATCGTCCTCAGTTTGGAGGGAGGAGATCCACTTGTACGAAAGGATCTTGGGGAGATCCTACAGTACGCTCATCAAAAACCATTCTACTTGTTCTTTACCACCAATGGTCATCTTCTTGACAAACGACCAATGAAAGAGTACGGTAAACACATCGATTATCTGCATATCAGCATCGACGAAGGACATGATAACCTTGCATTTTTTGACCGTCTGGAGGAGTTCCAGAGCTATGGACCAGAGATTTGTATCCAAATTGTTGTCACCAGAGACACTCTTCCTGCTCTCGAAGAGAAGGTCAAAACAGTGTTTGAGGTGAACGCCCGCACTGTTGTGATGCCCGCTTGTCATCTGGACGGAACTGATGATTTTTATCCTGACCCGAAACAGTTCCAAGCAGAGATCATCCGCTTGAAACAGAAATACCCAAATACGATTACTACGCCTAAGGGATTTTTGGATAACATCAACAAACCACACGGTTGTTCAACATCCTCAGTGATCATCGACTCGGATGGTGGTTTGTTCTATCCTTGTCGGACTGTGGGAACACATCTTTACAATTTCACAGAAGGCTCATTTATGCAGTTCTTGCGTACACCAGAGGCGAAACAGGCACGGGCTACGATGGAGCTATGCAACCGTAGCTGCGGATGGTACCAGTACTTCGCCACTGACGTGTTCGCATCACCACGCTCCCTGTATTCATCTATTAGTCCATACATCCTCAAATAATGATCATACTATTTTTTTTTTTTTTTTTTTTTTGGTAACTCTTATGTAGCTATCTTTGGTTAACAACACGGGACCAGGCTCTTATGAAGATACTCTTCACTACGGAATCTTACTACCCGATTATTGATGGAGGCGCCATCGCGCAGCATCGTATCGTCCATGAACTCATCAAAAAAGGCCATGATGTCCGGGTGATCGCCCCCGCGTTCTGCTTTAAAAACACTGTCGAAGAGGAGAACGGGTCGACCATTTACCGTCCGCGCGCGTTCGTTCTACCCTTTTACATGAACAATAAGTATCATTTCGCCCCCTTTCCTCTTCTGCATGTGAAAAAAATCATTGAGGAGTTCAAACCAGATGTCATCAACGTCTGCTCTCCGTATCCAATAAGTATCTGTGCGATGATACTAGCGAAAAAGAAACACATCCCTCTGGTTGGCTCTATCCATATCCTCCCCGAGAATGTTCTTGCTCCTTTTTTTTCTTCAGCATTGTATCCTAAAATGGTGAAATACACCTGGTCGTTTCTCGTCTATTTTTATAATCGGGTTGACTGGGCGACGGTTCCGACACAGACGGGAGCTGCGATGTATCAGGAGAAAGGATTGAAGGTGCCAATCACCCCGATCTCCAATGGCGTCAATATAGAACTGTTCAAACCAACCAACAAGGGTGAGTATCTCCGAAAACGATTCAACCTTCCTAAAAAACCACTGATCCTGTATACCGGGCGGATCAATCAGGAGAAAAACGTTGATGTTCTGGTAAAAGCGATTCCTTCTGTTCTGAAAAACATTGATGCGCATTTTCTTTTCTGCGGTTCAGGGGGTCTGAAACCAGACATGATGAAATTGACACAGCAGCTAGGCGTGGATGCGAATACCACGTTTATCGATTTCCTTGACTGGGCTGATTACCCGAATATTTTTACGCTTGCCGATGTGTTTGTCATGCCAGCAGAATCGGAACTCCAAAGCATTGTGACACTCGAAGCGATTGCTACGGGTGTGCCACCAGTTGTGGTCAATAAAGGGGCGGTCCCTGAGCTCGCAAGTGCACAGAACGGTTTGGTTTTCGAACCACAGGACAGCGACCAACTCGCTCGTAACATCATCACTATCCTTTCCGATGAGGCGCTGAAGGACGCCATGAAAAAGAATAGTCTGAAGCTCAGTGAGCAGCACTCTATGAACGCGGTAGGAACACAGTATAATGCGGTCTATGAAAAAGTCCTCAGCTTATCGAAGAAGATTTAATCGTTTCTTTTTTTGATCATCAGATTTTGTTCGATGAACGTCCAGTTGATGCTGTAAACCTCAGCCCAATGGATTTCTTCGTTGTCCTGGTTGACGGTGGCATTCCGGTAGACAAGCTCAAACGGTTCTTGTGAAAATTTCAGATATGACTCGTTGGTCATATATACGCTGCATAAGACTCGCACGTTTACTGATATATCATGCATCACATCGTCGATGAGCACATGCGTCACCTGACGGTTTCTCTGCTGTGCTTCGAAATCAGCGACGCAGCCAACCCAGGTATCGCACGTCCAGGTATCATTGGTGCTTTCGAAGGTCGCATTGATACCTTCGGCCCATATCATCTTTGACAGCCGCAGGTCTGTAGCAACCAAGGTGTTGTTCCTATCAAGGTTGTCGTTAATCCAATCGATGGCATTTGCCGTCTCATTAGGTATGCTTTCGTCCATCCATTCTAATGACGTGTACACGGATAGACTGCGACCGCGTTGGAAAACACCAGGCCACTGACGACTAGCACAAAAAGCGCCTGAATCGTAGGATAGGAGAGTTGTCTTTTGAGGGACAACGATACCTTATATTCCCTATATCTGAAGAAATACAGAACACCAACCGCGGCGAAAAGACACGCAGGGACTGTAAGATATTCGACATGGCGATCTGGGAACAAGGTTGTATTTACCGTCACTAGTGAATAGATGAATGATGCAAGGATAGCGCATAACCAGGCTTGGAAGAACCAGCGGTTCTTCACATGTTTGAGATATTCAACACCTAGACATCCGAACCCGATGAACAGCAGCATCGGGATTGAATACAGGATGGAGAGCGGCTTCAGACGTATGCCGCTCACTGGGAAGTTCACAAATAAAAACACGATCTCTGCACAGAGGATAAACACGAACCCTGCAGCAAAATAGATCACTGCCCGTTTCCGCGAATGAGCTGGGTGTAACATTCCTGTTTTCTTCAGGTTGAACAGAACTGCTGGTTTGCGTTTTTTCATTATGGCGATTCCTAGAAGACACCCAAGTAAACCGACATAGAATAAGGCAATCACAACATAGGCGGAAATCGAAAGTCCTTTATTCATAAACGTGCTGAAGACCGGTGTGGCGATAAAAACCCAATAGCTAAACGTCATCCCTGATGCGACCAAAACGTATGCAACATCCCGATACATCGTTCGAAGGTCGACACGCATGCTTTTGATAACGACGATAAAGAAGATGGTGATGAGGAAGAAATATGTGGTGAGATGATGCGACATGATGAGAAACACCGTGGAGATCAGCAGGGGGATAAGGTATTTTTTCTTATCCATGTATTTTAGGAAAAGATAACAAGAGAGTATCATGAAGAAATGTCCCATGGTTAACGGTGCAGCATGGCTGGTCTGATATACATGGAAGGGGATGACTGCGAGGAACAAGGATGATAACAGAGCAAGGTCTCGTCGTTTTGTCAGTTCATAGACAATGAAATAGAAGATGAAAACAGTCAAGCCACCGAATATCGGGGCTATTTTCGGCATCACCCAGAGGAGGTCAACCCCGGTGATCCAATGACCAAGCGCTGAGAAGATATACAGGACTGGGAAGTAGTTATACATCCCGCCCCAGCCGTCGTACTCGTTGAAGATCTGCTGGTTTTCGACAAACCGGGAGGTCAGACCATAGTAGATCCCAAAGTCACCGCCCCATGCGGCGTTCATCCAAGCAGGTAGCGACCGTACTATGATAGCGATTCCTGTAATCAGAATTAACCAGAAATACCATGATTTGAGAAAACCCCAGCGTTTCATAACGAAAAGATCCTTCCTCACGGGGTAATACTCATCTGATTTAAAGCTGTTATGGTAAGGGTTTTTCTGTTTTCTCCATGATAATTGTAAGGATGTTTTCGACGGTTTTTTTCACGTCACAGTCCCTGGTTATCCCGGTTTTCTGCGCTGCCATCTTCACGTCGGATTTCAGATCGATAGCATCCTGTGAGACGGAATGAAAAGTACCAAGTCTTTTATGATAATCTGAGAGGTATTCCTGTTCTATCTGACCGGGGGTTGGGATGAACAATGCTTTTGTGCCGACCACTGCCACATCCATGATCGTGGAATATCCTGAGCGTGATACCACCATTTTTGCCTTATTTAACAACTCCTCTCGGAGTTCCTTTGTCACAAACGAATAGGTCGTCAGATGTTTCTTTTTTACAATGGAATATTTCTCTGCCTTGCCTAAGGTCATGACGACGTTTCCCTGTAGTTCGTGAGCCTGTGAGGCAAGTTTTTCCTCTAACATGCTTCGTTGAGGTTCTGGCCCAGAAATCGAAATCAGATAATCGATATCTTTTTTTAGTGGTCGTTTCGTGAAATCAGATAGCACTCCGACATAATGGATCGTGTCTTCATCGATCCTTTTAAGATTATGTGAGAGATCACCAGAGAGGTTGTTCTCTTTGTAATCTGGGACCATGACGCCGACGTAGCGTTTGAAAAAAAACATGTTGAATCGTTCCATCGTCCGCTCAAACAACTGTATCTGCAGCGGGTTCATGATGCGCATCTGATGAGAGATGAAAAACGACGGGATCTTCTTGCTGTACATATCGTATCGAGCATCAGAGATGATGCAATCATAGTGTTTTTTATCAAGAATCTTCTGGAGCTGTGCGAGTCCATCCTCGATTCTTTTAATAAACACTGGCCAGTACACCATGCTTTTTGCGAGAAACTGCCTGGTATTCTCAGAGAGTAACATCGGATAATCAGGGATGTCAACGTAGAGAATGTCGTCTCCGAGCTCCTTTTTCAGCACCTCAAGGCTTCGTCCGTTTGAAATTATAGTCACGTGATGGTTTTCGCTGATGAGTTTCCTGATGACCGGCAGGGATCGTGTCGCATGACCAAGACCCCATGAGCAGACACCATAGATGATTTCCATATACTGGATTGTATTTTCAAGGACGTTAAATAGCTAACGAAAACACGAGTATTTATAGAAGGAACACTATTTCACGTGGGGATTGTATGGACTGGAGAGAGAAACTATCAAGTGTAACGTCTGAGAACAAGAGTCTGCTCTGTGTCGGTCTTGATACCGATAGTAGAAAAATTCCAAAGTTTCTGATGGACAGTGGTAAAAACCCGCTGTTCGATTTTAACAAGAGAATCATTGATGCAACCAAAGATCTAGTGTGTTCGTATAAACTGAATATGGCGTTCTATGAAGTTGCTGGAAAAAAAGGAATTGAAGCGTTAGAAAAAACCATTCATTATATTCCTCATAATATCCTCATCATTCTTGATGGGAAACGCAATGATATCGGGAACACCGCCCAGAAATACGCTCAATCGCTCTTTGAGACATTAAAAGCGGATGCGGTTACCATCAATCCATATCTGGGGGCGGATGGTGTAAAGCCCTTCTTAGAGTATAACGAGAAATGTAGTTTTATCTTGTGTCGTACCTCTAATCCGTCTGCTGGTGATTTTCAGGATCTTATGGTTTCCTCCACCCCCTTGTATCAGATAGTTGCTCAGAAAATACATGAATGGAATGCCCATGGGAACTGTGGTGCGGTCGTAGGTGCGACATATCCGGGGGAATTAAAGACGGTTCGTACTATTTTGGGCGATGATATTCCTATTCTTATCCCTGGGATTGGAAAACAGGGAGGCGATGTTGAAAAAACCGTCAGAAACGGGACCAATGCTCAAGGAGAAATGGCGCTGATTAACTCCTCACGGGAGATTATTTTTGCAGGGGATAAAGAGGATTTCGCAGAGCAGGCTAGGAAAAAAGCGGAATCGGTTCGCAACGATATCAACAAATATCGATAAATAGCAAAGGAGCGAAACCTTAATTAATCGATGGTGGTATGTTTTGGTTATCCTTGATAAGAAGATCTCCATGAAAACATGATTGGAGAAGCAAGTTCAAGGTGACAATTGATATCGATTAGGGTCCCTCTTTGATCAAGCAGACGTAAAGTCAAGAGATGAAACAGAGGATAACCACGATATCATAAAACTGTCGCGAGAAGCGCTGCAGAATTCTCCCGCTGCTGCTTACTGTGGAGGATGCTGTGTCACCACACCCAATACATATTACTATTTTTTTTGTGTTGGGTGACAGCGACAACATATATCGACAAATCATACGACTTCGTTCTTCGAATTCTGAATTATTGAAAATCTCATTTTACATTCTTTTTTTTAGAGTTCTACAGATACTATTATATCCTGCTAAGCCATATCATTGGCAGAGGAAAAATATAAAAGTCATTTTTGACTTCGGAGGAAGATTCTTCGCAGAATTTAAGAAAAAAAGACGTAGATAAAAACGAAAAGCTTATAACAATGAGGTAGGTTTTACGGTTAAAAATCAAGTAACACATCAAAAACAGTTCAATTACCGTACGCTCTCGAGGAGTGCGAAAAGGTATTTGGGAGTAGAAATTATCAGGAAACACAACTAGTGCTATTTGGTGAGGACAAGAGGAATGAAAATTGCAATGATCGGCTGGGAATACCCACCATTCAAAGTGGGCGGTTTAGGTACCCACTGTTATGGGTTGACCCATGGTCTTGCCGATAAAAACGTTCATATAGACTTCTACATGCCGAAGCTTCGACAGAAAGTCAGGAGTGATAACAAGAATATAAAGATCATCGAAGTCGGTGAATCAGAAGTCTATCCCTATGACCGACCTGATGACAAAGAAATTGGTGGGAAATTCTTTGACGCGGTATATCGATATAATGATTTGCTCGTTAAACGGATAAAAGGAAAATACGATGTCATCCACTGTCATGACTGGCTTACCATGAAGGCAGCGATAGCTGTCAAAGAAAAATTAGGAGTCCCCTTGGTTTTAACAGTTCACTCGACTGAGTATGACCGGTCTGGTTGGATTTATCCGAACCAATGGTTCATCGATATCGAACGAGAAGGGATGCAAAAAGCTGATCGGATCATCGCAGTCAGTGAGTTCACGAAAAGGGTCATCGTCGAGAAATATGGGATTAACCCCGATAAAATCACCGTGGTGCATAACGCCGTCTATCCGATTGGAGAAGGAGAGAAGCGAAATCTTGTTTTGTTCCTTGGGAGACTTACGATTCAGAAAGGCCCCGAGTTTTTCCTAAAGACTGCAAAAAAGGTCTTAGATTATGAGGATGCTCGGTTCGTGATCGCAGGGATAGGTGATATGCTCCCTCGTTTGATTGAACAAGCTGTTCATCTGGGTATCTCAAATAAAGTTATTTTTACAGGGAAACTCACGGAAGAGGAAGTTAAACATATCTACAAAATCTCAAGCATCTATGTGATGCCATCCGTCAGTGAACCATTTGGGATTACCGCCCTTGAAGCAATCTCCGCAGGCACACCGACGATTGTGTCAAAAAGTGCGGGTGTCTCAGAGGTGCTAAAAAACTGTTTCAAGGTGGATTTCTGGGATACGGATGAGATGGCAAACAAAATTATCGCTCTGTTACGCTATGATTCATTGCGTGACACGATGACGCAAAGTTCAAAAAGGGAGATACAATTATTTACCTGGGACCGTGTCGCAGAACGAACGCTTCAGGTCTACAGGGGTTTAGTCTAATATGCCGTCCATATGTTTTTACTTTGAGGTGCACCAACCATTTAGGTTGAATCATTTCTCGGTGTTTAATATCGGGAACACAAAAGATATTCATTCTACGTATTTTAATAAAAACCTCAACAGAAAAATATTTGAAAAGGTCGCGAACAAGTGTTATCTGCCTACGAATAATTTGTTACTGGAGTTGATTCGAAAGTACGACGGTAAATTCCGCATCTCCTATAGCCTGACAGGTACGTTTGTTGAATACTGCGAGAATTACCTTCCTGAACTCCTTGATAGTTTCAAGGAACTCTTCAAAACAGGTGCAGTGGATCTTATAGATGAGACCTATTTTCATTCTCTCTCCGGGTTGTATGACGAGCTTGATGAATTCGAGGATCAAATCAAGATGCATCGGCAGATGATCCGGCGTATCTTTAACTACAAGCCTAAAGTGTTCCGAAACACGGAAGCCATCTACGATAATCGGATAGCACGTAAAATCGCTGACCTTGGCTATAAAGGCATTCTAACGGAGGGTGCAGAGAAAATCCTGGGATGGCGCTCGCCGAACTTCATCTATAAATCCGTCAATGCGAATCTGAAAGTCCTGCTGCGGAACTATAAACTCAGTGATGATGTAGGATTCCGTTTCTCAGCGCGGAACTGGCCAGGTTTTCCCCTCACTGCAGATAAATACGCAAACTGGATGTCCAATTCATATGGAGATGTCATCAACCTTTTCATGGATTATGAGACATTCGGGGAGCATCAATGGATAGAAACAGGGATCTTTGAGTTTCTCAAGCATCTCCCTGGTGAGGTACTGAAGCACGATTCTCTTGATTTTGCCACGGTGAGCGAAGCAGTCGAACGTTACAACGCGGTCGGCGATGTCGACTCTCCCTGGGCAATCTCCTGGGCAGATGAGGACAGAAATGTTTCGACCTGGCTGGGTAACAACATGCAGATAGCTTGTTTCAACGAACTCAAAGACATCGGTCGAAAACTGAAGCGAGGGGGCGATAAAGATCTCCTTTACATCTGGAGATTACTGCAGACCTCGGATCATTTGTATTATATCTCAACCAAAGGTTTTGAAGATGGGAACGTTCATGCGTATTTCAGCCCGTATGATATCCCGTACGATGGATTTATTAATTACATGAACATCCTGCAAGACTTAAAGGAAAAAGCAGAAAACCGGTGAGGAGACGTAACTGTCAATGAAGATTGTGCATTTTTCGTGGGAATACCCCCCAGTCATCTATGGTGGGCTCGGTACATTTGCGACGGAGATTACAAAAAAGCAGGTTGAAATGGACCATGATGTGACCGTCTTCACCCTGAACCGCGAGAGCGCTCTTCCCACCTCTGACCGGATCAATGGAGTCGATGTGTATCGACCAAAAACCCTTGATATGAGCAAACCTTTTTACCTCTGCGCTGACCATGAGCTCCGCTCGTGGGGGCCGTATTTTAAGTTTTTTGCTGATGTGCTGAGTTATAATATCATGTCTGCATCAAAGCTGGTGAACGAACTTGTTCGGAAGAATGGACGAGGATTTGATGTCATCGATGCTCATGATTGGCTTGGAATCATGGCAGGGATGATTGCGAAAAAAGAACTCAACACCCCCTTAATCTTCCATGTGCATTCCACAGAAGTCGGCCGATCAGTCGGACGAGGGTCTCATACCATAAAGGATATAGAATATGAGGGCGGACAAATCGCGGATTGCGTCATCACCGTATCCAACGCCATGGCAGACGAGCTTCTTAAACTCGGTTTTCCACAAGAAAAAATCCGTCCGTGTTGGAACGGGGTTGATCCAGCAAAATACGATCCTGCACGGGTTTCGAACGAAGATCGACTTGCAGTACGCCGACAATATGGTGTTCAAGATCACGAAACATTGTTATTTTTCATTGGTCGTTTGGTGACTGTCAAAGGAATTGATAAACTGGTGCGAGCATTACCCCTGGTCCTGAAAGATTTCCCGAACACGAAATTACTCATCCTTGGTATCGGTGATATGGAACAGGAGATTCGAAGTATCGCAGATGGATTAGGGATTCATGACAAAGTCATTATGAGGGCAGAGTTTGTCAGTGAAGAGGAAAGGATCCAGCACTACGCTGCTGCTGATGTTGTTGTTCTTCCTTCGCTGTATGAACCGTTTGGAATTGTCTGTACAGAAGCGTTGTCCATGGCAAAACCAACCGTCGTGGGCGCACGCGGAACCAACGGGATGCGAGAGCAGGTAATCCCCTCTGGTGAGAAGCAATGCGGTATTCATGTCAACCCATTTGAATCAAAGGATATCGCCTGGGGAATTACTCAGGTTCTGCAATCACAAGATAAAGGTCTGCAATGGGGACAGAATGGTCGGCAACGGGTCTTAGAAGAATTCAGTTGGGATGCCGTGACAAAGCGGACGCTTGCCATTTACAAAGAATTCATACGATAAGTTTTTTCAACGATATCGTATACACTTTTTTGGTAGGGAGTTACTTATGAGAGAATGGATTGTGACAAATGGTCTTGGAAGTTACGCGTCCTTAACTCATTCTGGTGATGCTACAAGCAAGTTCCATGGATTGCTAGTTGCAAGTTTAGAACCACCGACCAAACGATGGATGTTTGTCTCCAATGTTATCGATCGGATCCAGATCAAAGATCATGTGCATCCTCTGAAGAGCCATAAAGGTAAATTCGTTTTCGATTTTTTTCCATCGATTCTCTACAACTTTGACGGGGTACATCTAAAAAAAACTTTCTTCATGGAATACGGTAAAAATACTTCTCTCATCAAATATTCCATTACTACAAATAAACCAGTGGTGTTATCACACATTCCTATCGTCAATTCCCGACATTTCTACGATATGACCTCGCCAGGGTCCGCTTCTTTTTCCCAGAACGTGATTGATCAAGGGGTGAGTGTCAACCTTGAAAATTGTCATAAAACGCTGAAAATTTTCTTGAAAAATTCCTGTTATCTCCCTGATGGGTTCTGGGAGGAGTTTTTCTATAAGAAAGATAAAGAACGAAACGATTCTTGGAGGGACCATAATTTTCATATCGGTGAATTTCAGGTCCCACTGAAACAATCTGCTGAATATTATCTCATGTTCACCATCGAGGATCAACCAAGGGATGATCCAGCTCATATCTACGATCAAGAGATGCAGCGGAAACAACGATTACTATCACAGGCGATGCTGCCTCGTGCATGTGATAAACTTGTGTTAGCCGCGGATAGTTTCGTTGTAAAGAAAGGCTCTGGGAAATCCGTTGTTGCCGGGTACCATTGGTTTAGTGACTGGGGGCGTGATACTCTGATTGCGCTCCCTGGGATTACTTTGGTGACA
>Ga0209285_10000079_pt1 | contig 33793 bp, 37 predicted proteins | sample PPLLak3March2015_2_FD_187249 | JGI IMG/M metagenome (GOLD analysis project Ga0209285, IMG submission 187249) | Freshwater sediment microbial communities from Prairie Pothole Lake near Jamestown, North Dakota, USA - PPLs Lake P8 Core (3) Depth... | ecosystem: Environmental > Aquatic > Freshwater... | reverse complement strand
AATAATTCTCTTGGTTCGATAAATTCATCTAAAATAGTAAATTGGACTGAGGACCCAACTATTTCCCCATCTTATGATGTTCCCATCGGAGAGATATACAATAAGGAACTGAGTAAAGAGTGGAGAGTTGGGGTGCAATGGCCCACTAATGCTATTTATCATGACATCTCAAAACTTCTTGTTGAAAATTTAGATGACGAAGGGATTACCTGGCTTTATCACGGTCTACAGAAAGCTACCGGCTACAGCATTAGATATTATGGTGTTGAAGGCTATGATAAACAGATATTCAACATATTTGGTTTCTTAGCGGATAAGAGCCTATTGTTAGTAAGCGGAAGCAATGATGGTAATCCTGAGGATGATTTCGTACAGATAAAATATGTCACAAATTCTAATAAAGAATATACTTACAATGAGCTTAAAAATTTGAGCACAGATCAGTTAAGGCTTGACCCTCCAGTTAATACAAACCCTTACTATAAAGATGCTTACTTTGATACAATGTTCTATAGGACATATATAGGCCCATCAACAGGAAACTCAGGTAGCAAGAGTGAACCCAACTATCAAATACCTTGTATTAACATGAGGCATTTCTATGCCGAATACGCATCAAATGTAACAAAGGGCGCATATTATACAAATAAGGTGCCAGTTATTATAGCTAAATACTATGAGGGTGCTTATGTTAATGGCAGTATTACATTTATGAACAATTCTTTCGATGCGATAGTAGTCGTTCAGAAGGATTTAGATCACTATAATACTACTTTTGCTATTGATCATGACTCAACTTCCACTAGGGGTGGTAATTTTAGTTTAATTGCTCCTGCCGGTGCCAAACTTCAGGTTCGCAGATATTCATTTAGAGATGACGTGATATTGAAAAACGTGACTTTTAATAGTACAACAGACCAGATTTTATACCCGATATCTGATGATGATGCCATGCGAAAATCCAACAATTACAATCGTCTTCTCAATATATCAATTGACCCGGCAAGTGTAAAAGGATATGTCCATCTCAATGCGGATAACAACACGGCATATAATCTGTCTGTTGATGAGCCGTTATCTGATATAAATGTAACTTTGCAAGAGCTTCAAGACAACGGTCAAACTTTAATTGAGAGAGCTAGTCTAACAACTGACAAAAACGGTTATTTCAATAAATCTGGTTTAATGCCTGGTTTATATATTGTTAGAGCAGAAACCAAAGAGGGTTTTGTTATTCATGATGGTCTAGCAAAACTTCTCCCAGGTGATACATATTATAACATTTCGAAACCAAAGGATGCTGCTATAGAAGGAACTGTTTATTATGATAGGAACGGAAACGATGAGTATGATTCCGGGGAACAGATGTCAGGTGTAACAGTAAATCTTACTTATAATAAAACCGGATTTAGTGGAGAAACAATTGACAGGATCTTTATTGATACTATGCAAACAGATGCAAATGGTCACTACAAGTTCACTGAACTAGTCTACGGTCAATATATCATTAACGTCACTAAACTGCCTCAATATGTTGGAGTTGAAGAAGTCGCGTTAGAAGAGAATAAGACTACAAAACTGAACATTTCAATCGGTTTAACACCAGTCGCAGTAAGTGGTTATACTAAATACGAAATAACAAACATAGACGATGTCTCAGTTGTTTTCTTGCCTGACAGATCCGTACAAAACAATACGGCAGAACAAAAGTCTGTAAAATCTGATAACGGCTCCTATTCTATCGAACTAACTCCTGGTAGTTATAACGTTTCAGCGAGTAAAAAACAAGAACAGACGGTTTTGTATTCTTTTTCCGACAAGCTAAAACTAAATATCGGCGAAGAAACTAAAAACTTTGATATACCCCTCAAAAAAGAATCAGTTAATGTCAGTGGTGTTACTAAATACGGTGGTGTAAAAATTGCAAATATTAGCATCGATTTCCTAAAAGATATTTTCGTTAATAACAACACTGCGGTGAGCAGCTCAACGCAATCTGATGGTGACGGGGCATATTTCATTGAGTTAACTCCCGGTACTTATAATGTGTCTGTTGAGCAAATCGTTACAGAAGATGACGAGAATGTTACATATACTTTTAGCCGCGAACTTGAAATAATGGCCGGTGAAACTGTTAAAACATTTGACATTACTCTAATGAAAGAAACAGAATAAACTAAAATATGGTTAGGTACAATCCTAACCAAATTTTATTTAATGGTATAGTAAATACTTTTAATATGCTCAGTCAGGATAATGGGACAAAAGCTGTTCGATTTTCGAGAAATACTATCGAGTTGTTTGTAAAACACAGAAAGATGCCAACGAATGATTTGGATGAGGTTTTTAATCAGAAACTAGGGGTTTTTGTCACAATCCATACATTTCCTGAGCACGATTTGAGAGGGTGTATAGGTATACCTCTGCCAGTTATGTCATTGAAAGATGCGATAATTGAATCTGCTCAGTCTGCAACTCAAGATCCTCGATTCCCTCCACTCGGCGATGATGAACTTAAAAACATAATCATTGAGGTTACTATTTTAACAAAACCAGAGTTGATCAAAGTAAAACAACCAAATGATTATCTGTCCCAGATCAAGATTGGGCGAGATGGTCTTATTGTTGAGCAGGGTTTCTATAAGGGTCTTTTGTTGCCGCAGGTACCTGTTGAGCAAGATTGGGATAAGGAAGAGTTTTTATCTAATACTTGTATGAAGGCTGGTTTGATGCCTGATGCTTGGTTTGATAAAAATACAAAAATATACAAGTTTAGTGGGCAGATATTCACAGAAATAAAACCAAACGGAGAAGTTAAGGAGAAGAAACTCGATGGATCTGACGCTTGAAGGTAAAACATATGTCAATGGAAAGTTTGAGCAATGTTGTATAGGCGTAGATGATGGTAAGATATCTGCTGTCAAAAAAATACTGAAGGGAGATGAACATTACAATTTTAGAGGTAAAATCATTCTTCCCGCAGGCATAGATATCCATGTTCATTTTAGAGATCCTGGTTTGACACATAAAGAAGATTTTTCTACTGGATCCATGGCCGCAGCGTATGGCGGCATATCCTGTGTTTTTGATATGCCAAATACAATTCCGCAGACGACAACATTACAAACCATCTCAGATAAAATTATTTCAGCCGGTAAAAAATCGTATGTTGATTTTGGTGTTTACGCAGGCGTTACAGACGGCAATATAAAAAATATCGAAGAGTTAGCTACGAAATGCTGTGGTTTCAAGATATACCTGGGTGGTACTACAAATTCTTTGCAATTCAGCTCAGATAATCTAAAAGAAACGTTTGATAGGATTAAATCGACAAATAAACCTGTTTTGATTCATGCTGAAGACAATAATTGTCTAGTTAGACACAATTTGAAAGAGAATAATCTTGTTGACCACATGAATTCTCGCCCTGCTGAATGTGAGGAAAATGCAATAAAAAATATAATTAAAACATCAAAGGGAACTGATACTAAAATACATATTTGTCATCTTTCATCTCTTGAAGGAATTGAGTTGCTAAGAAAACGCTCAAAAAATATTAGTTGTGGCGTTACGCCTCATCATCTTTTGTTCTCAGCGCAAGACGATTTAAAGCCACAATCAAATTACAAAGTAAACCCTCCGCTTAGAACCAATTTTGATGGAGAGGCTTTATTTACTGCCCTTAAAAATGGTTCTGTTGATATCCTTGAATCAGATCATGCACCTCACACTATTGAAGAAAAAGATAAAGAATTTGATGCCGCTCCATCTGGAGTTCCTGGTGTGGAAACAATGTTTCCATTGTTTTTGTATATGGTCCAGAAAGAAAAACTTTCTTTTCAAAGGTTGATTTCACTTCTCTGTGAGAAACCGGCAGAACTACTTAACATTCCTAAGGGGAGAATTGAGGTTGGAAGAGATGCTGATTTCATCGTGGTAGATCTAGATAAAGAATGTAAACTCAAATCAGAAAATCTTCATTCTAAATGTGGTTGGATGCCGTATGAAGGAATGGCAGCTATATTTCCTGAATATGTTTTTGTTCGTGGGGAAAAACTTATAGAAGAAAACGAAATGCTAGGTTCAAAAGGATTTGGCAAGTTCGTTGGTGAGTAATAATATGTTTGATATGTTTCCTCAATGGTTTCAGATATTTTTTGGTTCTATGTTGCCTTGGATTGAAGCAAGGTACGTTGTACCATATTCTATGTTGGAGTTGCACTGGAATTGGTGGCAGGCTTTTCCATTGGCTGTAGCTGGGAATATGTTGCCAATGCCGTTTATACTTCTGTTTTTTCAACATGTTGAGAAGTTTTTGCGTAGATACAAGTTTTGGGTTAGAATCATGGATTGGCTTTTTGCTAGAACAAGGAAGAAAGCAAATAGCAAGATAATAAAATATGAGTATCTTGGCTTGTTAGTTTTTGTTGCTTTACCTATACCATTCACTGGCGGTTGGACAGGTGCTCTTATCGCATATCTGTTTGGTTTAAAATTTTCCAAATCTCTTATAACAATATTTATTGGAGTTGTGATTGCTGCATTGATAATGGTTGCCGTTACACTATATGTAGGTTGGTTTCTATCTTATATAGGCATAAACGTGTAGGCTTGTCTTATGGATGAGGAAATAAAGTTATTGGCTCATAAAATTGTTGACAAAACCTGTAGCAAGGTTAGGAAATCGTATTCAACTGAGTTTCATAAATTAGGTACCAGTATTGGCATTGGTGCTGATGGAACCCCAACAAAGTACATTGATAAAATTGCTGAAGACGTTGCATTGGCTCTTCTAGAGAAATCAGATGTTAAAGTTAATCTTTTGAGCGAGGAAGCTGGTTTTGTTGATTATGGTGGTGAATATACTTTTGTGTTGGATCCTGTTGATGGTACGCGTAATGCTTGCAGGGGCATACCTATTTATTCGGTTTCTTTGGGCATAGGAAAATCCATGCTTAGTGATGTCGAATATGGAATAGTTAAGAACATTCCAACTGGAGATGTTTTTATTGCAGAAAAAAAACATGGTGCCTTTCTCAATAAAAAACGTGTTTGTGTTCCTGATTTTCCTGATAAAGACATTCTTTCATCTCTTGCTCTCGGCAAAAATTTTGATAAACTCACTCTTTCTTTGTCTCAGAAAGATTATGTGCGCTCTCTAGGTTGTTCCTCCTTGGAGATGTGTATGGTTACTGTCGGCGCGTTGGATTTCTATGTTGTTGGTAAGGAGTACATTCGTGTTACTGACATTGCTGCCTCTACCCTCATTGTACGTGAAGCAGGTGGTATTGTGACTAATGCGCAAGGCAAACCGCTTGATATGTCTCTTAGTTTAGATGAGCGTGTTAGTATTATTGCTGCTTGTAATAATGAATTGGTTAGGAAGATAGTCTCCTTAACGTAAACATTTAAAACATGTTCTGGTTTAAGGCTGTTTCAAATGACGATATCTGAAGATATTATTAAGAAGGCAAAAATGAAAACGTTGCATTTCTCTTTGTTAGACCCAGATAAACAGAGTCCTGAGGAAGCCGGGCATCTTGCAAAGACTGCGATGGAGGCAGGTAGCAGTGCAATGATGGTTGGTGGTTCTACACTTATGTCTCAGGATCAGGTTGATGAAACAGTTAAGTCAATTAAAAAACAATCTAAACTGCCTGTTATTTTGTTTCCATCTGGTGCAAAGTTTTTGAGTAAATATGCTGATGCAGTGTTTTTCATGAGTTTGTTAAACTCTCGTAACCTCGGTTATGTTATTCGTGAGCATGTTAAAGGTGCTCCTTTTGTTAAACATTCAGGTATTGAACCCATTTCTATGGGCTATGTTATAGTTGAGCCTGGTATGACTGCCGGCAAAGTAGGTGAAGTTGATTTAGTTGGAAAAGATGATATTCAAACTGCAGTTGGCTATGCACTTGCAGCTCAGTATCTTGGTATGAACTTTTTTTATCTTGAAGCAGGCTCTGGTGCGCCCATACCTGTTTCTAATGAAATGATTGCCGCTGTTAAAAAGAATATAAGCATACCATTGGTTGTTGGCGGTGGAATAAGAACTGCTAAGACTGCTAGCGAGAAGGCTAAGGCTGGTGCCGATATTGTTGTTACGGGCACTACTCTGGAAGAAGAGCCTGATTTAAAAAAAGCACTTAGTAAGATAATAAAAGCCATTGAGGAATAATTTTTCATGAAAATTTTAGTTGGAATGAGTGGGGCTTCTGGCAGTATCTACGGTATAAGATTACTTGAAGAATTAGTTAAATCGGATAATGAGGTTCATTTGATTGTTTCAGAGGATGCAAAAAAAATCATTAAACATGAGACAAGTTATACTTACGATAAACTAAAAAATAAAGTTGATTTTTCTTATAAAAACTCGGATATGTTTGCAGCACCAGCTAGTGGTTCTTTTAAACTAGATGCAATGGTTATTGCTCCTTGCAGTATGAAAACGCTTTCTGCGATCTCAAATGGCTATGGTGACACTCTTATTTCACGTTCTGCTAGTTGTTGTTTGAAAGAAGAAAGAAAACTCATTCTTGTTTTACGTGAAACACCTTTAGATTTACCTGGGATCAAGAACATGCTTGCTGCAAAACAGGCTGGTGCAACTATTTTGCCGGCCATGCCTGGTTTTTATCATAAACCAAAAAAGATAGAAGAGATAGTTGATTTTGTTGTCGGTAAAATAATGGATCAACTTAGAATGGAACATTCTCTATTTAAAAGATGGAAATAAATGATTAATATGATAAGATTTAATGAAATCAAAGACATAAATCATAAAGATTTCGAAGAAGCAATGACTATATATGAAGCATCTTTCCCCACAAATGAAAGGCAATCAAAAGATACTATTAAAAAAAGAATTGAAAACAATCTTTATCAAATGTTTATCGGCCGCTCGAAAGATAAAGTAGTTTTTATGGCGTTGTTGTACCCATTGAAAAACACCAATTTTGTTTTACTTGACTACATGGTCACTGATGAAAACTTTCGAAGTACAGGCATAGGTGCAAAATTCATAAAAAATATATTGAAGAAAATCAAACCCAATTACCTTATATTTGAAGTTGAAAACCCAAAACACGGGAATAATAAAGAACAAAGACAACGGAGAGTCAAATTTTATAAACGAGCTGGTGCAAAAGAAATGAAAAATGTTAGATATATTTTGCCACCGCTGTCAGGAAATATTCCTACTGAAATGATATTGATGGTTTTGCCAAGCTATGATGAAGGAAAAATAGACGGTCAACTTGTAAAAAAACTTGTTACCCAAATTTACAAAGAACTTTATAATCGTGATGAGGAAGACGATCTTTTAAATTCATTCATAAATAAGATAGAAAATTCTATAGAATTAATATGAGGTGATTTTATCGATATAGGAATCTTTGAGATCGCAAATGCGATTGCTGTTGCATTTAGCGGAGTAGCAATAATTGTTTCTTTCTATACTTTTTATAGATCAAAGAGAGAGAAATCCTATGCAGATATAGATTGTTTGTATCTGGAGTTATTGAAGTTAGGTATGCAATATCCAAAATTTTTAGACCAAAAAAATACCTCTAATTATAAAAATGTGTTTAAAGGCGATGATTTGTTAAGATACGACACATATGCATATGTATCTTGGAATATTTGTGAGACGGTATATGACAGAAAAGATGACAAATTATTTGAAACATGGGAACCTGTGATTGTAGCGGAAAATAAGTTGCATAGAAAATGGTTTGACGATCCAGAAAATCATCATAAATTCAAAGACAGATTCAGAGAATATATTCAAAATAATTATCCGCAAGAGTATAAAAAAACTAAGTAGAGTTTACAATAATTTATTAGATTTTAAATTCACTCATTTGCTTTTTTCTTTTTTTCAACTCATCATATGGTATTATTTCTCTTATCGATCCAATTGCAACAGCAGACCTTGCTAATTCAGTTTGGAAAACTATACTGTCCTCAAATATCTCGGTTATCGTTCCATCCAGAATTTCCCCAGTATCTTTAACGAGTTTTACATATTGGCTTTTGAATGATTCCACCAAACTCTTATCCATATGTATCCCTCTTTAATTCATTTATTATTGATTAACTAATTTATGTTTCTTATTTATTCTTTTCCCTAGATTTTGGCATTTAGGTTTATAAGTAGTGTTTCTCTGAGAACTAATCACATAGTTTTACAAAATTTTTGAATATTTGCTCTCCACATTCAGTATGTTCTACTTCGGGATGAAACTGTAATCCATAAAACGGTTTTTTCTTATGTCTCATCGCTTGTATTTTACAGTTTTGGCTTTCAGCTAGTAGTTCAAACGTTTTCGGTAAAGCAGTAACTTCATCGTTGTGTGATTCCCAGATAGTTGATTTTTTCGGTACGTTTTCAAAAAGAGGGTTATTTTCTATCAATAGTGTTAACTCTATTTTACCAAACTCAGGTATTTTTGATGGTTTTACTTCTCCGCCAAAGAATCTTGCCATGAATTGATGTCCTGCGCATATGCCTAGTATTGGAAATTTTGCTTTTTTCAGATATTCTGCGCAGTTGCCGAGTTTCCCGTCTAAACCTATCCTTGGTGCGCCACCTGATAAAACCAAGCCGTTGATATCTTCTGATAGCAGGTCTTTAAAAGACGTTGTGTTTGACACTATTTTTGTGTCAACATTTAAATCTCTTAGTGTACGCCATTCTCTGTGTGTCCACTGACCGCCGTTGTCAACAACGTAGATTTTTACCATGCTACTCCCATTCTACCGTACCTGGTGGTTTGTTTGTAACATCGTACACGACACGGTTGATTTTATCCTTCATAGTATTTGTTATGCGCGTAGAAATATTATCAATTACTTCATCCGGTATTTTACTGAAGGCACATGTCATTGCATCTATGCTTTGCACGGCACGTACCGCTATAACATTGCCATAAGCTCTTTTGTCTCCGTGCACACCAACTGATTTTACTGGTAGTAGAACAGCGAAATATTGCCAGGGCATCTCCATGAGTTCATTTTTTACAGCAGACTCAATCTCTTTTTCTACAATATCGCATGCTTCTCTAACGATTTCTGTGCGCTCTGGTGTTGCTTCGCCAATTATTCTAATTGCAAGACCAGGCCCAGGGAATGGCTGTCGTTCTGAGACAGGTATCTCTAAGACTCTTGCAATCTTACGTACCTCATCTTTGTAGAGATCCCGGAGCGGTTCAACAAGTTTAAGCTTCATTTTTTTTGGTAAACCACCTACGTTGTGATGGGATTTTATCGTGTCACGTAATGCCCCACCTGATTCAATCCAGTCAGGTGCTATAGTTCCTTGTACAAGATACTTTATTTTTTCCTCATCAGCAACTTTTTCAAAAACTCTTACGAATTTTTCCCCTATGATCTTTCGTTTTTTCTCAGGGTCTTCGACACCTTTTAATGCTTTATAGAAATCTTTACTAGCATCTATGAAACGGAAGTTTAGCCCTAGTTTTTTCATCAATTTTTTTACATTTTCAGACTCATTTTTCCTCATGTAACCAGTGTCTACATGAACTGCGATTAGCTGTTTACCGATTGCTTTGTTTACAAGAACTGCACAAACAGTGCTATCAACCCCGCCTGAAAAAGCTATCAGAGTTTCTCCATCTATATCTTTTTTTAGTTGTAAGGTAGTTTCTTCAATGAACTTTTTCGTATCAAACATTTTTTTATCACTATTTGCCTAATATTTCGTCTCTCATCTTTTTTCTGTATTCTTCCAATTTTTTTGATAGGTTTTTATCATGTGTTGCCAGTATCTCTATTGCTAAAAGAGCTGCGTTGTCACCACGATCAAGTCCTACAGCGGCAACCGGTATGCCAGGTGGCATTTGTATGATTGATAATATAGAATCTAGATTTACTTTGCCACTTACTGGGACGCCAATAACTGGTTTTGTGGTATGTGCGGCTATGCTACCGGGTAGAGCAGCAGAGAGCCCTGCGATACCAATGAAAACATCTGCATCGTTTTTTTCAACAACATCTTTTAGAAAATCAGGGGTCCTGTGTGCTGATGCAACCTTTAAATCGTAGTTAACACCAAAAGCATCCAGTATTTTCTGTGTTTTTTCAGCTACAGGCATATCAGATTTTGATCCAAGTATTATCTGAACTTTCATACTTATCAAATCACTGAAATATGATTGATTAGTTAATGGTTTCGACCACAAGAAAATACCTTGATTTGGAGGCGAGATTCTTAGAGTCTAGATGATTTTTCATCAGCGTAAACTAGTTATATGTGGTTCTTATGTTGTCACAAAAATAAAAACACGGGAGAAATAATGAAACTCGTTATTTGTGAGAAAAACATTGCAGCAAGGAGAATAGCTTATATTCTCTCTAATGGCAAAGCAAGGAGTAATAAGATCGGCACTATCCCTGTTTATGAGTTTGAAAAGAACAATGAGCCCTGGGAAGTTATAGGCTTAAAAGGGCATATAATAAATGTTGATTACCCTGCTGGTTTTAACACATGGACGAAGATTGCACCACATGAGCTTATTGAAGTTGACCCGATTAAAAAGGTTAGTGAGAAAAGTATTGCAGCTGCTTTGAAAACACTGGTTGATAAAAACCCGTTTCTTATTGTTGCCACTGACTATGATCGTGAAGGGGAACTCATTGGCGTCGAGGTTGTAAATCTCTTAAAAGAATACAACAAGGACATCGCTCATATTAAAAGAGCGAAATTCAGTGCTATAACTCCGTATGAGATTAATAATGCGTTTGAAAATCTTTCAGAAGTTGATTATAACTTGTCTAATGCTGGCGAGGCTAGGCAGGTTATTGATCTTGTTTGGGGTGCTGTTTTAACACGTTTTATCTCACTCACATCCAGTAGACTTGGTAAGGATTTTCTTTCTATCGGGCGTGTTCAATCGCCTACACTTGCTCTTCTTGTTGACCGTGAAAAGGAGATTAAAAACTTCAAACCAAAAATTTTTTGGCAGATAATTGCAAAACTTCAGAAGGAAAAACCGTTTGATGCTATGCATGTAGCTGGTACTTTTTGGGAGGAGCAAAAAGCACAGGATATTTATCAGAAAATCAAAGACGTTAAACAAGCAACTGTTAAAACAGTTAACAAAAAAGTTGAGCATGAACTTCCGCCATCGCCGTTTAATACAACCACGTTTTTGCAAGCTGCGTCTGGTATTGGTTTTTCTGCGGCAAAAGCTATGAGTGTGGCTGAAGAGCTTTATATGATTGGTTTAACTTCGTACCCAAGAACTGACAATACTGTTTATCCGTCATCGTTGAATATAAGGGGAATATTGGAAAAACTATCATCATCGCCTTTTGCAAAAGAAGTACAAGAAGTTATCACAAATGGCAGAGAACAACCAACACGTGGTAAGAAATATGCAACTGATCACCCTCCGATTCATCCTGTTGCTGCACCATCTAATGGTAAACTGCACTCTGAACAAGAGGCTATATATGAGTTGATTTGCAGGAGATTCCTTGCTACACTAGCAAAAGATGCGATATCAGAAACCACAGATGTTTCTCTTGATGTATCTGGCGAGGAATTCAAGACAAGCGGCTACAGATTAATTGAGTCTAATTGGAAAAAAATTTATACGTATTTCAGAGACAGAAAAAAAGAGTTACCTGAGTTAATTCAAGGTGAAACAATTGAGGTTACAAAAATCCACCTTAGAGAGGATTCAACTAAGCCCCCTCAACGATATTCCCAGGGTTCTCTTATAGCAAAGATGGAACAGTTGTCTCTTGGAACAAAATCAACGCGCCATGAGATCATCAGTAAGCTTTACAGTAGAAGATATATCCTTGGTTCTCAACAACCTACGCCTACTTCTACAGCGATTGCAGTTGTTGAGTCTATGGCTGATTGTGATGTTGTTAAACCAAAGATGACGGCTCAGCTTGAAAAGGATATGAATGAGATTGCTGATGGTAAGAAAACCCTTGATGAGACTGTGAAGGAATCACGAGAGATGCTTACAGAAGTTATGAAGATTCTTGAGCAGGATAAAGAAAAGATTAAAATTAATATTAAAAACGCTCTTAAAGAACAGAATAACATCGGCCAATGCCCGAGATGCGGGGAAAATCTTGTTGTAAGAGTTTCTAAGACAGGTAAGCGTTTTGTTGGATGTACTGGTTACCCAAATTGTAATAACACTTATTCTCTGCCTCAGGATGGTGGTGTTTTTAAGACAGATAAACCATGTGATAAATGTGGTACCCCTGTTGTAAAGGTAAAAACTAAAGGAAACAGATATTGGAATATGTGTCTTAATTCTGCTTGTCCTGGTAAAAAACAAAATAAAAAACCTGCAGAACCAGTTACTCAAGCTTGAAGTTACTATTTTTTTATAACGCCCTTTTCAGTTATGTAGCCTGTAACAAATTTATGTTGTGTTACATCAAAAGCAGGGTTTCTGACTTCAACCCAGTCCGGCATAATCTTTTTTCCGTTGATTTCAGTTAACTCAGACCTGTTACGTTCCTCTATAACTATTTCACTTCCGTCTTTTATTTTTTTGTCAAACGTGCTTATAGGTGCAGCAACATAAAACGGGATGTTGTTTTCTTTTGCAAGAACAGCTTTTTCGTATGTGCCGATTTTGTTTGCAAAATCACCATTGTCTGATATTCTATCGGCACCAACTATAACCATGTCGATTTCATTGTTTTTCATGAAAAAACCTGCTGCATTATCAGCGATTAACGAGTGTTTTATTCCTTCTTGTTTTAGTTCCCAAGCAGTTAACAATCCCTGTAGACGAGGTCTGGTTTCGTCAGCGTAAACAAAAATCCTTTTACCATTCTTATGTGCCAGACGCAGAGGTGCAAGTGCAGTGCCATAGTCAACTGTTGCTAATGCACCAGCGTTACAATGTGTTAGAATACGCATATTGTTTTTGATTAGTTTTTCTCCGTTTTCACCGATTTTTTTGCACTGTTCTATTATGTCTTCTGTGTATTCTTTTGCTGCTTTGAACTCGTCGGCACCATTGTTTATTTTATCTATCATGTAGTCTACTGCATAGAACAGATCGTATGCTGTTGGTCTTGTCGCTCTTATTTTCTCTGCAGATTTTTTCAAATATTTTTTTCCTAATGCCATGCCATATGCTGCAGCGGCACCAATTGCTGGTGCTCCACGTACAACCATTTCTTTTATAGCAAATGCAATGTCATCAACTGTTTTAGCAGTAAAAATCTCAAAACTATAAGGTAGTTTTCTCTGATCTATGAGTTTAACAGCTTTGTCTTCAAACCATAGTGCTCTGTATTCTTTTCCATCAATTTTCATGTTTTGTTCCCTCAAATATTTTTATGATTGATTCTTCGATTTCTCTAAAGCTAGCCCCAACAAAAAATACTGCTTTGTTTTTGATTACAATGTTTTTGCTTTTTCTAAGAGCTTTTAAAACCTCTTTCGCTAGTTCAAGAGTGCCTGATGGTTGCTCTTTCTCCGTGGATGGTATTTTTTTTGCTAATTTTTCTGCCAGTTTTTCATCGTTAATTTGGACAACTGCGTTTACGTCATCTCTTGCACTGATAACAATCCAGTGGACAGGTGTTTCTATGTTGGGCTCGTTTTGACCTATCACTAGAAGGTTTTTTTTCGCAGGGTCGTAGTCAACAACTTCTAGTATGTCCTCTTTTTTTATGTTTCCTATATCTAAATTGTTGCCATTAATTATGATACGTCTCCCGTATCCTAGGCTTATAATTCCTTTTGCATCCTTTGATATACCTATTTCTTTGAGTCTTTTACTTAGTCTTATCATGTCTGGTAGTATAGGACAACTGCTTTGTTCTCTTGAAACAAAGAATGTTTGGAAACTCGGGATCATCATGTTTTTATCTTCCATTAATCCTCCCTAAATAATGTTCTTTCTTTTATCTTTTTGTTTGGCAGATACAGCAAAACTTAAAACGTATTTTACTTTACCTGCAAAACGTGTTATTTGAATTCTTTAGGGATCAGAGTTCACTTATTCTAACCGGTATAATTATTACTTTTGTATCTGGTTTTATTTATACGACGACCACAACTGGTTTTAAGAGCGGAGGAAGGTATCGAACTAAGCAAGGTGCTATAGCAATTTATGTTTCTGCGACCATCTTTTTAGGGCTTTTAACTCCGCTTATCAACGATTTATCAAAAATAATTATAGAAGTGATGCCAGTTCTTTCAATAATTGGCGCTATAATATTTGGTACTAATTTTCTTCTTAACCAAAAAATACCTACTTGGAGGCATACGTCGCCTAAAACACTTCTTATTTATTCATTTGGTATTTTTCTAGTTATATTTGGTTTTGTTTTGAATTCATATTTCGTTTAGAAATTACTAAAATTATATAAGGCACGCCGAGGGGGAGATTTGAACTCCCGCGGGCGGAGCCCACGAGCTTTCCAGACTCGCGCCGTAGCCGGACTGAGCCACCTCGGCAAAAACAAAACAAAATGTAAACAAAACTCTTTATTAAGATTTTTTCCAGATAGATGGATACGTCCCTTTATTCATTAAAACCCTTTCAGGATTAGCACAAATCCCGGTATCCTTCTGCATTATTTCCTCAGCAGACATAAGACACTTCATCAAAGCAACACCTTCGCCTTTCAAAGTTAAAACAGCAACTACATCTCCTTTAATAATATCAGAATCAACCTCGACCACACCAGGTACAGCAAGGCTAGCGCCATGACAAACCGCATCAACAGCAGAATCACGAATAATAATCTTAGGTATATGATCTAAAAGATGTTCCATGGGTTGAACCAACGAGCGTAGTTCTTCCTCATTACCATCTTCCTTAAAGAAAACATACGCATCTTTAAGGTCCTGCAAAAACACAGAATCCTTCTCCCACAAACCACCGGCCCGAGTACGTCTTAACTCGGAAAGATGGGCACCGCAACCAAGTTTTCTACCAATATCCACGCAGAGAGTCCTAACATATGTTCCTGCTTCGCAGCCAACACGAAACAAAACATTCCTATCAGTTATCTCAATTACATCTAAGTAGTATATGTGCCTTTTTCTACGGACTCTTTTAACAGCAGAACGAACAGGTGGAACCTGAAACACCTCTCCAACAAAACCCTTAGCAACATCCATAAACTTTTTTTTATCAACATTTTTATGCAAAGTCATAACGCCAACGTACTCTTTACCTGACAAAAGAACAACCTGCAAAGCACGAGTACCATCACCAACACCAACTGGCAATACACCAACGGCATTAGGATCAAGTGTACCACCATGACCAACCCGATCAACCTCAAGAATATCCTTAACCCAAGCAGAAACCTGATGGCTAGTGGGACCGCAGGGTTTATCCAAATTAATCATACCGTTCTTTAAAAGCTCCTTAATATTACGTTCACCAGGAGCCTTACCATAATTAGGATTGGTTTTAGCCTGAATTTTAATTAGGCGTTTACGTTTTTTATCAGCTGGTAATTCATGCTTTTTATCAGTCATCTCAGACGCAATAGAATAAAAAACCTATATAAAAACTCTCTATCAACCTATTTTTTTAACAATTATATCAACAATCTCATCAGGCGTCTTATCACCGGAGTCGATAACAATATCATAAATAGACTTGTCTTTTAGGTCAATATTGTAATATTCTTTGTATCTTTTGGCCTCGCTTTTCTCCCTTGTAAGCATCTCCTTCTTTCTCTTTTTTATGTCCCCTTTCTCACGTTTTAAAATACGTCCTGCCCTTGTTTCTATGTCGGTGTCAATTAAAACCTTCGTAGCACGAATGTTATTCTTATGAGCAATCCACCCAGATATACGCCCCTCGACGATAACATTTCCTTTAGCAAGTATCTTGAGCTGATAATCATCTAACTGCTGGTCTATCTCCTTGTGTTTTTCACAGTATTTACCAAACTCTTCCAACGACATTTTGTGTTTTTTTGCCATCTCACGAAAAATATCGCCAGAATAAACATATTTCAGTCTGAGTTTTTCAGCTAAAAGTTTTGCAGCAGTAGTTTTACCGCTACCTGGAGAACCACTTATAGTTATTGTAACCATAAACCTAAAATTATTGTATCGTGGCAGGTTTGTTTTTTCCTCTAATGTTCTTCCACCAATCAGACAAACTAATCCACTTAAGAGTCTGTCTTATAAGCTGACCGAACAACATAGATGTTATAAGATACAGCCATAACCAGCTCTGCCATAACACCGAGTTGCTGAAAAATGAAACATTATTTGCCCACGGTACAGTGAAATAAAAGTAAGGTAGTCCTCTTAGAAAATTTTGTAGCCACATAAAAATAGGCCATATAAAGATGACAAGGAAAACCATTGATTTCATTGATCCACTGGATGCTTCGGTTTGTCTTCTCATTATAGCTGGCTGCGCTTTTCTCAGCTTAGCGACCCTGTTCATATCACGGTTTTTACTCGCAGCAGCCATCTCTTTCTGAAATGCTTTTGCTATTTCCTGGGAGTGAGCCATTTTTCTCCAATCAGTAAGAATATTGGTTAGTAGAGATGAAAGAAATACTACTATGAGCCCTGCAAAAAATATCGTCAAAAGAGGAAAATCGCCGTTGAAACCAATTGCTGGTTGTAGTACAAGCCCGAAATAATAACCAAGAACTTGCCCAAAACTCATCATAACAAACATTACAAGTAAAAACAGCATCATGTACATGAAAGTGCTACCTTGTGCTCTATCATCCATAATTTAATCCACCAATTTTTTTTATTTTAATACAGGCGATGCTTGTTTTACCGCCTCGTCTAAAGCATCATCATGGTTAAAAACAATTTTCACTGTTGAACCTGTTAATGCAGCATAAGCCATAGCAGCTGCCCTATTTATCTGTTGGTGTTCAGCTATTTGTTCCACTGTATCTGGGTCTCTGTTTCTAGTTGTGTCTTTTGCTCTGCGGTTGTATATCTCCTTAGGGTCTGCTTCAACTAGTACTATTGCTGTTGGGTTTAGTTTTTTTACAACCCATTCTGGTAAACCAGGCATGTAGCCTTTAGGGGTTTTTACTGTGCAATGTGTATCTAGTATTACGTTTTTCATTTTTGCGACTTTCTCTGCTGTTTTGATTTGTAGTTTTTTTTGTTGTTCCAGTGTCAGTTTCCTCATTTCGTCTCTATCTTTTACCAGCTTCATTTCTTTAGCTATGTCTATCATTACTGTTCCAAAGGTAACAAATTTTATGTCCATTCCCTCTGCTGCTTTTTGCATAACAGTTGTTTTTCCAACGCCAGGTATTCCTGTAATAACAATAATTCCCATTTTTCGTCCCCTCAAAAAATCTTTATTCGTTTCCGAAGAATCCTCTGAGTACCGGGTGCATTTCCATTGCTTGTTCTTTAGCGATTTGTTCATACAACTGTATCATAATACCGACAGTCAGTAGTACGCCGGTACCACTGGCATTCCCTAGCGTACCAACCATATCTGCGAATGCTGCTAGGGCTCCCACAGCCGCACCACCTATCACCGTTACAACCGGTATGTATCTTTCCAGCACCTTTGCTAGTATTCTTGGGTCTCGTCTGAAACCGGGTATCTGCATACCTGAGCCTTGTATCTGTTTTGCGACAGCAGAGGAACCCATATCTGTTGTTTCAATCCAGAATTTAGCGAATAGTATAGATCCAATTATCATTATTGCAAGATATATTATTATTTTTAGGGCGAACTGCCATGCGGCATGCCCGGCGTACCCTCCTGCCAGCATAGGCATAAGCCAACTGTTCACTCCGTTCGGGTTCGAGAGATACCATGCCCCTCCATATAATGGACTCGATGGGCTGCTAGATGTTATATCGTATGCCCCAATCCAACCTTGGTGGCCAAGAAACGGAATGCTGCTTAGACCACTAGTAGTTCCAGCTACAGGATCCCAACCATTAGTATAAAACAAAAAGGCGAACATGTTTATGTTTGCTAGTAAAGCAGCCATTAAAATAACAGGTATGTTTGATGCATATATCAACCGTATCGGGTACCGTCCACGTGCCCCCCTAACCTTGTCATGAGCGAGAGGCAACTCAATGCGAGACGACTCAGCATATACTACTATGAAGAATATGAATATGGTTCCAACAAGAGCTATGATGGAGTTTGCTTGATCAATAAGTATCCTCTGATAACCCCAACTCATCATATCACTAAGGGTCATTTGTGTTGCCATGTAGTATGTACCAGGAATAACACCGGCAGGCGGGTTAGACAAACTCAAGACGTCTTTACTGCTTGCAGGTAGCCAGTTAAACAAACCGATGAATATAGATTCTGAGACTCCAGCAGCAATAAACAATGATATACCGGAGCCAATGCCCCATTTTGAAATAAGCTCATCCATAAAGAATACTAGCATTGCGCCCATGGCTAATTGAGCAATAATGATTACATCAGCACCTAGGCCACCAGCCATGCCAACAAGTGTGTCACTGGGTCGTAAGTATCCGAATACCTGCGGAATAGCCTCAACAAGTATCATCACTATAACAAGTATCTTCTGTGTACCCTGATAAATTCCCTTGTCCTCTTGTTTTGTAAGATCAAGTTTTATTATCTTTGCACCAACAAACAACTGAAGAATAATCGACGCTGTAACGATAGGTCCTATACCAAGATGCATGAGTGAACCAGATGCACCTGCCATGATGAAACGATAACCAGCGAAAAGATCAATCACATTACCGCTAAGACCATAAATCATGATCTGCGTTAAAATAAAATAAAGGATAAGACAAAGAACGGTCCAAAGAATTTTACTCCTAAAAGAAACATGCCCCTCTGGTTTAGATACAGCGGGCCATCTCTCAATAATTGGTTTTAGAACAAATAGCCGACTTTTTTTCTCCTCTGCCATATTTCAAACCCAAATATCCTTAATTTTTTTATTTAGTTTGTTTTTCTTCTTTTTTCTGTACTTTCTGTATTTCCGGTAATATTACTTCTCCGCCTTTCTCTTTGATTTTATCTACAGCACTCTGTGATGCGCTTTCTATCTTTATCTTTAGGCTGCTGTTAAGGTTTCCCCCGCCTAGCAGTTTATCAAATCCTTCCTCTGTAAGATTTATTTCTTTTTTCTTAGGAAACATCTCCTCAAGTTTACCGATATTTATTACCCTATCTTTTTTAACAGTGCCTTTTGGTCTTTTAAAACCATGGACACCAAAATGATCAGGCATATATTTTAGCATGTGCATATGTTTATGTTTATGAAGACCAGCGTTCCCTCTGCCGCCCCTTAAACCAGCACCTCTGCCGCTCTTTTTACCTTTGCCGAAAGTCCGACTTCCTCTGAATTTACTTGTTTTCGTTTTAGCCAAATTCAATCCCTTCTGATAACTTTTTTTATTAGATGAGTCGAAAGCAGATAAAGTACCATATTATTATATTTTCGGCTCCAGTAAACTCCTTTCACTGAACGTTTTTTCCAGTTAAGTCAATATCTAAATGTTTTTAAAACTGTCTGATTTTTCTTTTTAATTTAACCCGGGTAAAAACAAACCTCTTATTATAGTTTTTCTATCTGTTACTTGTTTTTAATTCTTAGTAAAACTGTTTCATATTCTTTTACTTTTTTCTTATGAAAATCAAACATCCACTTTATTGGAAATAAATAATCTTTTTTGTAAGTTATTTCCCCATCCAACGATGAGATCATTTTCTCCAGGAAAGGCAGGGTATTTGCAAGATGTATTGAGTACATTACTTCAGATATCTCAAATCCTTTTTCTATGAATTTTCTGTCTGCTTTTTTGTTGCTTTTTTGTGCCCCAAAAGGCGGGTTCATTATGATGGTGTCGCATTTTGTATTAATTTCTTTGACGTCTTTTACTAGGAAATCTATGTCGAGTTTGTTTGTTTTTGCGTATTCCTTAGCTGTTTTTATGAGATTTTCATCTATATCATATCCTTTTACTTTTTTTGCTCCCATCAGTTGGGCACCTACTGAGAATATGCCTGTGCCACAGCCCAAGTCTATAACTTTTTTGTCTTCTATGTCCCCTAGCTGGTATGCTGTGAATATTATGTCTGCTGCCATGGTCGCTGGTGTCATATATTGTTCTAGATGAGGTATGGGTTTTTCTGGCGGTGGTACTTTTTGTAATAGGATCTCTAGTTGTTTTTTTTTCATGATTGCCGCTAGGAAGGGTTTTTTGTTTAATAATACTTTTTTATCCACAAGTTTTATTTGCTTATGACGTTTCTAGGGTCTCCTTTGAGGGCTCGTAGATCAGCGGAAGATCGCCCGCTTGGCATGCGGGAGGCCTCGGGTTCAAATCCCGACGGGTCCATTTATTTTTTATAAAATCATGGTTATTTTTAGAGTACCATTTAAATAAAAAACATCTTATACAAAAGCCTTAAATATAAGAAACGCTGTTTTACTATGTGTTATTTATTAAATGGTAATTGGAAGTGTAAAGTAAAATGATGCGTACGAAAGTCGTTAACGATTCCACTGATTTGATACCGCTGCTCAGGGCTTTTGACAGTAAAACAAAGAAAGAAATTTTTAACGAATTACTAAACGGCTGGAAAACCATGAGTGAGATAGTTGACAAATATGGCGGCAACGGGGGCGATGTTCTTGACGTTTTTGATAGAATGAAACTCGTTGAAACTAAATGGACTACGCCTGACGAGGGTGTCGATGGTAAGCCCCAGAAAAAATATAGATCTTACTACTCTGCTTTTAACATTAACATATCCTGCCCAATAAATGAGATAAGCGAGATTTTCACTGTTGCATCTCTTGACCAAGAAGAATTTGAAAAACTGGAAACCAGGATAAATGATTTCATAGGGGATGATGGTAAATTTGGTAACATGGTTGCCGAAAAATTCCGTCTATCCAACCTAGCGCTTAAGGGTTTAGTTAAACGATCGAACAAGTTCTGTTATAAGGGTTTAAAGCTTAGTAGAAAAGAATAAAACCTGGTTTTTTTGAATATTGTTTTAAACAGAACAGACATTCTATTTTTAGTATGGATTATGAGATAATACTGCAGGCTCTATGGCTTATTCTACCAGCATATATAGCTAATGGTAGTGCTGTTCTTGTTGGTGGCGGTAAACCTGTTGATTTCTACAAAACTTGGAAGGATGGTAGGCGTATTCTTGGTGACGGTAAAACCTGGCGTGGTCTGTTTGCTGGAGCTTTCGTTGGAATGACCGGTGGTTTCGGTCTCTCTGTTGCAGCCAAATATATAATGATGAGTGATTTTGCGTTTATTGGCTTAAGTGATTTCGAGGGTTTTCCTCTTATGATACCTATTATTTTTTCTTTGTGTTTTGGTGCTTTGCTTGGCGATATGATTGAAAGTTTTTTTAAAAGACGCATTGGCAAAGAACGAGGCCAGGACTGGTTTGTTTTTGATCAGCTTGACTTCATAGTTGGTGCCTTGATTCTAAGTCTTTTTATTAGCACGTTATTACAAATTTCTGGTCTTACATCCTATAACTGGTTCCTAAAAGTTTTTTCTGTTTGGCATATCCTGGTTTTATTGATTTTGACACCGTTTTTCCATATATTTGCTAATTTCGTTAATAAAAAACTTCGACGTAGAAAAGCATAGATTATATAGTTGATAATTGTTTTAAAATGTGCTGTTATGGGTAAGAAAAAAACGTCTACGAAATCTTCTGATGCACAGATTGATGCCATTAGAGAAATGGCACCCATGAATGAGGATCTTAAAAAATGGGTTAAGGAAGCAGAGAAAGAAGGTATTTTAACTCAGAAAATAAAAGAAGCAGCTGATAAAGAGGAAAAAGAACTTGGCAAATGCGAGATATGCGGCGAGAAGAGCGCTAAATCAGTGTGCATAAAATGTAACAAATCTGTTTGCCTGTCTTGTTATTTTAAGATGATCGGTGTCTGTAAAAATTGTGTTGATAGAGAGACTGTTGATAAGTGGTTGGAGAAGCATCCTGATTGGGAGAAGATTCTTGGCGTTGAATGGGTTGATTAACGTTCTTATTTTTGCCTAAAATATTGATAAATCGGTGCAGTGGAAAGATTTGAACACCTGAGTAGTAAAATATAATGCAAACTGGTTTTTACTTACTTTTTTTGCGTTCTCTTTATTCTCTCCCCTTCCTGCCAGAGAGCCCACATAACACGTGCCGTTCTCCAAGAAGAAGGATATATTGGGACTCCAACGGCTTTAAGATCTAAAACTAAATCCTCGAATTCTTTTCCACCGACCCACATTCCTAGTATCGGTTTTTTGTATTCATAATGTAGTTTTTGCTGGTTAATCATCTTCAGTATCGCACCAGTATATTCCCTTGGCCTAGCATATCCTGCATGTACTGATGCAACGATAAGACCATCAATATTTGGATCTTGAATTAAGGCCTGGGCTGCTGACCAGTAGCGATAAAAACCTGCGTCTCCCGCAAGATCAACTGGATTGTTTGGTTTTACAGAAGGCGGTAGTATCTTTTCTATTTTTTTGTATGTCTTTTCTGATAGTTTTGGTATAACTAGGCCGTTTTCCTCACAGGCATCACTTAAAAGAATCCCTACCCCTCCGCCATTTGTAATAATACCTATGCGCTTTCCTTGTGCCGGTGGTTGTTCAGCAAGAGCGCGAGCCATGTCAAATAGTTCAACTAAATCTCGGCATCTAATTCCGCCTGCTTGTTTAATTGCACCACTATATATTGCGTCGATACCAGCCATTGATCCAGTATGTGACGCTGTTGCCCTTGCGCCAGACACACTTTTTCCTGCTTTTACAACTAGTATTGGTTTGTCACAAGCTTTTGTACTATTCATAAAAGCTCTGCCTTCTTTGATCCCTTCGATATACAAACCAATAACTTTTGTCTCAGGATCTTTAGCAAAATAATCGATTAAATCATCATCATCAATGTCAAGTTTGTTTCCCATGCCTATTATTTTTGATAGTCCAACAAACTCGTTGTTTGCAAGATAAATCATACCAATTCCAAGAGCGCCACTTTGGCTGATTAGTGCTACATTGCCCTTTCTAGGTATGCCAAAGGCAAATGATGCATCAAGACCATCTGATGCATTCTTGTAACCCATAGTGTTTGGACCAAGAATCCGTATATCAGTTCCCTTAACTATTTTTTTAATCTCCTCTTCACCCTGGTGATTTCCTATTTCACTGAAACCAGATGTTATGATTATAATATGTTTTACTTTCTTAGTGACACAATCCTTTACAATCTGTGAGACAATGGGAGCTGGAACTGAGATTAAAACAAGATCAATTGGACCTGGAACATCAGTCAGTTTCTTGTAACATTTTAAACCAAGTATCTCTTCATCATCAGGATTAATAGGGTAAAGTTTACACTGGTACTCTGAGATTAGAATGTTTTTAAGTGCCGCATGGCCTATTTTTGTAGGGTTTGCTGATGCACCAACAACAGCGATGCTGCTTGGTTTGAAAAACGTTTCAAGTGAATGTTTCATGTTATTGTCCTCTCGAACAGATATTCCAAGACATTGTATTTATATGTAGTGTTTCATTATTTCGATAAATTCTTTTATTTTTCCATGACTTCCTATATTTAGAAAAGAAGTAACCAATTTTTTATTTATAGATTAATATTCATATCTAAGATTTTATATACTATTATATGTTATAAAACTGCAGATAAGGGAGGAAAAGGTGTATATGAAACTAAATTTCTTATCTTTTTTATTAGCTGTCTTTATGACTGCTAATGTTTTTGTCGGCGCCGGTGCCGTAACCAAAATCGACACAAAAATTAATTTGCAATCAGAATCGATGGATGTAAGTATTGATGGTGAAATGGAACAAGCGACTCCAATAGACACAACTGGTTTTGTAGAATGGGAAAAGCTATTTGAATCAGGTTATGACGACACAGCTCACTGCATCCAAAAAACAACCGATGGAGGTTACATCGTGGTAGGGAACGGATATGGTCTTATGGTATTGCTAATAAAGATAGACGAAAATGGAAACATTGAGTGGGAAAATCATTTTAGACACGAACATCCTGATTACGGCTGGTACGTCCTACAAACAGATGACGGTGGTTATCTGGTGTTGGCTGAGACTGCAGTTGGTGGCCAACACGTTTGGCTTATAAAAACTGACAAAAACGGAACAATGGAATGGGAAAAGTTCATTAGCTGTAAAGCACAGACTGCATGCAGATGTATTCAACCTACTAGAGACGGCGGGTATATTCTCGCTGGTTATACTGCCCCTTCAACCTGGCTATGGAGTTATGATACATTGCTTCTAAAGATTGACTCAGAAGGAAACAAAGAATGGAACAGGGTATTTGAGCGCCCCTATTATAACTGGGGATTTTACGTTACACAGACATCAGATGACGGTTTCATAATAACCGGACTAAAATGTCCAGATGAAGTAAACTACTCGGATGTTTGGTTGATAAAAACAGATGTTAATGGGTATATGGAATGGGATAAAACATACGGTAATCCAAAACCTGCAGAGCAAGGCAAATGTGTGCAACAAACAACGGACGGGGGATATATTGTGACAGGCGAAATATACGAACCAGATGGGAATTTTTTAATGAAAACCGATGATGAAGGAAATATGATTTGGGCTAAACCATATGGAGGTAAATGCGTGCAGCAAACATCTGACGGCGGCTATATATGCACAGGAAGTAAAAAATATCTATTCAGAGATTTTTTGATGAGCCAAGATCTTCAATTAGTTAAAACCAATGCAAATGGTAGAAAGGAATGGTCTCGGATTTACGGTGGGCCATATAATGATGTTGGGAATTTTGTGTTGCAGGTAGAAGATGGCGGATACATTGTGGCCGGATCTAAACAATTTCCCATGCATCATCCAACTGCCCAAGGCGATGTATGGATTATAAAAACTGGTGAAAAACCAACATTTGATGAAATCGACATAACACCTAATACAATACCATCAAACCAACAACATAACGGTCAAAATGGCCAATCTATGCACATCTCGATCATTTCATCAAAAATCACCGGATTCATTTCTAATTGATATCTTAAATATACTGTTTCATTGCTTCTATAACTTCTGTGCTGTTCTTTGCTTTTCTATAATCTTCTAATGGTTGTTTGTTTAATTCTAAAAAATTAGGCCCCCAATTATAGATTTTTAAAATCTCAAGTGCATAATCAACCTGGCCAAGGATATAAAGTGAGGCTGCAAAAGCCTCTAACGTAGTTAATTTAAATGGTTTACCGTAATTAACTGGGTTAACTGCCACAACAAATGGTATGGCACGTGGCACATATGATTTGCTAAGATCCTGGAAACGTTGTTCCGCATTCTCCCAGGAGCAATCTAAAGCTAGAATTCCTACTTCTTCAGCTACTGACAAATCCTCTATCGAAATACTTTTTTCAGCAAAAGGACTTAATAAAATTGCATGCCTTGGTATTTTTTTAAGGTTTTTTTCAAGCCTAGCAAAATTGAACCTATGCAGCTTCTTAGCACTACATTTCTTCGGGTCATCCTCATTCATATGATAAATATAGAGTCTGATTTTTTCTTTCATTTTTAACCTATTTTAATGTCAAGCACGTAGTGACCAACGCCAGGTGCGTATGATTTTATATGTTTATATTTTAAGAGTTCGACTTTTCTACTATTTTTTTCAGATGCTTTGTTGATATATTTCAATGGCCTATCTGGGAAAAGTTCGTCGGGGCATACCTCGTGGTAGTGGATAATTCCTGTTTTGTTTTTCAAACAATCTATCGCAGTTGACAAAAACTTATGCGTGTCTTCTATATAGCCCATTACAACTCTATCAGCTATATTTTTTGGTGCAGTTTCTCTGTTATCACCAAAAACAGGTTGAACAATATCAATAACGTTATTCAACACTATGTTGTCGCACAAATATTTGTATGCTACAGGATTTATTTCGCATGCAAAAATTTTCTTTGGTCTGCTGTAAACAGCAATCGGTAAAGTAAAATAACCGATGCCTGCAAATAGATCGACGACTGTTTCATTTTTACTAGATATCTTAGCCATGCGTATGCGCTCATCCATATTTCCAGATGAAAACATTATTTTTTGCGGGTCTAGTTTGTATCTTATGCCATTTTCTACATGTGTTGTTTCAGTTTTCTTTGTCCCATATATTATTTCAACATTTGGTTCACGATACACGCCAGATATTCCACTTATGTCAAGCAATGCTGTTTTGCATTTTAAAATCTCAGCGTATTTTTCACCTATCTTCTCTTTGTAATTGTTAAATTCTGGCGGCAACTTTATTGTCAATACATCTCCGATTTTTTCCCATTTATCCGGAATTTTACTGATTAGTTCTGATGGTAATTCTTTTTCTAGGTTTTTTTTAATCTGATTAAATGGTGTAACTATCATGCTTTATTGGTTTAACATGTATCACTATAAAAATTCACATCTAATGAATCATTTTGAATTAAAATAAAAAAAGATAGAGTTGTTGAACTGGTTGTTTCAGATTTAGGACAATGGTAACCAAGTTGTAGCAACAGTAAAGCCAGATACTACGAGATCTGAGTAAGTCCCTGAACCTGTTTTTGTGCCAAACCAATATCCTAGCAAGCCAAACATGGAACCAATATATTCACCTGGTTCAGTGGATTGCTCTAGTAAACCTTTTGTTTGTATTCCATCTGGTGAATAACCTTTGTGGAAACTTATTATGTCAAATCCAACGATATTTATGAAAGTGTTTAAACCGAAAACAAAAGTGCTACCGTTCGTTAATTCAAAGTTGATTGCACAAATCGCATTTATTACTATATTATTGGCTGCTGTTTCTCTTGCAGGTCTATAGTGTTTATTTTTGAATGATTCCATTGCGTTGGCTCTAAGAGTCTCGTATGTCATATCATAAGAAATTATACCGTATTCTTTGAATAGAGCAAATTGTGCGTTAAAAGATTCTTCGATTGAATCACTTGTTGTTCTAATTGTTTTTAACTGATTTTTTAAATCAGTCCATTCAGATTCTGTGTATTCTAACACTTTTCTAACAGGCTTTTTACCGGTTAAATCCCAGAACTGAACCGTAACTTTTTCTGTGTCAACTGCTTCAACAATACTTCCCATTGCTGGTGTTACTGCCAATCCAACAAAAAGAAGCAATGCTATACAAATTTCAAACCCTCTTCTTTTCATAATAATCTCCCTCTTGATTTCTAATCATAATAATAGTACTTAGATGTTTTGCTTATTGGATTTTATATTGAGATTAATACTTTCAATGACGTCATCAACAAGTCTATTTATAGAACATGCATACCACTTCCTAGAATGAATCTGTTTCCATATAAACCACGTAAAAACCAGACTGCGATAATGCAGACCATAAAAAACACTTTAGCTGATCGCGGAAGCCTTGTTTTCGAATCAGGTACGGGGTCCGGTAAAACCATTTGTGCTCTTACATCAGCTATTGAGTTTGCTATTGAGAACAAGAAAAAAATCATTTATACGACTCGTACAAATGCTCAGCAGAGACAGGTTATAATTGAGCTTAGAGAGATTAGGAAAAAACTAAAAACAGGTAAAGAGAAGGTTTTTGGTGTTGGTATACAGGGCAGAGCCAACATGTGCATACTTGCCCGTAACGACCCTGAGCTTTCTAAAGGTACAGCTGAGGAATTATCAAAGATTTGTTCAAGTGAAAAAAAGAAGGCGAGGATCGCTGGTAGGAAAAAGGACAAGGGCTGTATTTATTACAGGAATTTTATTGTTGATAAAGAAAAAGTAGAAAACATAGTTGAATGGACTAAGAAGAATCTTCCAACTGCTGAAGAGTTCATAGAATTGTGTGAGAAGAAAAAAATTTGCCCATATGAGATTAACAAGTTGTTGGTTCGTGAGACCCCGCTTGTTGTTGTCCCGTATGTTTATGTTTTTGATTCGATGATTCGTAACATGCTTTTTGATTGGTTATCTGTGTCTGAGGAGGATATGATTCTTGTTGTTGATGAGGCGCATAACCTCCCTGATTATATCCGTGATTTGTTTTCCGCTCAGCTTAGCATGTGGATGCTTAACAGCTGTATATTGGAGGCAGAGAAACATGGTGATCCATCTCTTGCTGGTGGCAAGATTTCTGTTTCTGATTTTTGCAAACTATTGGTCAATATTATCAGTGATATCAGAGACACATATATTTATGAGATGTTTGAGAATGGTCTTAGGAAATTACCGGTTGAGAAGAATGATGCTTTCATTCCGTCTCATGAGTTTGAGACCGAGGTATTGTCTAGACTCTGTATAACCAGCAAGACATTCCATGATATAATTGGTGACCTTATAGCGTATGGTGAAAAGATACGCGATTATAAAGAAAAAGAGGGCAGTCTCCCTCGTTCGTATCTGCATAAACTTGGTGTGTTTTTAGATTTCTGGTTCTCACTTGAGATAGAACAGTATGCTAAACTTGTTGTTGATGATTCTGATGGTAGGAACCCGCGTATAGAGGCTTTTTGCTTGGACCCAAGTGTTGGGACTGAGATAATGAAGGCTTTTCATTCAACGATTCATATGTCTGGTACGTTGGAGCCTCTTGAGGAATACCGTGACTCCATTGGTCTGTCTGAGAGCACTGAGCTTGTTGCTTATCCCTCGCCTTTCCCAATGGATAATAGGCGTGTATTTTTCGTACATGATGTTACAACTAAGTATGATGAGATAATGAAGGATAAAAAAATTATTCCTAGGATGCGTAAACATATCGTTGATATCTGCAATGGTTTTTCTAAGAATACTATGGTGTTTTTCCCTAGTTTTGATATCTTGTCAACTTTTTTACATGGTGGCATTAAACAGGATATTAAACGTGGTCTCTATGTCGAGGAGCAGGGGATGTCACAGTCTGAGCTAATGGATATCGTATCTGATTTCAAGCAGGCTGGTTATAAGAAAACAAAGGCTGCTGCCATGTTTTCTGTTATTGGTGGTAGAGTTAGTGAGGGTATGGATTTTCCTGCCGAGGAACTTGAGATAGCTGTGATTGTTGGCATACCATATCCAAAGCCTACTGCTAGGCAGCGTGGTTTGCAGCAATATTACGAGGTCAAGTTCAGAAAGGGATGGGAGTACACGGTTGAGGCACCAACTGCTCGTAAACTTCTACAGTCTATTGGTCGTCTTATTCGTGATGAAAATGATCGTGGCGTAGCAGTTATTCTTGATAGGCGTGCGCCTAGGTTTAAAAAATATATTAAAGATCTCACTGAATCAAGAAATTTGCTGAGTGATATAGAAAAGTTTATGGAAAAATAATATCGAATTTATAAAGTGGTAGTCGTTATTTAATCGCAGGTTCGAGGATGGAAATATAAAATGTTTGAAACAGATGAATATAAAGGAAATAAGCTGATAGTACTAAAAAGAAGTGAAGACGACAAGTATGCGTTTAGGTTTGGTCTTTCAAAAGCCAAACTGATTTTAGAACACATAGAAGACATTAGGAAGTTTGTGGACGAAAACAAAGAATGAAATTGTAGGTTTTAAGGAAGAAAAAATGGGTTGGTTTAAGAAAAAAGAGATTTTATGCAGACATCCAGGTTGCAATGAAAGATTTTATACAAGAGACCAAATGCTAAAGCATTATTGTTCTGCGCATGAAGGTTCTCTATACAAACCTGCCGGGGAAGAGCAAAAAAGATATGATTTTGAATGCCCAACAGCACAATCTAAAGATTTTTTTGGTAATGAAACCTCGAGAAAGAAAAGAAGGAAGTTTGATACTTATCAAAACACAGGTGTCGATAAAGCAGAGTTTCGCACAATTAAAGGAACACAAAACAGTGGATTAAATAAAGATTCATACGACAAAGATAAGAAAAAAAAGTTTAAATGAAATCGTAAGGTTTGAGTAGGGAAAAAATCACTTCGGTAATAGATCCGGTATCCCATCTTCTATAGAATAAGTGCATTTACATTTTTTGCAACTAAACGTCCCAGTAATAATCTCCCCCTTTTCCTCTTTTTTTACATCTAACTTTAAATCACTTTTGCATGTCGGGCAGCAGAGAATATCCAACATATCTTTCTTCATACCAAAACCTCAACGGTCCCCTAGATATACAACCCGTTTTTTACCAAGATCAGCATCCCAAACAAAAGCCCAATCCTCATCAGTGTTTTTCTTTATCTCTTCTATGTTCTGCATATAGTTTTTAACCTGAGAATCCATAAGATCAGCCTGATGCAAAACACATGCCTCAATAGTCTTAGGCATACGAGGTGAACCCCATTCGTACTTACCATGGTGGCTGAGTATCATATGACATAGATGGTTCTCCAAACCTTGGTCAAACTCCTTTTCCTTCTTTTTAAGTTCAGCAATTTTCTCGCGAATCCAACGATCACCCATCACTATATGACCAATAAAATTCCCCTCTTCTGTTTTGTCAACTGCAGCCGTGTACTTGTATTCTTTTAGTTTACCAACATCATGTAGTATAGCACCAGTTACAACCAGATCCCTGTTTATGCCAGGGTACATTTCACAGATGTTTTTGCATAAACGTATCACACCAACGGTATGCTCCATGTTTCCACCAACGTAGTTATGATGATGGGTCATAGCAGATGGGGCATGTGTGTATTCTTTTACAAACTTAGGGTCATCAAAAAACATCTCTAACAGATTTTTCAGCTGCGCATTCTCAATGGTTTTAATCTCCTTTTTTATCTGCTCAAAATACTCTTTTATCCGAGCACCTTCCAAGGACGGTATAAAATCACTTACATCATACTCATTAGGGCCGCATCTACGTAAACCACCTGTCGTCTCATTCACAGATATCTGCAGCCGGTCCTCATAAACCTCAACATAACCAGACCGTATCTGAACCACGTCGCCAATTTTAAAACTCTCAAAAAGTCTTCTAACACGTTCCTTGTTGTCACCACCCCAGAACTTTACACCGACCTCACCAGTCTTATCAACAGCAGTAAAATCAAACCAAGTCCCCTTCTTATACGAACGTGGCGGGTTCTTAGATTTAACAGCAAAAAAATCACTAACAACCTCTCCCTCACGTAGATTCTCGATAAACTGTTCCTTTTTACGTCTACCGACATCTGCCTCTATCATAGTTTGTTCATCCTGTTTTTTATCGTAACCATAGATATCTGTCATACAGAGTATTCCTCCCCAGAACAAGGGTAAAACATCTTATAATCTCATAGTTTATACGTTTTTCCTTCCTTTACAATTCTTGTTTTAATACTAAGTTTTCTAAAAATACCTGGGTATTCTGTGTGAATTGGATAAAGCTCTTTGGGGCTTATGCTCTTTATAAGCTCTTTTAGGTCGGTTCCGTTGATATGCCCGGAACAGTGAGACTGGACAAATTTTAAATCAAATAAATTCAACCAATTATGCATCCGCTCGTAAGATATTTCCATTTCTTCGTTGAAAGGTTCAGACAAAGAGTGAATATACGCCCCCCCATAAGGCTTCAAATCAATCAAGTTATTGAAATAATAGAAATTCAGAACAACCATGTACAGGTTAGGATTCTTAGCAACTTCCTCAGCAGTAATAATATTTTTGTAATCCAACCTACATTTTATGTATTGATCAGTGTAATCTTCGTCAATATATGTACCGGTCAGTCTCTTTGGTTTAAGAAGCAATATATTTTCATCTCTGCTGTCTGGTGCTTTTAGTTTTTTATCTTTATGATAATGCTCTAAAAAACATGCGTGTTTGAAGCTTATTACAAGCTTTTTATTGAGGGCTTTTGCGACTTTATAGAAGGTCGTAAACCTATCCACATCTTTAAAGTTAAAATCAACTATTGAGAGTTTTTTACAATTTGATATCTCTTCTTTTGATTTCTGGTAAACTTTTTGTTCAGATTCATCTGTTTTTGCAAGTTTTACTCTAGTTCCTTCAGTAATCATCGCAATTGGTTTCGTCTCTTTTGCGGCATTGATAAAATCAGTTGTCATATCTGCGTGAAGCCCGTGCATCCTTAAATCCCCGGTATAAATGATGGCACCTTCGGATGCATGGATTACAAATGCGTATGCTCCTGGAACTGAGTGGTCAACATGTATCGGCTCTATTTCTAAGGAGTCTATACGTATTTTGTCACCAGTTCTGAACGTTTTAAACGTTCTTTTTATTGGAGGATTTTTGTAATCACATCGATAAAGAGGCCTATGCCTAAAATCAATAACTTCGCTTTCCAGGTCCCTTTGGCTTTGCTCTGCAACAGCATCTAAAATACTTTTACATGTCTCCCCACAATAGATCGGTATATCTTTGTGCAGAAACGAAACATAATTTGCGTGATCGGCATGCGCATGTGACAAAACAACTCCAGAAACATCCGGCTTTTCGGCTCTTCTTCCATGGTGCTCCAATAAATCTTCTCTGTAAATCCCAGGAATATCTGGAATTAGCTTCATTGCAAGAAAATCACCTAGTCCATTGGCAGTTCTTGGTGTTAAGAATTCTTCGAAGTATTTTCCTCTCCTTTTAAAACTCAATCCAAAATCTAGGAATATCTTTGTACCACGATCTTCAAGGAGAATCTTGTTTCCACCTATCTCCTTTACTCCCCCATAGAACGTAAGCTTTACCACGAATAATTCACCGTTATGTTTCTTTAGAACAAAAACCGCCTAAATAAAGTTTATCAAAAGAAAAAAAAGAATAGGAGAGATGGGTAAATCTTACTTATCTTTCTGTTGAGCTAGATATCTGGCTCTTTGTCCAACTACAAACAATTTCGCTATAAAGGTGATTTCGCTCGCTTCTTCTTTGCTTGATACCTGTCCAACTATCAACATGTTCTTTCCAATTGAATATTTGGTTGTTTTGCTTATAAAGCATTGTTGTACAAATATTACCTAATCTAGTTGACATTTGTTGTCTAAAATTTTATTTCTCACAAAAAAACTTGTTTTTAAATAGGATTCCTGTTAATCGAAAATAATAAAACCTAGTTGTCCATATGATGACTGCAAGGTGTCATAATGCCTAAAGTAAAAATAGATGACATACTTGCGAATTACGACAAAAACAAACTTACGATAGCGACTGTTTGTTCTCATTCTAGTCTACAGATTTTTAATGGTGCGCGTAAAGAAGGTTTTAAGACTCTCGGTATCTCTGTCGGTAAGGTAAAAAAATACTATGATGCCTTCCCGCTTGGCAGACCTGATGAGTTTTTCATTGTTGATAACTACAAGGATATAAACAAATACTCAGAAGAGCTGCAGAAGAAAAACGTTATCGTTATCCCGCATGGTTCTTTTGTTGAGTATCTCGGCGCAGAGAATTTTCGTAAATTGAATTTACCTACTTTTGGTAATCGGAAAGTACTGATGTGGGAATCCGACCGTAAGATGGAGAAAAAATGGCTTGAGAGCGCTGGTCTTACTATGCCCAGGCAGATAACAGATCCAAAGAAGATCGATAAGCCTGTTATTGTAAAGTATCATGGTGCTAAGGGTGGTAAGGGTTTCTTTGTAGCTAAAACCTATGAGGAGTTTAAGAAGAGGGTTGATAGGAGTAAGCCTTATTTCATCCAAGAGTTTGTGATGGGAACCCGTTATTATCTACATTATTTCTATTCTCCTATTCAAAACGATGCATATAAGCTGAGTAAAGGTAGTCTTCAGATGCTTTCTATGGACCGTCGTGATGAGACAACAATCGATGAGGTGCAAAGGCTTGGCTCTATAGCTGAGCTTGAGGAGATAGGCATCCACCCAACATTCGTTGTAACAGGTAACATCCCT
>Ga0209285_10000078_pt1 | contig 33847 bp, 33 predicted proteins | sample PPLLak3March2015_2_FD_187249 | JGI IMG/M metagenome (GOLD analysis project Ga0209285, IMG submission 187249) | Freshwater sediment microbial communities from Prairie Pothole Lake near Jamestown, North Dakota, USA - PPLs Lake P8 Core (3) Depth... | ecosystem: Environmental > Aquatic > Freshwater... | reverse complement strand
TGTAAGGCTTTTGGTTATACACCCTTGAAGAATCTCAACATTTCCCAATTGACCCATCTTCTTGATCTGGTAACCATGAATCCACTCCTGCATTAATCCTCCGATAACGAATATTTACTGTTATTGTGCAACAGGAAACTTAACGCGCAATTTGAGTTTCAATTTCCATCCCCTCCCTGCGCTCGAAATTGAATTCCGGCGGTGTGGCCGATGCCGATTGTTTCAGGCGCAGAAATCGTGTCGGTACGGGGACGAGTATAGCGGGCTTAAATCTACGCAGGGTGTGCATCATCCGCCTGGCTTGGCTAAGGGGGTGAATCGAAAAGTCGAAAAGACTTAGAATCGTTATCAATTTCCATGCAATTACAATATGATATCAAGAATACCGAGACAAGTCAATCAGCCCGGAACGGCCGGTTTTCAAACCCCGCCGATATCACTGGAAATGATGACAATGGCGGGGCTTGGCTATATGGGGAGGGGGTCGGTGAAAAAGCTATAAGGGGATGCTTGCATTGGGCAGAGGCTCTTTTAATCATTAAAAATTGATGATAGAAAGCTTCAATTATTGCTTCGGCAGTTGAAGTGGAAACCAGATCTAATCCGGCATGACGACCTTTGGGTAGTAAGCTGCCGCTTTAAAGATCCAATCTGGAACTTGCATTCGGGGCGATAGGGCCTGTGGTTCAAATCCGCTCGTTTCGACCGCTTTTGCCCTTTACTCCAGTCCTCGAGACTGGGTTTTTTTTGTGTTATGTCTGACCATCGAACAAGCTGCTTCACGACGGATCCTACCAAGGCCAACACCCGCGTGATATTCGCCCTGTGGCTGGTGCACTTCACCGGCGACTTGTACGCTTCTTTCGTCAGCCCGCTGCTGCCGGTCTTCGCCGACGTATTCGCGCTGAGCTTGACGCAAGTGGGTTTTCTGGCCGGCATCAACCGCTTTCTGATGTTTATTGTTCAGCCCATCGCGGGTTACTTTGCCGATCACTACCGCACGCGCCTTTTCATTCTCGGCGGCCCCATCCTATCGTTGATCTTCATCCCGCTCGTCGGGGTGGCCCCGAGTTTCATGGTACTCATCCTGTTCGTTTGCCTGGGCTCGATCGGCCAGTCCATGTTCCATCCGCCGGTGGCCGGCATGATCGCTTCCTATGCGGGTCGCCACTTCAGCTTCTGCATGTCCATTTTCAACGCGGGCGGCACCCTGGCTTTCGGCGTAGGCCCGATCCTCATCACCGCCCTCGTTGCCGCCTACGGCCCGCGCGGCACGCTGCTGTCGATGCTCATCGGACTTCCGCTCCTGGCGATCCTTTTCAAAATAGTGCCGATGCCCCAGGGCGAGGGCCTGGCCGCGCGCGGGTTCATCGGTTCATTGAAGGAAGCCTTGGGCAGCGCCTGGAAGTCGATCGTCCTGCTATGGACGGTGATGGTGCTGCGGGCTTTCGTCAGCCAAGTTTTCATCACCTTCTTCCCGATGCTCTACGCCCGCGACGGATACTCGCTGGTTTCGATCGGTGTGGTGACCTCTCTGTTCACGCTCGCCGGAGCGATCAGCGGGATGGTGGCCGGCAGCCTGGCCGACCGCACCCGCTATCGACCGATCTTTATCCTGAGCCATCTGCTGACCGCGCCCGCCCTGCTGCTTTCTCTGTATCTGCGCGATGGGTGGATATACCCGTGTGCCTTCTTGTCCGGCTTTTTCTCGCTGGCCACCCTGCCGCTCGGAGTGTCGCTGGCCCAGCAGCTTGCCCCCCGGGGCCGGTCGATGGTCTCCAGCCTGATGATGGGTCTTTCGCTCGGCATCGGAGGCGTGCTGAGCCCCGTCATCGGCAGTTTGGCGGATGTCTTTTCGCTTCAAACGGTCCTGGCCTGGCTGCCGCTCGTGCCGCTGCTGACCGTGCTGGTGTCCATGCGTCTGCCTGAAAAAGCAGAACCGCTATCCGCGTCACACCCATCGAACCCGGAGGCCCCATGAACGCATTGGAAGCCGCTTCCATCAACGGCGCCCAGGCGCTCGTCCAGATGCTCGAAGCCTATGATGTCCGCTACGTTTTCGGTGTTCCCGGAGACACGTCCGTACCGCTCTACCAGGCGCTTTACGAGCGCCGCAACGCCATTCGCCACATTTTGGCCCGTGATGAACGCTCGGCCGGGTTCATGGCCGATGTGTACGCCCGCCTGTCGCACCGGCCCGGCGTGTGCGAATGCCCCTCGGGCGCCGGGGCTCTCTATTCCGCCCCGGGGATCGCCGAAGCCAACGCGTCCTCTATTCCCATCCTGCTGTTCACCAGCGGCGTTAGCCTGTCCGGCGAAGGCAAAGGCACCATCACCGAAATGGACCATCACGTGTTCTTCGAGTCCATCAGCAAATGGTCCAACTTCCTCAAACTGGCCGTAAAGATCCCCGAAACGGTGCGTCGGGCGTTCCGGGTGGCGACCTCGGGATGCCCGGGTGCAGTCCACCTCGCGTTTCCCACCGAAACCGTCGTCGGCCGAATCTCCGTCGACCAGGTTTCGCTGCATGCCGAACCGGAGTGCAAAACCTACCCGTCCATGCGCTTCCGCGGCAGCCCGGATGCCATCACCCGGGTCGCCAGGCATTTGACTGCAGCCAAACGGCCGGTGCTGATCGTCGGCGGCGGCGCCAACCACTCCCAGGCGCGCAGCGAGGTGATGGCGTTGGCCGAACGCATCGGCGCGCCGGTGGTGACCACCATTTCCGGCCAGGGCATCATCCCGGACCAGCATCCCCTGGCGCTGGGAGTCATCGGGGACAACGGCTATCATCCGCACGCCATGCGGGCCGTCGAGGAGGGTGACGTGCTTCTGTATGTCGGCTGCAAGCTGGGGTCGGTGTCGACGGTACGCTGGACCCTGCCCTCCCGTCGACCGGGGCGCAAGATTCTGCAGGTGGACATCAATCCACGCATCATCGGCAACAATTATACCGTCGCGGATGCGGTCGTGGGCGATGCCAGACTGGTGCTGGAAGATATTTTGAGCGAGCTGGGAAAGGACCGCCGGTCCGATGCGGAGCGCTGGCTCGAGAATCTCAACCGCAGCCGCCATCACTTCTGGGCCAAAGCCGCCGCCGTTTTAGCCGACGATGAAACACCGCTGTCGCCGCAGCGCGTCATCGGTTCGCTCAACCGCATCATCCGGGAGCCGGTCATCGTCATCGCGGACGCCGGCACGGCAACTCCCTATGTGACCCGCTATCTCAAACTCAACCACGACCGTTCGCGCTTTATTATCCCGCGCGCCTACGGCGGCCTCGGTTATGCCATTCCGGGGGTGTTGGGCGCTTGGCTGGCGCGTCCCGAGGCAAGACCCATCGGGCTTTTCGGCGACGGCAGCATGGGCATGTCGTGCGGCGAGTTGGAAACCCTGGTGCGCTACCAGGTTCCCGCCGTCCTGATCCATTTCAACAACGGATCCTTCGGCTGGATCAAAACCCTGCAAAAAATTCACTCCGAAAGCCGCTACCTGTCCGTCGATTTCAAAGCGCTCGACATGGCCAGGGTGGCTTCGGCCTTCGGGCTGCGGTCGTTCCGGGTTGAAACTCCGCAGGAGCTGGAAGGCGGATTGGCCAGCGCCTTTGCCGGCAACGAACCGTGCTTCATCGATGTCGTCACCCGGCCGATCGAAGAACGCCTTCCACCGGTTTACTCCTGGCTCAAGGAATCCGGGATCGAGCCCTTGAGCCAGGATCCTTACTGAAACCGCTGCAGCCATCCTTCAGTCTTCACGCGACCGGATGATCAGCAGCGGTGGATCCACCCGGTGCAGAACCCCGGCGGCAACGCTGCCGTAAAACACTCGGGCGGCACCGGTGCGGCCATGGCTGGCCATGGCGATCAGATCCACTTTTTCGAGCTCGGCCGTCTCACAGATGGCATCGACGATCGTGCTGCCGATCACGCGCGGTTCCGCATCGATCCGCTTTTCCTGAAGCTTTTTTTTTGAGATCGTTGAGGTAGACTTGGGCCTGCTCCAGCTTGGCGCTGAACGAATCGGTTGCTGGGACGAAGACGTCCGCGCTGCTCACAGCCACGATCGGCTCGACCACTCGCAGCAGAATGACATTGGACCCGAATGACCGGGCCATTTGCTCCACATGCGGAAGGATTTTTTCGGCCCTTGCAGATTCGTCCAATGGAACCAGAATTGTTGCATACATGCCTGCACCTCCCTCCTCTGGCCATGTGCTGCGCCGGGAATATAAACCGGTAAGAAGAAAAAAAAGGCTCCAAGGTTCGACACATCCTCTCAACAGAACGTCGGTCTTCTGTGAAACCAGGGGCTGGCCTTCTCCAATTGAGCCGCCAGGCGGAAGAGCGTTGCTTCGTCGCCGCTGCGTGCCATGAAATGCACGCCGCAGGGCATTCCGTCGCGCGTCCAATGCACCGGAACGGACATCGCCGGCTGACCGGTGAAGTTGGCCAGCTGCGTGAAAGGGGTGCGCGCCATGTTCTGGAAGGCGATTCGCTCAATGATTCCGCTGCGCCGCAGCCAGCTGCCGAGCCTCAGCCGATTGACCATCTTCAAAGCGCCGGCTTCAACCGGCCCGGGTTTGAGCTCGCCGATCCGGGCCGGGGGCTGCGCCGTGGTCGGCGTCAAATACAAATCGTAAATTTCATGAAAGCGACCCATCGTGCGTGCCGCCCGACCCCACAGACGCCGGGCCCCGGCCATCGAGGCCGCCGACTCGCAGCGGCCGAGCAGCCCGAGGGTCCAGGTCGCCGTTTCCACGTCCTGCGGCCGTGCGGATCTGCCCAGCAAAAGGCCCAAGTCGTTCAGGTCCGCCGCCACCTCTCCGTAAAGCATGGTCAGATAGCTTCGAGCGAGCGCTGAGCCGTCGAGGTCCGGAGCAGCCTCTTCGACCTCGTGGCCCAGCCTGTGGAGCATGAGCGTCGTCTGCAGAACGGCTTTCTCGTTCTCCGGGTGAACGGCCGTTTCGATCGGTGAACGCAGATTGAAAGCGATCCGCAAACGACGCGGCTCGCGCCGGATCTCTTCAGTATAGGGTCGCTCGGGCGCTGCAATCACAAAAGGAGCGCCCGCATCCGCTCCGGAGACGGCATCCAGCATCGCGGCGCTGTCCCGCACCGTCCGGGTGAGGACGTGCTCGACCACGGCCCCCTGCCACAGTTCCCCGAAATCCGGCCCCGTGGGGTTTCTCCCGCGCGAAGGCTTCAAGCCGAAAAGCCCGCAGTACGCGGCCGGTATCCGGATCGATCCACCGCCGTCTCCGGCCCCGGCCAGCGGCACCATGCCGGCGGCCACAGCGGCGGCTGATCCGCCGCTGGAGCCGCCCGGCGTGCGAGCCGGATCCCAGGGGTTGCGCGTCGGTCCGAACAGCTCCGGTTCGGTGTAGGCCACGAGGCCGAACTCCGGCGTGTTGGTCTTGCCCAGGATCATTAGGCCTGCCTGTTTGAAGCGTCGGACGAGCTCGCTGTCATGATCCGGCACGAAGTCCTTGAGCGCCCGGCAGCCGAAGGAGAGCGGCGCACCGGCCAGCGCCGCCAGCAGGTCCTTCAGCAGAAAAGGAACCCCATGGAAGGCTCCCGCCGGCGGACCCTGGGCGATCGATCGGCGGGCCAGCCCGAAGAGGGGCGTCACCACCGCATTGAGCTGCGGGTTGAACCGCTCGATGCGCGCCACGGCCGCCTCGCACACCTCGGCCGCGGATACCTGCCGGGTGCGGACCAGCTCGGCCAGCCCGAGGCCGTCGTATTGGTCGTATTCCTTGAAATCGGTCATGGGTTTCATCGCCCTGGTAAGCAATGGCTATGCTCGAACGGCAAAGGTCGATCGAACATTGGCCTGGAGCTTGCGCGCACGGTCTATCCGAATAGCGCCCGGGATCAAGCCAAGGGTGCCATCGAATCGATAAACGCGTCCAGGTGCGCCTCCACCTGCGCGTCCGCAAACACCCGCGGATCGTTCTGGTCGGCCTCGATGACCACGCCGGGTTTACCGGTCCGCCGCGAGAGTTCCTCCTTCAGGCGATACATTCCCACGGAATACGGCTTGCACGAACGGTTGGAGTGCATGATGAACCCGGTCAGGCGGAATTCGTCGATCAGCTGTGCAAGGTAGCGGATGCGCTGCTCGAAAGCGTAGTTGATGTAGATGTTGAGATACGACACCGCCAACGCCTCGCCCGCATCCCGGGCCTGGATGCCGGCAAAATCCTCCAGCCCGCCCCAGCTGTTGGCATAGGTGGCGGCGACCAGGGCGCAGCGCCGCTCGTCGAAGAATTTCTCGAACGCACGCATCTTAAACCAGATGGGCAGGTTGTCCCAGAGCACGCGGTAGCGTTCATTCGGAACCGATCCGATTTGGCGCTCGGCCCGTCCGGCCACCTCATCGTAGAGCAGCCGGTAGTAATCCACACACGCCGGGGTGCCGCGCAGGGTCACGATGGGCGCAATGTGAATAAAGGCGTCGAGAGAGGTGAAGGGCACGGGAACGGCCCGGCCTAAGTCGAGGATTTTTCTCCACAGGCCGGTTGCCTCCCGGCTCAGCCGGATGACTTCGATCAGGCGGTCGCGGTCGAACGGCTTCTTCAACATGCTTTCCAGGAACCGCTCCAATTGCTGGAACTGCGCAACGACGTAAGCCACCAGGGCCGGTGTCAGTCCATCGTGCAGGAAAGGAAGGTCCACCACGAACAACGGCACCTGGTATTTCCGAGCGACCACCTCGTACCATTTGATCACGGTCTTGCAAATATTGGTGGAGCACACCAGGAAGTCCGGTGCGGGCAACCCCCCGGCCGGACCGCCGCGCACCAGGTCCTGGCCGAAATCGGTGCGGGCGTAAGCGCAGATGTCCTGCGAAAAGCCGGCCGCCTCGGCCGCCTCCATGAGCGCGACCGACTGGTGCCCGGCGGCGCACATGGCGGCATAGTTCTCCGGATAGACCGGAATGGCACCCATGGCATAGACGAATTCCACCGGCGCGCCGCTGGTAAGCCAGGCAATCGGCTTGTTCGCGGCGGTTTTGGCCTCGATGTAATAGAGCGTCATCAGCTCTTTCATCTTTTTGAAGGCGTCGAGCTGGGTCAAATCTCCAACCCCCCAATCATCTCGCAGAAGGCCTGGATGCGGGTCCGGAGCGACTCGATGCTTTTCAGCGACAGATCCATTTCCAGCACGGTGGCGGCGATGTCTTCCTGCTTCAGTCGGGCGAGCAGCTGGGGCCGGTCAAAGGCATCCGGCTCGCAAAATTTCACGTACCAGAAGACGACGCCGTCCGCGCCCGCGTCCCTGATTTTTCGGACCAGATAGTCATGGCGATCCCTGCCCGGGTTGTGGATGCAGCAACAGGGAGCGCCGCCGAACAGGTGTTCCGCAACGCCTTCGACCAGGTCGTCTACCCGCAGGGTCTCCTTCGAAATGGAGCGCCAGCCGTTGGCAAAGTCGTCATCGACCACATCGGCGCCGGCCTCGTCGAAAAGCCCCTGGGCGTAAAGGGGGTCGAACACCATCCCGCTTAAGACCAGCCTCGGCCGACGGCCGGCCGGCAGTTCGATCGAGTCAAGCCCTGCCAGCAGGTTTTCGAGCAAGCGGCCGTATTCGTCAACCGGCAGAAAGAACCCGGCCTTGAGAACGGCGTGGAAATCCGCATTTTTGATCGCCCCCGGCCTTTCCCGGCGCAGGCGGTAAAGCGCGCGCTGGAGGAACCGCACGCGGCCGAACCGACTGGCGGACTCCCGCAACGCATCCGCCGACACCCGGCGGCCGGTGATGGCTTCAAAGCCTTTAATTAGGTTTTCGATGGCATCGGCCAGAAAGCCGCGCAGCCCCTCAGCGGTTTGCGTGACGGGAATGGAAAGCCCCAGGACAGGCTTGTCAAAAAGGCGCCGATAAAGCTCTCTGAGGTTGATCAGGGTGTCGCACAGGGAGGTGAACACATAGGCGTGAATCAGCTCCGCACGGCCGCGCATCTCAAGCTCAAGCACCGAGCGCGCGACAGAGCAGCAGTAGGGCTGTAGATAGGCTTCCGCATGATCGATCGCAACCCCTGCGCCCCAGAGCTGCACCGGATAGCCGCCGGCGGCATGGATCAGCTCCAGCGGAAAATAAGCCGGCAGCACACCGATGACCGGCCGCTCCAGCCGGTCGCGGTGCCTCCGGATGGTAGCGGGAATGTCGGCGATCGCCGCGTAGAATGGCGCAAACATCTCCAGCCCCCGAACTGCCTAAAAAGGACGGTACGCTCTTTTGTTACCAGTCATAGCGCTCTTTTTCAATGATCGTCGCCACCCCCTGCCCGCCGCCCACACAGGCGTTGGCGCAACCGTAACGGCCGCCCTTGAGGTTGAGAATCCGCGCCAGAGTCCCGATCAGGCGTATGCCGGTGGCTCCCAGGGCGTGACCGATGGCGATGCCGCCGCCCATCACATTGACTTTGTCCGGATCAATGCCCAGCTCTTGGATGCAGTTCAGGGCGACCACGCTGAACGCCTCGTTGATTTCCCAGAAATCGATGTCGCCCGCCTTCAGCCCGGCCTTTTCGAGCGCCTTCCGGCTGGCCGGAACCGGCCCGGCCCCCATGACGGTCGGATCCACCCCGGCGAACCCGATCGAGCGGATGGTGGCCAGCGGCCGAATACCCTTTTGCTTGGCCGCCTCCTTGGACATCAGGATCATGGCCGTGGCTCCGGCGTTCAGCGGCGAGGAATTCCCGGGCGTGATCACACCGTCTTTTTTAAAGGCGGGCTTGAGCTCGGCCATGCCTTCATAGGTGGCGTCGTCGCGCACGGCCTGGTCCGTGTCCACCCGCATGACGGAGCCGTCGGCCTGAACCGCCTCGATCGGCATGATCTCGTCTTCAAAGAACCCCTCGCTCCGGGCCTTCGCAGCCAGCTGGTGCGAGCGCGCTCCCCAGCGGTCCATCGCCTCCCGCGCGATCTTGGACTGGGCCGTCAGCTTCTCGGCGGTCAGCCCCATGTTCATGCTGGTCATGATGTCCCAATGCCGGTATTCGGGATTGAGAAACAGGGTCATGTTGGGGGCGAGCAGGCCCTTTTCCACATTGCTCATGCCCATCGCCACGCGGGTCATGTGTTCGTAGCCGGCGCACAGGACGATGTCGGCAAACTCCTGGGCGATCTCCATGAAGCCGACCTGGACCCCGGCCATGGAGGAGCCGCACTGCTGGTCGACGAACTTGGCCGGCACGGTATGCGGCAGGTTCGCCATGAAAATGGGGATCCGGCCGCCGTAGGCCCACTGCTCGCCCACGGCCGTGGCGCAGCCGACCAGGAAATCATCGATCGCCTCGGCCGGAATGCCCGTGCGCTTGATCAGGTCGGGCAGCAGTTTGGCGAGAAGCTCGTCGGCCCGCATCCGGCAGAACCAGTCGCGGGCCGGCTCGCTCGGCCGGGAGCGCGACAGGGCCGTCCTCAGATATCCTGCAATTACAACCTCTCTCATGGAATCCTCCTTATGTTGAATGGGTATTTCGACATTTAGAAATTGGCGTTTGGTGTTTAGGGTTGGGCGATGAAGGGCGGTCCCGCCGGCGCTTTAATCCCTATAAAATGTCTTGCCGCCCGCGGCCCTGTCGCGGATCAGCGCGGCGGGCGTAAAGCGCGCGCCGTAACGCTGCTCGAGCTCCAGCAGCTTACGGTGGACGCTCGCAAGTCCCCACTGGTCGGCGTAGCGCAGGATGCCGCCGCGATAGGGCGGGAATCCCGTGCCGTAAATCATGGCCAAGTCCATGTCCTGAGGGCGGTCGCAGATCCCCTCTTCGATCATGAAGGCGGCCTCGTTGATGGCGGCGCCCAGCATGAGATCGACGATCTCCTGCTGGGCGACCTTCTTCGGGGGGATGCGGTGCTCCTGCAGGTAGGCCCGGACCACGTCGACGACCTTGGGGTTGGGCACCGGCGTCGGGCCGCTGTAGTCCATGTAGCCGGAGCCGGTCTTGCGGCCGTAGCAGCCGGTTTGGTAGATCGCCTCGGTCAGGGGATGGACCCTCCAGCGCTCGCCCAGACGTTTTTCGAACGTGCGGTTGACGTGGTAGTTGATGTCGATCCCCGTGAGATCGGAGAGCGCGGCCGGCCCCATGGGCATGCCGAATTCGGTCATGGCAGTTTCGATGGCCGCACCGTCCACGCCGTCGGCCATCAAAAAAATGGAACCGCTCATCATCGCGCTGAGCTGCCGCGAAACGTAAAACCCGGGACCGTCGTTGACGACGATGGGGATCTTTTTGATGGTCCGGCCGAATGCGACGCTCGTGGCCAGGGTGGCGTCGGATGTCTTTTGGGCGCAAATGATTTCAAGCAGCTGCATGCGGTGGGCCGGGTTGAAAAAATGCAGGCCGATCATGCGGCCGGGATCTTTTAGCACCGCGGCCATCTCGGTGATGGGCAGGGCCGAGGTGTTGGTGGCGAAGATCACGTCCGGGCGGCAGACGGCTTCGAGCTTTTTCCAGATGTCCTGTTTGACCTGCATGTCTTCCAGGACCGCTTCGATGACCAGATCGACGTCCTTGAGGTCCTCCAGCGACGAGGTGGTGGCCAGCCCGCCCTTCAACAGGCGCTCCAGCTCTTCGGCCGACATCTTCTTGTTCTTGATGTGATAGTCGAAGGTTCCCCGGACGGCGGCAAGCCCCTTCTCGACGGCCGCCGCGTTGATGTCCCAGAGCACGGCCTTAAAGCCGCCGGTCAAGAGCAGGTGCACGATTCCGGACCCCATGACCCCGCCGCCCAGCATGGCCACTTTCTTGATCGAGGCCGGCTTGATCCCCTCGATGCGCGGCAGCCGCCCGGCCGCGCGCGTGTTGAGGAAGATGCCGATGAGGTTCCGGGCTACGTCCGAGAGCAGGCAGTCGGCAAACAGCTCGGCCTCCTGATCCAGGTCGGCCTCGAGATCGTAGCCGAGCCCCTGTTCAAAGGCCTCGATGGCCTTGAGCGGGGCAATGTAGCCTTTGCCCTTGGCGGCCGTCATGAGTTTGGCGAAGTCCAGCAACGCCTTTTTCTCGGCCGCGCTCGGCAGCCGTTCGTGGCGATGGCGAGTCGCGCGCAGTTTCAGGTTCAGCCGGCCGGAGATAAAGCGCCGCGCGGCCTGCACGGCGGTTTCCACCAACTGCGATGCATCGGCAAGCTCGTCCACCAGGGTGCGATCCAGGGCCTTTTCGGCCTTGATCGCCTTGCCGGTCGTGATCATGTCGAGCGCGTTGGGCAGCCCGATCAGCCGCGGCAGACGCTGGGTCCCGCCGGCACCGGGTATGAGTCCGATCTGGACTTCGGCCTGACCGAGGTCCACGCCCCGGACCGCTACACGGTAGTGGCAGGCCATGGCGAGCTCCAGGCCGCCGCCCAGGCAATTTCCGTTGATGGCGGCCACCACCGGTTTGGGACCGGTTTCAATGGAATTGAGGAAGCGGTTGTTGTCCTTGAGCAGCGCCAGGATCCGTTCGCGCGTCCGGATGTCCCTGATCTGGGTGATGTCGGCGCCGGCGACGAAATTCTTGCCGGTGCCGGTAAGCACGACCGCTTTCACCGCGCCGTCTTTGAAGGCTTCCGCAAATGCATCGGATAGTTCCCTAACGAAGTGCTCCGAGAGCTGGTTCACCGGAGGGTTGTCCATCCGAAAGACCGCGATCCCCTCTGCGAGCTCGACCTTGACCGTCTGGTAATCCATTTTCATGTTTCGGCATCCTCTCTGGTTGGAAGATGGTTGCAGGCCACGCCGCGGCGGCCATCGGGCCGGCGCCGCGGCGTTCAGGATGTTGGCCCGGCGCACGATCCAGCCCCCGGGCAGGCGCAGCAAAGAGTATAACGTGCTACACGTTATATGCTATATCATATCTATAATAATGCATAAATTTGTCAATACTTTTTTTGTTGACTTTTAGGGGTGGTCGCGAGTAACAGGGGACCCGCAGCCCCTTTTTTTCGCTCCGCGCAAAAGAAGGGCGGTAATCTGCCATCCCCACGAGCGTGCCCGGCACAGTGGAATTCAGCATGCGCATCGGCGAGCTTGTCAAACAAACCGGCGTCCCCAAGGAGACCATTCACTTCTACCTCCGAGAAGGCCTTATCCGAAAGCCGCGGCGATCAGGCACCCACACCGCCGACTACACCGCTGCGCATGTCGATCGCATTCTCCTGATCAAGGAGCTGCGGGACAGTTTCTTCCTGCCGATCCCCGAAATCAAGAAGATCCTCAAGCAGAACCGGAGACAATCGCCTTCGGAGCAAGCCGTTTCGGACCTTCACAACAAATATTTTCGTCCGCTCGACCGCCTGCTGGCCACCGAGGTGGTCGGCCGGGATGCCTTTCGGCAAGCCACCGGCATCGGCCGCAAATGGCTCGCCATCATGGAGGACTGGGGGATCATCACCGCCCACCCGAAAGACGGCGAACCGCTGTACTCGCGTGACGATCTTATCATCGGGCGCCTGATGGTCGATATGGACCGGCTTGGCTTCGGGCCCAAAGACGGCTATGATCCCGAGGAATTGAAGCGCATCGCCGATTTCATTCGCCGGTTCGTGCGCAGTTCGCACCGAGATTACTACCAGCGCAATCTGGAGCGGCTTTCTTCAACCGAGTTGGACGAAAAAGGCAGCAAATTTGCCGAAATCATGAGTTTGTTTTTTTACCATATGTACCGTAAGCTGGTGCGCGAAGAGTACCACAGCCTGCGCCGCCCAAAAGGCCGCAGGAAACCAGAACCCCCTTTGCGGAAAACCAAGAATCAGAAAGGAACTCCATGACGACGGATCGCTACCCTGCCGAATCATCCGATTGCGCCGGCTGCCCATTCAGGAATGCGGATCGGTTTTGCATGAACCGGGATGGGAAACATCCGGAGACCTGCCCGACCCGCAACCAGACAGACGTAGTCGCTAGAGCGAACCGGGAATATGAAAGGCCCGACATCCGTGCGTTTGCCTACGCCGCATCGGTCCAGGAAGGCGAGGGCTACGCCGGGCGCGAGCAGGGACACGCGCAGGTGAAGCCGCTCAAACCGCGCATCCTCGAGATAGCCGAATTCGCGCGCCGCATGAGCTACCGGCGCCTCGGCCTCGTCTTCTGCGCCGGCCTGGCCCGGGAGGCCAAACTCGTTGGGGACTTTTATCGCTCCAGAGACTTCGAAGTCGTATCAGCCGTCTGCAAGGTCGGCCAGATGCCGAAGGAGATCATCGGAATTGCCGACCACCAGAAAATCGCGATCGGCCGACACGAGACCATGTGCAACCCCATTTCGCAGGCCATGTTGATGAATGCGGCCAAGACCGAGTTCAACGTTCTGCTCGGGCTGTGCGTGGGGCATGACTCCCTGGTCTTCAAGTACAGCCAGGCGCCCTGCACCGTCCTGGCGGCCAAAGACCGGGTCTTCGGCCACAATCCGCTCGCCGCCGTCTATACCCTCGACAGCTATTACCGCTATCTGAAGACGCCGCTGGAATAGGTGGTCATAAGTCCGCGGAAGCGGTATCCCGGCCGCGCCGATGGCCGGCGTCCTTCCGCCCGGACCTTCTCCTGCAAAAAGCTCGTTTTAGGGTGCCTCGGCCATGCTGATTTTTCCAGCCGCCAGACACGAAGCCATTGTTTTTAATTGGCCAACTAAGGAAAATAATGTTAGAATGTTAACAGTTATTCAAACAAATACAGATAGTCAGGAGAACGGAGCGTGGTCACGAACAAAGTGGTGGTCAAATTCAAGGACAAAAATGTTCTCAAGGGCAAGACCAATAATTTTTTTCCGAATAAATCTAGTTTTCACCTGGAGCTAGTAAGTGGTGAGCGGATTGAAATTCACATTGAAGAGCTCAAGGCGCTGTTTTTCGTAAAAAGCTACGAGGGCGACAAACAACACGAGAAGAATTACGGCGACCAGGTGCCCGGTGGCGGCCGCAAGATCAAAGTGAAGTTTAGCGATGGCGAAACGATTGTGGGGTTCACCACCGGCTATTCTCCTGAGCGGGCCGGTTTTTATATGGTGCCCGCCGATCTAAAGGGTAACAACGAACGCATTTTTGTCGTTGCATCCGCCACTGAGGCCGTCGAAATGGGATAGGCAGGGAGGGCCCGGCAGCAATGATCATTGAATGTAGCGGCTGCTCGCGCAAATTCAGCCTGAACGAACACCTGTTGAGGTCGACCGGTTCCAAGGTGCGATGCACCAAGTGCGGCAACATATTCGTCGCCGTTCCGCCGCCTGTCGGCGGGTCCGGGCCGGAGTCTGAAAAAAGCGGCGGCATTTTAAACCGCGCGGCCCCCACCATCGGAGACCCGGAATCTCTGGAGGGGAAGAAAAAGCCCCATCGAATTACCCTGTCGGTGCCGGTATCCTGCATTGCCATCGACGGGGAGGGCCATCCCTTGAATTTCTACATCGGCCTGATCACCGAGGTCGGCCCGACGGACCTAACCATAGAGGTCTTTTGCAGCACCGTTCCGGCTTGCGTTTTGGTGTCCTTCATCAATCTGGACAACCGCGACGTCCAGATCAAGGCCGAGGTGCTTCGTTATGAAACGAGCCCTTCGCGGAAAACGAAATTGGAATTATCTCTATCAGGCACGCGCCAAGAGATCGCCGACTACATCGCGCAACTGGTCAAATCCTACCACTACTCAAACTGAGCGAAGCCTACCGATAAAGCCCCTCGAAGACCTCCCAAAAGGTCGGAAAAGACTTTTGCACGCAGGCTTCGTCCAGAATCTTTGTTCCCGCGGCCTTCAGGCCCGCTATCGCAAAGCTCATGGCAATGCGATGGTCGTTATGGCAATCAATGCCGGCACCCATGGGCCGTCCGCCCTGCACCCAGAGCGTATCCTCATCGTATCCGGATTCGATCCCCATTTTGCCCAGCTCAGCGCATACGGCTGCCAGCCGGTCGCTTTCCTTATTCTTCAAGTGCGCCACGTTGCGGATGATCGTCCGGCCGCGGGCAAATGCGGCCACTGCCGCCAGCGTGGGCACCACGTCCGGGAGGTCTCCCATCTCGACGTCGACGGCGGAAAGCTCTCCGCCCTTGACGGCGACGCCGCTCGTGCCTGCGATAACCGTGCATCCCATGCGCGCCAGGATCTCAACCAGCCGAATGTCGCCCTGCCGGGAGTCAAGCCGGGTTCCTTCGACTTCTACGATTGAGCCGGTAATGGCCGCGGCCGCCCAGAAATAACCGGCCTGTGAACCGTCGGGCTCTACCCGGTGCTGTCCGGATCGATAGCCTTGTGCCCCCGGGACCCTAAACCACTCATACGCCCGGCGATCGGCATGGACTCCGAACCGGGACATGGTCTCAAAAGTGATGTCGATATAGGGTCGCGATACCGGTCCCTGCTGCACCTGGATCTCGATGCCGTCGCGCGTGCAGGGCCCGATCAGCAGCAATGCCGACAGGAACTGGCTGCTAAGCGTGGAGTTCAATACAACCCTTCCCCCCTTCACGCCGCCCCCGTCGATTTCAACCGGCGGGCATCCGTTGCCGGGCAGCGACCGGGCGGTTACTCCCAGCTGGTTGAGCCCTTCCAGCAGATCCTGAATCGGACGGGCCTGGAGGCGTTCGGTTCCGGTCAGCACCGATCGGCCCTCGGCCAGCGCGGCCACGGCGGTCAGCAGGCGCATGGATGTTCCGGAGTTTCCTAAGAAAATCGGCCCGGAAGCGGCCGCGAACCTCCCCCCGCATCCATGCACCATCAGATCGTGTTCCGATGCTTCGACCCGAACCCCCCATTGTTTCAATGCCTGAAGCGTCAGGCGGGTGTCCTCGCTGTCGAGGGCATTTTGGATCACACAACGTCCGTTCGACAGGGCGGCGGCGATGAGCATACGATGCGTGTAGCTCTTGGAGCCCGGCACGGATACCTGCGCGTTAACGGGAGACGAAAGCGTTTTGATGGCGCGCATAGAGTCGCTCTTTCTCAAGCGGTTTCGTAAAAGCAGCTACGGTCGGGATGTCACCTCGGCTTCGACCGCAGTGCGCATGATGTCGACCGGCGCGGGCAGCCCGGTCCACAGCTCGAACTGTCGCGCCCCCTGGTAGACGAACATGGCAAGCCCGTCGATTGTCACGCACCCCGCTGCTTCGGCTTCGAGCAAAAGCCGGGTCTTCAGCGGAGTGTAGACGATGTCCATCACCACCATCCCCGGCCGCAGCTTTTCTAAGGGCACGGGACTCTGCTTCACCTGCGGCGTCATTCCGACCGGGCTGGTGTTGACGAGGATCTCGAAGCGCTCGGCCGCGAACTCCTCCAAGGGCTTAAACTCTGCGCCCAGCTCCGTTGCCAGCGCCTCGCCCTTTTCCCTGGAACGGTTGAAAACGCACACCGTCCCGCCGGCCGACAGAACGCCATAGGCCACCGCCCGAGCGGCCCCACCGGCACCGATCACGGCGACGTTTTGCCCGGAGACGGAAACCTTTTCCTCGAGCGCCTGCAGAGCGCCGGCACAGTCGGTGTTAAAGCCCTTCAGCTCGCCGTCCGCGTTGACGATCGTGTTCACGGCCTTGATGCGTCGGGCGGACGGGTCGATGGTGTCCAGGCAGGCCATGACCGTTTCCTTGTGGGGCAGCGTGACGCTGGCCCCGCGCAGTCCCAGCGAGCGCATGCCCGCGGCGGCCAGACGAATGTCCTTGACGCGGATGGCCGCGTAAACGCCGTTGAATCCGGTAGCGGCGAAGGCCGCGTTGTGCATCACCGGGCTGAGGCTGTGAACCACGGGGTTGCCGAAAACCGCAAACAGCGCCGGTGTTCCGAAGCCGTCGGCGGCATGCGCCGGTGATCCCTGGACGTCGCGGGCCGCCGCCATGAGGGCGGCGAACACCTTGACGACGTAACGGTTCGTCAGGAGGCCGCCCCGGTTGATGCCCATGAGCCGCCGGAACACTTCGGCTTCGCGGCGGGTGTCCCGGACAGGCAGCCCCAACCGTCGTTTCAATTCGCCGATCCGGCCGGCGGCCGCCAGCCGCTCGTTGAACAGCCGCAGCATCTCCTGGTCCAGGCGGTCGATGATCCCGCGCTGTTCCATGAGTTTTTTGTCCTCGTCGCCGGACGGGTTCGGCGCGCTCGGGTCCGATGACATCGTTTGTTTCATGGACGCAATTCCTGCCCTAAAATTTCGGGAAATTCAACCACTTGCCGTTCCAGCTCGCGTATTTCGATCTCTTTCACTGACGCCCGCCCGATATCATCCAGCAGCACGAAGCGGATCACGGCAGCCTCGCGCTTCTTGTCCCGGCGCAGGGCCTCCAACACCTGTTTGGGGTCGGCGGCGGCTGCAACCGGCAGCCTCAAGCGACGCAGCAATGCGGTCATCCGTCGATACGCCGCCGCAGATAGTCGCCCCATCTTAACCGACAAGCCGGCCGCAAGCACCATGCCGACGCTGACGGCTTCACCGTGGGACCACCCCCCGACCTTTTCGAGGGCATGCCCGAAGGTGTGGCCGAAATTGAGGATGCGTCGTTCGCCGGCTTCGCGCTCGTCGCGTCCGACCACTCCCGCCTTGATCGCGACCGAGCGGCCGACCAGTTTTTCGATCGTCGCCGGATCAAGCGTCAGGGCCTCCGCGGCGCGCTCCTCCAGAAAAGCGAACATCCCGGCGTCGGCAATCAGGGCGTGCTTGACGATCTCGGCCATGCCGTTGGCCACCTCGCCCTCCGGCAGGGTGTCGAGCAGGCGCAGGTCGCAGAGCACGAACTCCGGCTGATTGAAGCATCCGACGAGATTCTTGAACCCTTCCAGGTTGACGCCGTTTTTCCCGCCGACGCTGGCATCGACCTGGGCCAGGAGGGTCGTGGCCACGAAACCGAAGCGCAGCCCGCGCATAAAGGTGGACGCGACGAAACCGGTGACATCGCAGACCACTCCGCCGCCGATCCCGACGAGGAAGGTGCTGCGATCGGCTTCGAGATCCACCAGGGTTTCGTAGAGGTTCTTGACCGTCTCGAGCGTCTTGACAGACTCGCCGCATCCGATGCTCAGCACCGGCAGCGACGGCAGCTCGGAGCGGTACAGCCGGAGCAAATTGTCATCGGTGATGACGATGGCCCGACCCGGCGGAAGATGGTTCGGCAGGTTGTTCAGCCGTTCCCCGATGAAAATCGATGACCGCCCCGAAGCGCTTTCAATCTCGATCATGTGCATGACCCGAGCGTACCCCTTTCCCCCACAGCTACCCCGCGCGTCAAGCGGCGCCGGCGATCTTTTCAGCGGCCCAGGACACCATCTTTTCGGTGGTCTCCCAGGAAATGCATTCGTCCGTGATGGAAACCCCGTAAGCCAGCCCGGCCGGGTTGCTGCTGAATTTCTGCTTGCCTTCGAAGAGGTTGCTTTCGAGCATCAGCCCGACCAGGGCATCGTTTCCGCCGACCCGCTGTTCGACCACGCTGCGCCAGGCCATCTCCTGCCCTTGGAATTTTTTCCATGAGTTGGAATGCGAGCAGTCCACCATGATCGCCTCGGGCAGCTGGTATTCGATCAAGCCCAGCCGGGCCTCGGCAATGCTGATGGGGTCGTAGTTCGGCCGCTTCCCGCCGCGCATGACGATGTGGCCCATAGGGTTGCCGGTGGTCTGAACGATGCAGGTGTAGCCTTCCTGGTCGACGCCGAGAAAGGTCTGCGGGGTGCGCGCCGCGACCATCGCGTGAATGGCCGTCTGCAGGTTTCCGTCGGTGCTGTTCTTGAATCCGATGGGCATGGAAAGCCCGCTGGCCAGCTCGCGGTGGGCCTGGGATTCGGTCGTACGCGCACCGATCGCCCCCCAGCTGACCAGATCGGCGACGTACTGCGGAGTCACCATCTCGACCATCTCGGTTCCCGCCGGAAGCCCCATCTCGTTGATGCGCTGCAGCAGCCGGCGGGCCCGGCGCAGCCCCTGGTTGATGTCGCAGGCCCCGTCCAGGCCCGGGTCGTTGATGAACCCCTTCCACCCCACGGTGGTCCGCGGCTTCTCGAAGTAGACCCGCATGATGATGAAAATGGCACCGGCGACCTTTTCCTGCAATGCCCGCAGCCGCTCGGCGTATTCCAGAGCACCTTTTTCATCATGGATCGAGCACGGTCCGGCCACGAGCAGCAGACGCCGATCCTCTTTAAGCAGGATTCGAGCGATGGCGTCGCGGGCCGACATCACCGTCCGTCCGGCGGCCTTGCTGACAGGTATGGCCTGCTTCATTTCTTTCGGTGAGATCAGACGGGTGTATCCCTTGACCCTTAAATCGTCGGTATGCGTCTGCATCCTTTCCCTCCTGCGCATCGATTAAACGAAACGGCCGCGGGTTTTTTCGCTCCCGCGGCCGCTCCGTATAAAACAAAAAGCCGCAGGCGCCTCTGATCCGCCCCGGCTTTTTTGCGCTTCTTTTGGTGAGTGTCTTTCAGCGCACCGCAGGCAGACCGGTGCTAACGTAATAGTACCAATCGTAAAAATAGAATCTGCCTGAAGATGCCTGCGTCATTTCTTGCTCATGCGTTGAAATTGGACCACCCCTAAACGATACCCGGACAGTCTGTCAAGCTTTTTCTGAACCGGTCCCATTCAACAGCAAGGGCGTCAGAACGCCGAGGTCCGATCCCACCCAGTCGGCGCCGGCATCGCTCAGCTCTTTTGAGCTGCAGGCTCCGGTCGTGAGGCCGTAGGATCGAACCCCGGCCGCCCGGGCCATCTGCACGTCTTCGACCGCATCGCCGACGTACCCGCATTCCCGGGCCTGGATCTGCATCGTCTGCAGCATGGCCCGCATCGGCGCCGGCGAAGGTTTCGGATCCGGCACCTCGTCGAAAAAAAGGCTCGCCTGAAAAAGCCCGGCGAGATGCCGCGGGAAGAGCAACTCGTAGAGCGATCGAAAGGTATTGGATAGTACCCCCAGTCGGTAGCGGCCCGATAATGCGGTCAAGGTTTTTTCCGTCTCGGGGAAGAGCTTGAAGGCGGAACGCGCCAGCTCGGCATAGATCTGCTTGCGCCGGCCAATGATCGCCGCCCATTCGGCATCCGAGATGGCCCCGAAGTATATTCCTCTTTTGGCCGACGGCGCCTGAGAAATGTGTTTCCGGACCTTTTCCCGATCCAGAGAGTACCCCCGTTCGTTTCCGGCGCGAAAGTACGATTCCACCGCCAGATCGAGATCATCCACCAGCGTACCGTTGTAGTCGAAGACGATAGCTTTGAGCATACTCGAAAAGCCGTTGGGCTGGAAGGTTAAAGGTATTTCGATGTTTGGGGATGGGCGCTATTTATCCGTCAGTGCCGCAACTCCCGGAAGCGTCTTGCCTTCGATGAACTCCAGGGCTGCGCCCCCCCCCGTGGACACGTGGGACACCTTCGCGGCCACGCCGGCCTTTTCCACGGCCGCGGCCGAATCGCCCCCGCCGATCACCGTCGTTGCGCCGGTGGCGGTGATCTCAGCCATGATGGCGGCGACGGCGAACGTCCCCTGGGCGGTCCGGTCGATCTCAAACACTCCCATCGGTCCGTTCCAGACGACGGTCTTGGCGGTCTTCAGCAAGGAACGAAACGCCTCGACGCTTTGGGGGCCGATATCGACCCCTTTCCACCCAGGCGGGATCTGGGCGGCCGGCACCTCCTGGAGCTCGCCCACCTTACGCGCCTTGATATCCAACGCATCGGTCACCAAAAAGTCGACCGGTAAAACGATTTTATCCCGGCCCTCGGCGAGGAGCTTCCCCGCAACGTCCACCTTGTCCGGCTCGACCAGCGAGCTGCCGACCTCAAACCCCTGGGCTTTTAAGAAGGTGAACGCCATGCCGCCGCCGATGACGATTTGGTCCACCTTGGGCAGCAAGTTGGTGATCACATCGATCTTGCCGGAAATCTTGGCGCCTCCCAAAACGGCCATATAAGGTTTCACTGGGTTGCCGATGACTTTGCCGAGGTAATCCAGCTCCTTCATCATGAGATAGCCGGCCGCAGACTGCTTGAAAAAGCGCGTGACCCCCTCGGTGGAGGCGTGCGCCCGGTGGGCTGTCCCGAACGCATCGTTGACATAAAAGTCTCCGAGCCGGGCCAGTTTTTGAGCGAAACCCGGATCGTTCTTTTCTTCTTCGCGGTGAAAGCGTAGGTTTTCAAGCAGCAAAACCTCGCCGTCTTTCAGCTGCGCGACCTCCGCCTCGACCCGCTCCCCCATGCAGTCCTCTGTGAAGCGAACTTCTTGGCCGAGCCGCTTCGCCAGCACGTCCACGCAGGGCCGCATCGACATATCCTCCACCCGTTTGCCGTCCGGGCGGCCCAGATGAGACATCAAGATGAGCCGCCCGCGCTTGCCCAGGATGTATTGAATCGTAGGCAGCGCCGCTCGAATGCGCGTATCGTCGGCGACGTTGCCGCTCTTCAGCGGTACGTTGAAGTCCACCCGCATCAGGATTTTCTTGCCTTTGACATCCAGGTCTTCAATCGTCAGCTTTTGCATGCATTCCTCCCTTGGAAGCAGATAGCGGGTCATTGAGCTGATTCACATTTTACCTTGATGCCTCAAAAATTCAAGCCCCATCCGGCGCGTCGTTGACTTCCCCGAACGGTTGTGAAATGAGAACCCCCCATGCAAACCGTTCACCGCGCCTATTTCAAGGACTCGCGCAACATGCAGGCGATCGGGCCGGATAGCGTGGAGCTGGTGGTCACCTCTCCGCCCTACCCCATGATCGAGATGTGGGATGAGGGGTTCGGCGCTCTTAACCCGGCTGTTGGCAAGGCCTTGAAACGATCCGACGGCCGAGCGGCCTTCGCCCTTATGCACGGCATGTTGGACTCGGTGTGGAGGGAAACCCATCGGATATTGAGGCCCGGCGGGTTAGCCTGCATCAACATCGGCGACGCCGCCCGCACCGTCGGCAATGACTTCATGCTTTACCCCAACCATGCGCGCATTCTCAACTGCCTGCTGGAACTCGGGTTCACGCCGCTGCCGGCCATCCTGTGGCGCAAGCAGACCAACGCTCCCAACAAGTTCATGGGATCGGGCATGTATCCGGCCGGGGCCTATGTCACCCTCGAACACGAATACATCCTCATCGCCCGCAAGGGCGGCAAGCGCGAATTCACTTCGGAGGCGGAAAAAGGACGTCGACGGGAGAGCGCCCTCTTCTGGGAGGAGCGCAATGCCTGGTATTCCGATGTGTGGATGGAGCTGAAGGGTGCGCGCCAGAGCCTGAAGAAAAAAGAAATGCGCAGCCGCAGCGGCGCCTTCCCCTTTGAGCTCGCCTACCGGCTGATCAGCATGTTCTCGGCCAAGGGCGACACGGTGGTCGACCCGTTCCTGGGGACCGGCACCACTTTAAGAGCCGCGGCCGCCGCCGGCCGAAACAGCATCGGCTACGAAATTGAGTCGGGGTTCCGGCAGGATATTTTTTCAGACGCTCCCGCTCTGATCTCCCATGCCAATCAGAGAATTCGGTCACGGATGGACGACCACCTGGACTTCGTGGACCAATGCCGAGAAACCGGCCGGGAGATGAAATACCTCAACCGTTACTATCGCTGCCCGGTCGTCACGCGCCAGGAAACCGAACTCTTGTTCGACCTGCTCGAAGAGGTATGCCACCCCGAGCGCGACACACTTCAAGCAACCTATTCGGAAGATCCCTGCCGAATCCTCGATCCGCAGCGCGCCATTTCTGCAGCCCCCCGTCCGGAGACGAGCGAGCAGCTCTCCTTGTTTTAAAAAACCGGCGATAACCCTTTGGAAAAATTTTGAGTGAAAAAATTTATTTCTTCCCTCTATCCAAGCCTTCGTCGTCCGGTCCATTCGGGTATAGGTTTTTCAGAAATGGGTTGAGTTCAAAAAGCGCCTTTAACCCACCCCCGCCGCCCATGCTTCTCCCAGCCAGGTCGGATAGATCCATCCCGCTGCCGATCCACTGTTTAAAATGCTCCTGAAAAATGGATTTTTGGGCCAGATATGCCTGTATAATCTGCTGCAGGTAGTTTTCGAAAAACTCAGCCAACGTGTTATTTCCGAATTGGATGATCATGTGCAGCAAAGGTACCGGCAGCAAGGTATTGTTGTTTCTCGCCTCTTCGAGGATGATCTGGGTAAGAATGAATGCGGTGACATCCTCCTTGGTTTTTGCGTCTACCACCTTGATCTGACGCCCGTCGCGGACGATGCCGGCCGCTTCCTGCAAGGTGACATAAATGCTTCTTTCGGTGTCGTACAGCCGACGGTTCGCATATTTTTTCAAGACCACAGTATCTTTCATAACCTACCTTGATGTAAAATTAGTTGTTGTAATGCAACAATATTTTTTTACATTTTATATACCAAGCCAAATCAATGGTCAAATAATAATTCTAATTCTATATAATATTAGGTTCTTAAAGTCTATAGCTCCATAAATACAATTTACAATATTATATTGTGCGATGCAATAATTCTGCTTGACATCTTTGAGCACGCGGCTATAATTACCAGCAGGAAGTTAGGATGACAGAGAAACAGACCGATCTAGAACCGACCATCGAACCAAGGGGGGATACTTATGGATCAGAAACAACTGTTCAAACAGATGTTTGATTTCAACAAGGCGGCGTTTGACAATACCTTCAACGCGATGGTTATGCTCCAGGAGCAAGCGGAAAGAATGGCCAGCACGATGTTGGAGCAGGCCACCTGGCTGCCGGAGGAAGGGCGCAAGGTTATCACGGACTGGGTCGACGCTTATAAAAAAGGCCGCGAAAATTTTAAAAAAATGGTTGACGACAATTTTCAGAAGGTGGACGAATACTTCAAGAAATAACCTGGAACTCAAGGCCTCTCAAAGAGACCGCGCCATGGTTGACGAATCATCCCCGGATGCCGCAGCGGATGAGGCTGAAAGGAGCCTGAGGGCCTACCTCTCCGGGCTCTCTTACCTGGCAACCGCTTCCCAGAACAGCATGTCTGCTCTGTTTCGATACGCCAACGAATTCATCATTCCCTACATGCTCGCCACGAACTACTTCCGCGATGTAGAACTGACGCGGCTAGGGCGAAACGACCCTCGCAAGACCCTCAAGGATTATAAGGATTATACGGATCTCGGGCTGTTCAATCTGGATTTGTGCAACCGCGCACTGTTGGGGGCGCTTAGCGCGTTTGGCGACTATTTTCGCCTTGAGTCCGCAAAGACCGTGGAAGCGGCCACTCCGCTTTTCTTCTCGGGGGATGGCAGCAGCCTCGGACACCTGTTTCAGCGCAAAACGGAGCTTTTGGAACTTGTCGCTTTCCGCTATCCGGCCGCGATCAGAGCCATCGAGCCCGAATACGGGTTCCACTTTGAACGCGGAGAAAACCCCAAGGTTGCCGAAACCGACCGCTTTTACGTTTATCAGGTCCTTCCCAGCGACTCAACGGTATCCGTCCGGAACGGAGGCAAACCTATCCTGATCCTCCCACCCTACGTTCTGGGAGCCAACATCCTCGGGTTTTTGCCCGGAGAAAATCGCAGCTACGCCCACAGCTTCGCCAACCAGGGCATCCCGACCTACATTCGCATCCTCAAAGACATACAGACAACCGAGGCGCTCCAGGTTATGACCGGCGAGGATGATGCCCGCGACACCCGTGCCTTCTGCGAAGAGATACGCAAGCGGCATGGTCGTGCCGTCACACTCAACGGCTACTGCCAGGGCGGATTTTCCGCTTTATGCAACCTTTTGTCCGGCGAATTGGACGATTTGGTGGACGCATTTGTCACTTGCGTGGCACCCATGGACGGGACGCGCAGCGAGGGACTTGCGAACTTTCTGGCCAACCTGCCCCGGCGGTTCAACGACCTCGACTACGGAACCAAAACACTGCCCAACGGTAACAAGGTCGCCGACGGGAAGTTGATGGGTTGGGTCTACAAACTCAGAAGCATCGAGGACGAGTCGCCGATCGCCGCCTTCTTCAGGGACCTGATGATGTTCGCCACTCAGAGCAGCGCCGATTTCAAGATCAGCAAAACGGCCGCCGGACTGAACTATTGGCTGAACACCGAGCGCAACGATCTCCCCATGGAGATCACGCGGATGAGTTTCGTCTCCTATAATACCCCGATCACCACGGATGGGACCCTGCCCGTAACGCTCTTCGGCCGGAAGTTGAACCTGCGGCGGCTCAAGGAAAAACGGATTCCCTGGCTGATCTGCTACGGCCTGAACGACAATCTGGTGGAACCGCCGACAGCCCTGGCGCCCTTGAAGCATCTGGAGGCCGAGGTCTCAGCGTTTCCGAAAGGCCACGTCGCGATAGCCACCTCCTGGTCGGACCCCCAATCGGCTTGTGCCCTGCATACCCGTTTCGGCGATAAGAACTACCGCGGGCCGGTCCGCTTCCAGCTCGATCTAGAAACAGGCATTTAATACGATCCGAAGTTGACACCCAGGGCTGAACGAAAGGCCCTCAACGGTAGGCGCGATCGGTGGACAAGCAGTTTTTGGAATTCTGGGGCAACCTTCTTCTTTCCGTCGCCCAGGGACAACGACAACTGGATGAATTCTCCGGGTGGATGTCCCAGGGAATGAGCGGTTTTCGCGATTTGACCGTCATGTTCCGGCAATTTTACGGTCTCGGCGGGGAGCGGACCGGAGGGGATGAGGACTGGAAATCGGCGCGCACCTCTTTCGTGAAGGCTTACAGCGCCTATCTGGACGTATTGGGAGTTGTGCCCCGCTCTGAACTCACGGCGCTTAAAAAGCGATACGAGGAGCTGCAGAAAACCGCTGAGGATCAGGAGGCGGCCCTGCGCAAGCTCCGCCTTGAGCTGAGTGAGAGCAGAATGGCCCAGGGTGACGTGGTGCGCGGATTCCAGGAGCTCATCCAGGTTCAGAGCGAACAATTCAAGGAGCTGGCAGACAGCTTCAGCCGGTTTTTTGCCGATCGAGGGTCGAACAAGATCGAGCGGAAGAAGTCCTGAATCGGAACCGGTGCCTTCAACGGTTTTTCCCCCTTTGGGAACGGTCCGTTCTTCAGCCCGCTAGAACCAGCTTCGGTGGCTCCAGATGTCCTTCTCCAGATTCTCCTTGGCGTCCTGGAGCCTCAGGTACATCGAAGCATTTTGGATGGCCAGGGCGCCGGTGTGGGCCAGCGCCTCCAGCAGCATGATCGTATCCGCCGGGTAGTCCCTCTTAACTGTGCTGAACAACCGCAACATGCCGATGACCGCTTCCTTGGATTTTATGGGAACATTGAGCATGGATGCAATTCCCTCATCAATATGTTCTTGACGATATTGGATGCGGTCGTCGGCGGCCACGTCTTTTATGACAACGGTTTTGCCTTTTGATGCTTCCGCGATGCTTTTTTCTGCATAAACGGGTCCCTTGTTCAGAAATTCCTCGCTCAGTCCGTAGGTGCTGACCAGATCCAATGTACCGGTCTTTTCGTTGACCAGACGGATCAATGCGCCTTTCATGCCGAGTGATTGAGTGATTTCTGCGGTGAGGCTGTGCAGGATCCGCTTGATGTCGAGGCTGGAATTGATACTGGACGCCAGTTGCAGAAAGAGCGCCGAGTTTTTCTCAATGCGTTCCAGAAGCCGGGCCCGCTCGACCGCCATGCCGCCCTGTTCGGCCAGCGCAGATACAAATTCGATCTCATCATCACTGAAATCCCTGGCCTCCGCGGTATAAAGCGCCAGCACGCCGATGGCCTTGTCTCGCACCATGACGGGCACATCCAGAATCGATGCGATGCCCTCGGCCCTTTTCGCGTCGTGATTCTCCACGCGGGGGTCGCGGGTGGCATCTCGGATATGGAGGTAGCCTCCCTTCAGAATGGCGCCAACGATTGCTTTGGCTTGCATGGGCTTGGCGTGCAAATAGCTTTCGGATAGGCCTTTCTGAGCGACGGGAATAAAAATATCCTTTTCCTCGTCGGCTAAAAACAGGCAGGCGGCTTTGGCGTCCATCGTCTCAATGGCGCTCTCAACGATCATCGCGAGCAGCTTCTCGGTGGAAAGAACCGTGCCGAACGCCTTGCTGACCTTGCAAAATGTCTTGAAGTAGTCGGGTTGCTCTGTCATGCGTCCTCTCTCCTCGGTGCCTCGATTCGATGCTGTCCTCTCAACGAATCGGGTCGGCGGCGGATACCGCCGGAAGCCATTGGGTGTTATCAAGAAGGTTCAGGCTGATCCCGTTCCTTCAGCCAAGCGGCGATCTTGGGCGCAAATTCCCTCTGGCATTTCGAGCTCACGTAGATGCCGATGTGTCCGGTGTCGAGACAGACATCTTCCGTATCCCGGCTTCCCACCGTTTGCGTCAGCCGGTTGCAGGCCTCCGGAGGCACCAGGTGGTCGAACTTCCCGTAGAAGTTCAAAACCGGCATCGTGACCCGGTTGAGATCAACCCGTTGCCCGCCGACCTCCATCTTGTTCTGGATCAACAGATTTTTCTGGTAGCAGTCCGTGATGAACTGACGGAAGGTTTCGCCGGGGACGTCAGGGCTGTCGAAGATCCACTTCTCCATGCGGATGAAATTCTCGACAAAGTTCTTGTCGTCCATCTGTTCCAGGAAGCCGATGTATTTGTCGATCATCAGCCGCGCCGGATTCAGCAGCAGAAATCCGAAGTTGAGCAGGTCCCCGGGCATATTGCCGAAGGTATCCACCATTTGCTCAGCGCCGACCGCTCGCATCCAAGTGTGCAGCAATCCCTGGTTGGTGTCGAAGTTTGTCGGTGTGACCGTGGTGATCAGGTTCCTGATTTTTTCCGGGTGAAGCGCCGCGTAGATCACGGAAAACGTGCCGCCCATGCAGATGCCCATCAGGTTGATTTTTTTGAGCCGGTACGCTCGGCGGATGAAGTCGACGATATCGTCCATATAGCCGTTGACGTGATCATCGATGGTCAGGAAGCGATCCTTCCGGGTGGGATATCCCCAGTCAATCATGTACAGGTCGATGCCGTGCTCCAGAAAGCTCCGGACGACGCTGCGCCCCGGCTGCAGATCGAGCATCGTTTCCCGGTTGATCAGAGCGTAAACCACCAGCAGCGGGATTTTTAGTCCGATCTCCCGCAGCGGCCGATAGTGCTTCAGCTTGACGCGGTCTTCTTCAAAAACGACGTCGTAAGGCGTGGTGGCGATGTCGGTCTCAAGCGGGCCGAGGAGCACATCCGAAGCCTTGCGGACCCTGGCATGAGCCTTTTCAGCATCTTCGGCCAGTTTCGCAAGGATGAGGTCAACGGGAATTTTAGGCTGATCCATAACGCCACCTCTTTCGGGGGGTGTGGCAAATCGGGGCGCTGAAGAAACCGCATCATGGCATCGAACATGACACCGGCGCAAGAATGCCCCGGCGTCCATCCAGTCCCGGAAGGATATCACTCCACGGGCAGATCGCGCAGTTTTTTTTCGAGAGCGCGGACACGTTTTTTGATTCGATAAATCTCATGGTTGACCTCGTCCATGTCCCGATGGGTGCAGACCGGAAGCAGCTTGAAAGCATCCTCCAGAACGCTGTTGCGAGCGGCCAGGAATTGATTGAATGCATCGATCGCCCGGGCCATGGTTTCGGTATACTGATCCGACTGGAAGAGGCTCATGTAGTGCCCCTCCAGTATCTTGATCCACATCTGATAGTAAGGCTTGAGGTCTTCCGGGAGCTTGCCGGCCTGTGTCAGTTCGGCCAGTTTCTCCTGCATCACCCGAAACGACTTGTCCACCGGGATGGACAACAAGTGCAAAAACTCGGCTAGGGCGGCCTGGAAAAGATTGAACTTATCCAGCGTCTGGTTTATCTTTTCCTGGTAGAACTTGGTCAGCCCGAGCTGCGGGATGTTGAGAAACTGCCGGAATTCCTTTTGGTAGACGTCCGTCCACCGGTTCAGGAATTCCCGGTCCAGGTCATCGAAGCTGTAAGGCTCGGATGGAACGCTGAGCTTCTGCATGCGGTCAGACCAGCGTTTCTGGAACTCCAAAAACCCCTCGAACGCCGTTTGCGCCAGCCGCATGGATACGTCCGGCGCAGCTTGAAATCCTTTCTGAAGGAGCTCCACAAAGCCCGGCTCGCTCATAGCCTTGGCGCTGACGTCCCAGAGTTTTCGGCTCGATGCCCAGGCCTCTTCAAAGCGCCCGGCCGGAGGGGCGGAGGCGGAGGAAGCGGTGTGTGCTGCGGAAGGCAGCCACATGTTGCCCATCGCGCTCCAGAAATCGAGGGCGATTTTCATCCAGGCGGTCGCCGCATCGTTGGCGGACGGGATTTCCGATGGCTTGCGGTCGGTCATGGACTACCTCGGGAAGGTGGCCGGAGCATCGCCTCACGAGACGTTTCCGGAGATGCATGTTGATCTGTTGCACGCGTTACAGCATGGCCGCTGCTATTTTTCATATCAAACTCGCCTCCTGCCGTCAAAGCGATTATTCGCCCACCCGGACGAACCACTCGATTCATGGCAGAGACCCGCAAGTACCAGGGAAGCTTTTACTCCAGCAGCCTCGCAAACTTGCTTTCGAGTCAGAAAGTACATATAAAATCAGCTCTGCCCTCCGGGGTCACCAACCTGATCGGAGTGGGTGATTTCGACCATCTGGGGCGTCAAGCGATTCAGGCGGCGGCTGCGCCGGCGAAAAAAAAACCTGGCCCGGGATTGCCCTGATCATTGCAGCCGTGGCTGTTCTTCAGGCGGATCGATACCAGGGTTGTCAGCAAATAACCGGCTGAAACGAGTCCTCGTTCGATCTGCCTCAAAACATCGGGGGAAACAAGCGCAGTAGACCACCTACCCACCAAAGGAGGAAATCATGGGACTGTTTGATTTCGTAAAGGAGATCGGCAACAAGCTTTTCAACCGCGAAGAAGATGCGGCTGAAAAAATCAGAAAGCACATTGAAGAAGCCAACCCGGGAATCGAGGGCCTGGGCGTGGAGTTCAAGAACGGAGTCGTTTCCCTTTCCGGGCAGGCCGCCAGCCCCGAGGCGATGGAAAAGGCGGTGCTCATGGCCGGCAACGTGCAGGGGGTTTCGGACGTGCATATCGACAAATTGCAGGCCCCCCCGGTTCAGGCCAAGATTGAGTACTACATCATTAGAAAAGGAGACACGCTGTCGGCCATCGCCAAGCAGTTCTACGGCAAGGCGAACGACTATCCCAGAATTTTCGAGGCCAACCGAGAGGTCATCAAGGACCCCAACAAGATCTTTCCCGGCCAGAAAATTCGTATTCCGCTGGATTGATTTAACGACCCCCATTTCCGAACCTGCCCCCTACAACCGGCCCCGAGCCGAGCGTGGAGGGGGTAGCCGACTCGACTTGAAGCAGCATAGGAGAATGACGATGAATATAACCGATCTGTTGGGAGCTGTGATGCAGTCCGGAATGAGCCCTTCTTCCGGAAACCGTATGAAAAATGCGCTGGGCGGCGGAGGCGGCCTTTTGGAAAGCCTTACCGGGATGCTGGGTGGACAGTCCCAGCAGGGGGGCGGCCTGGGGTCGATTCTCTCTCAAACGCTCGGCGGCGGATCCGGATCCGGCGGCCTGGGAGGCATCCTCGGCAACGTGCTGAACGATGCCGGCAACGCCGTGGGCGGCAAGCAGAATCTGGCGCTGGGCGGCCTCGGTGCGCTGGCCGGCGCGCTTCTGGGCGGCGGAGGCAAATCCCTGGGCGGTGCCCTGGGCGGGGGGGTCATGGCCCTTCTCGGCACCATGGCGTACCAGGCGCTGAAGGGGGCCGGCAGCCAGGAGCCCGAAGTGCCGCTGGGGCTCGTGGAGCCGCAGACAGAGGCGGAGCGGCAGGCGCTCGAGCAGAACTCGGCGATCGTGCTGAAAGCCATGATCAATGCCGCCAAGGCCGACGGGCAGATTGACCAGGGCGAGGTCAAGCGCATCGTGGGCAAACTGCAGGAAACGGGCATGGGTCAGGAGGCCCAGCAGTATGTCATGAACGAAATGCAAAAGCCGATCGACACCCCGGCGCTGGTCGCGGCGGTCAAGGGTCAGCCTGCGCTGGCGGCGCAGGTCTACGCGGCGTCCCTGCTGGCGATCGAGGTGGACACCCCGGCCGAAAAGCAATATTTGGATCAGCTATCGGTGGGGCTGGGCCTTCAGTCCGAGGTGACCCAGCGGATCAAGGATATGGTCGGCCTGCGGGCCTGATTTCGGAGGAATTACGGCGTCGCTTCCGGCGCAGAGGCTAAGACTCCGGCCATTCCTATTTCCCCGGCGGCCTCGCCCTGGGGGGCTCCTGGCCCTGCTGCTGTCCGGCCGGGCGTCGGGCGGAGACGTGTGGGGCCGTATCGGCCGCGAGCAAGAGTTCCGCCTTCCGCGGCATCGTCCCGAGCCCGGCGGAGGAGACGTTTTCCCGGGAGGCTTTGGTGGAGGTGGAGGCGGATTTCTGGATATCTTCGGTGCTGAATCTGGTAGCGGAGGCGGAAGCATCGGCGGCGGCGGGTTTCGAACCGGAGGCGGTTTTTAAGCCCACCGCGGACTGCGAAATCAGCTTCTCCGGCATAGCCCTGACAGATTTAACGGAACCCTGCTATTGGAAGAAATTCATGTTAGGGGCGGAGGTCAACTCGGGTGGGGTTTCGAAGAATGCATTTAACGCCTCTTGGATTTGACTCATATTGACGGAGTTCTGCACCCGGGAGTAAAGGGTGTGGCCGAAACGAAAATTGGCTGAAAAATAAAAAATGAATTTCCGAAAGCGTAACACCGCCGCCTTTTCCTCGAAGTGAAGGGCGGTCAATTCTAGAAGCCGCTTCGCTGTTTTTTCAAAAATGTTCGGCCCCGGCCTGAATCCATCGCACCATTCCGCAAAGGCCCAGGGCCGGGCGATGGCGATCCGTCCCAGCGCGATCCCGTCGCATCCGGTCTGCTTCAGCATTCGCACGCATCCGTCCACACCGAAGACATTACCGTTTCCGAAAACCGGAATGCGCAGGGCCTGTTTGAGTCGACCGATGTATTCCCATTTCGGCGCCCGGGTCCGGCGGTCGGGAGCGACGCGCGGGTGGAAGGTTACGGCGTCAGCGCCGGCGTCCTCGAACCGTCGTCCCATGCGGATTGCGGCCTCTGGATCGTCGTTCCAGCCGGTGCGGAATTTGACGGTCAGGGGAATGCGCACCGCGCGACGGATGCGCTCGATGATCCTCCCGGCGAGGACCGGCTCCCTCAGAACCGCTGCACCGCAACTTTGGCGGCAGATCGCAGCAGTCGAGCATCCGAAGTTGACATCCACCCCGAAAAAGCCCTCGGCTTCGACACGCTCTGCGGCGGCTGCCATACGCTCGGGTTCACACCCCACGATCTGGCAGGCAAGCTGGGGCAGTTCTTCGTCGCGCCATCGAAAATGTTTGGAAACCAAGCGATTTTCGGTCGGAACCGTCTTGGCGCTGCACATTTCGGAAAACAGCAGTCCATAGCCTCCGAATCCAGCGAGCAGTTCCCGAAAAGCGATATGCCCGAGAAAGGTCATGGGCGCGAAAACCAGCCGTTTCGCCAGAGCCCGGCTCCCGATGGTCAGGGGCCGGTTCAGCAAGTCAGATAGGATTGCGTACTGGTCGGTGATGGAGTCGACGGGAATCATTGCGACGATCGGCTTTGCGCCCGGGTTTGTTTGTACTATAATTGCTTTCCGTATGACATTTCAACTCCGAAGAGTGCCGCCATGTCTATCCGCCTGCTGGCCAAAGACCTCTATCGACTGCAGCAAGAAATCGATAAGCTCGAAAAAGAGCTGGAGGAGGCTCCCCGCGACCGGCGCGAACACCTCCAGGAGCAGCTGCGCGCGGTACGAGCCGAGCGCAATCATCTGCGCCGCGTTCTGGACGGGCAAAAAGACTCCCCCTCGCGGCCGGGAAAATGAGGATCGCCACGGCGTTTTAACACGACCCATGCCAACTAATCCCCTCCTCAAGACCCTGGCGTCCGTGCTGGTGGTCGGATCGGTAACCATCGATCGAAATGTGTTCGCCGATCGAATCTTTCTCAAGGTCGGGGGGGTCGCAACTTACGCCGGGCTCACCTACCGGCGCCACGCGCTGTCCACTTGGGTCGTCTGCAACGTGGCGCCGGCTGATGCCGAAATCTTGGCGCCGCTGCGGCGGGAGGGTATACAGGTGCAGAACGGCAGGACACCCCGCACGACCCGTTTTGTCAACTGCGTGCACGCGAACCAGCGTACCCAGGAAGCTCCGTCGCTCGCCGAGCCTATCCGATATCGCCAGATCGCGACCGTGCTCAAAGATGTCGACTGCGTTCACCTGGGGCCGCTTCATCCCGACGACATCGACCCAGAGGTGTTCGGCCGCATCGCACATTCGGACGCCCGGGTGGCGCTCGACATTCAGGGCCTGGTCCGAAGGAACGACCACGGCCGGATGGTTCCAGCCGTATCGGACCGTCTAGCGGCCGCGCTGCGGGCGGCCGACATCGTGAAGGCCAACGCGGAGGAACTCGACCGGGTCCTGGAGACATGCGGCGCCCGAATTGAGACACTCATGGATCGATTCGACATCGCCGAGTGGGCGGTGACCTCCGGTTCAAGCGGAGGGTGCATCCACCTCCGCGGCGGCTGCCGCTATCCCTACGAGTCTGCGCCGGTCGCCACCCCGATCGACTCCACCGGCGCCGGGGACGTCTTCCTGGCAGCTTACATGGCGGCGCGGTTTCATTTGCGGCAGACGGCGGTGGAAGCCAGCCGGCATGCCGCGCGTCTTTCCTCCGAACACGTGGCCGGACGCTATATCGCCGCTGAGCGCCTGGATCTTTCGCACCGGTCGATCGTGTTCGAAACAGCCCCGCTCCGCCGTTGACAATAAAGCGCAGGAAGGATAAAAGTTGGCCCATCGGCCTTGACGATACACGATGGCGGATGCTGCCTTCCGCGTGCGCAGCAGCGATAGCCTTCCAAAAATAATTGCAACCGGCCGATGACCCCTAATCTGCGCACC
>Ga0209285_10000077_pt1 | contig 34091 bp, 39 predicted proteins | sample PPLLak3March2015_2_FD_187249 | JGI IMG/M metagenome (GOLD analysis project Ga0209285, IMG submission 187249) | Freshwater sediment microbial communities from Prairie Pothole Lake near Jamestown, North Dakota, USA - PPLs Lake P8 Core (3) Depth... | ecosystem: Environmental > Aquatic > Freshwater... | reverse complement strand
CAATGATGTCGTCAATGCGCAGGATCATGGTTGCTGCTTCTGTTGAGACTTGTATTTCTTGGACGCTGACGCGAAGTGGTTCGATGACGTTGATTTTCAACATGTCGCTGACTTTTCCGTTCAACACGTCGACACCAGCGTACTTGCCGCCTTTCTTGTGGCTTCTGCGTACCTCAAGCATCATATCTATTGGGTCTAAGCCAGCGTTCTCAGCCAGGGTTTTTGGGATGATTTCTACTGCATTTGCGTATGCCTCTATGGCCATCTGCTCTCGTCCACCGACTGTTGTGGCATATTCTCGTAACGCCATAGCAATCCATGTAGCGGCTGCGCCTCCACCGGCGGTCATTTTACCGTCTTCAAGGGCGACTTTGACGACAAACAATGCATCGTGCATACCACGGTCAAGTTCGTCGACTACATGCTCGGTGCTCCCGCGTATAAGAATGGAGACTGCCTTTGGGTTTTTGCAATCTGTGACAAATGTCATTTTGTCATCGCCGATTTTCTGCTCCTCGACATTTCCTGCGAATCCAAGGTCTTTTGTTGAGAGTTCATCAAGGTTTGCAACAACAATTGCTCCGGTTGCTTTTGCGAGTTTGTCCATGTCGCTTTTCTTCGCGCGTCTGACTGCGTAAATACCTTCTTTCGAGAGGAAGTGCTGTGCAAGGTCATCGATGCCTTTCTGGCAGACGAGGACATTTGCTCCACTTTTTTTGACTTTCTCGACCATTTTTTTCAGCATGGATTCCTCTTCATCAAGGAATGCTTGAAGCTGGGTCGGGTCTTGAATTTGAATTCGAGCATCGACTTCTGTTTTCTTTATTTCTAATGCTGCGTTCACTAAAGCGATTTTTGCGTTCTTCAGCTGTCGGGGCATTCCCTCATGGACACGTTCTTTGTCAAGGATGATTCCTTTTATGATTTTAGTGTCCTGGATGCTGCCACCGTGTTTTTTCTGGATTTGAATGTTATCCATGTCGACGACGGTTCGGTCACCGATTCGTTCTGCGACACTGGTGACTGCGTCAACGACGACGTCTGCAAGAAGTTCTTTTGCTGCACTTGCGCCTTTGCTTGCCATAGATGTCATCGCGATGTTTTTCAAGGTTTTCTTATCCCCTGTTTTTATCGGAATCGACATCTTATTAAGTTCATCAATAGCTTTGGCTGATGCAAGCCTAAATCCACTACAGATAACTGTTGGGTGAATGTTCTGCTCGATCAGTTCTCCAGCGTATTTTAACAATTCACCAGTGAGAATCACGGCGGACGTTGTTCCATCACCGCATTCTTCATCTTGTGATTTGGCGACTTCTACGATCATCTTTGCGGCAGGGTGTTCGACATCGATTTCCTTAAGGATGGTTGCTCCATCGTTGGTGATGACGACATCACCCATGGAGTCGACTAACATTTTGTCCATTCCTTTTGGGCCGAGTGTTGATTTCACTGCGTCTGAGATTGCTCGTGCTGCCATAATGTTGTTCAGTTGTGCGCCTTTTCCTTTTTCTCGCTTCGTTCCTTCTTTAAGGATGATAATTGGTTGCTGTCCTCCAGCCATCATACAATTTGCCTCCTTTTAATTCTGCTTAAAAGTAAAACCAGCATATGAACACTTCTATATAAAGATTACTATTTAGGCAGTCGTTCCGAATGAAAAAAAAACACCAAAGGAACGATTGAAAATCTCAATAAAATATTTATAATGATAAAATATAACATGAATTCAGATGAATCAAACTTCATATGAACAACAAAATGATCCAGAATGGCTTAGAGAATTTGCTCAGTTCCTAGACTATCAAAATAATATGGAACGATTAAAAGAAGTAAAAACTATTTTTGTACAAACCTATATTGACAATCTTCATGATGGGATGAGCCCCAAAGACGCCTCTGCATCATGCAAGGGTGATTGCGTTAAGTTATCTCAGTAAATACCAATGAGGTAGTTAAATTTTTACAGGATATTTATCAATACCGTGCTCGTGAACTGTTTTTTATTTTTTTTAAAAAAAAAGAGTCAAGTAAAAGAATTTTTCTCTTACTCGCCTACCACATGCGTATCAAAGAAACCAATGATTCCTAATGGTCCGATATACCCTAATTTATTATTCTGGGTAACAACAAATTGTTCATGGGAGATATACAGGGCAGGGATGAACGTGTCAAGTGTCAAGGACAGAATACAACGAGTCGTAAACGTAATCTGCGTATCAGAAATGTTTCTATCCTTAAGGAACCCGATCAGGAATCTTTTCCCGAAACTTTCCGCATTGTTGATCCAGACCCAATGTTCGTCGGTCCAGACCTGACCAGACTGATCATAGACCCGAGCACGTATCATCTTATTGATACCAAGAACCTGAGCACCACCTGATGAATTCAAGCTGTCCATGGTCATCTCAGAGATATTGCATAACCATTCATAGGGTGGTTCCGTGTCGACATACGGCAGACCAGGATGTTGTCCGAACGGCTCGATATCGAACTCAACGCGATCGACAACACCATTATCAGAGGCGTTCGCGCGGACCCAGAACGGTAGGTTCACCTGCTGTTCGTCGACAGGCTCTGATATCTCAATATAGGGTCGTTCCGCATCGATTCGTATCATGATGGTATTGTCAGGTGGGGTGTTGTCCTCACTGTTCCCTGAACGGTCCACAGACCAGAAGGTGACCTCCCAGATCCCCATCCATTGCATATCTTGGGTCACTACCAACGTTAGACCGCTTCCATCATCGTACTCTTGTGTTGCTCCATCATTAAGAGTATAATACGTATGGTTAACACCGCTTCCGGTGCCCTCAGGAAGATCATAGGAGGTAAACCATACGGTGACGCTTTGACTGGTATACCATCCATTCAGACCCTGAGTACCTGAGATATGGTCGAGAACGGTGACTGGCGGCTCCTCATCAAGCCCAATGAAGCGGACCATCCAGCTGTCTAACGCAGGGGTATACGAAGGATTGCTTCTTGTGAAATGTGCACGGAGACGTATGGCAACAGGATCTAGCGCCTGCAGGGACTGCCCAGGACTAACACCAGGAAGGAGAACGGTATCTCCTGCTCCATTCAGGATATCAAAACTGATTGTCCCTTCAACATCCGCATTGAAATCATACCAGGCTAAAAGGTTCTCCGGGTCGATCGGGATTGATGTTATCTGAGCCTCAAGAAGGAGTACTTTTTCGTCTCCAAACGCATAGGTCATCTCAGAGCCGCTAGGAATGTTCAACCGCCACAGATTTCCATATGCATCAGGCATGTTGTTCCATGGAGCGGGATAGTAGATTCGAACGTCTTCCCATGCGACAAACACTTTATCGTTTCCAACGGCCATGTTCGCCCAATCAGCCTCTGCTGCTGTACTGGCTGAAAATTGAACATCACCAGTGAACACCTCCCCCTCAGATGACACCAGCTTGCCCCAAATCAGACCTGAGGGACTTGTAGCTCCCTTGCTGTTAAAAGAAACCAAAAACGAGGAGGTAAGATACGGGACGATATCGGTCCTGGTGAACTCCCCAGACTTGATTTGGAAGATTGGGACGACAACATTGCCTGCATCATCATAAATCGTACCCCAGACATTCCCCCACCAGTCCTCAGCACTGATATCATCATTGATATAGGTGATCAAATATTCCTGGGTCGGTAACGAGAACTCAACGCAGGGGTAATTATAATCCATACTATCGGTGCCTATCGCTATCGTGATCGTGTTACCGATCTGTGTCAGTGAACTATCATAGAGTCCTGCTTTAATGCTGAAAGGACCGTTGTCCGAGGTGATGCCTTCTTCCCAGACGATCATGTATTGTGCATGAACCGGATCGAATGCAACCCACGGTTCACATTGGGTGTTCGCTGCGGTGCAGATGTTTTTCTCGCCACCAACTGGGTTTCCATTACTATCGTACAATCGTCCATAAATATTATAGTTGCTCTCCCCGTTTCGAGCATCCTCCCAGACAACACAGAACCGGTTGTTTACTGAATCGAATTGAACGTTGGCATCTGCCTGACAGTCAGATGCGCTACAGACATTGATTACATTGCCCAGGGTTAATTGATTTCCGTTCCGTACAACCGTTCGTGCCTTGATATCCTCTGTTGTCGCACTCGGATTCGCAACCGTGTCATAATGTTCCCAGGCAACAAAGAATTTCCCTGCGCCATAGTCAATCGATGGGTTCTCATTTCGATAATAGATTGTATCATCCTGATACACTAAGGTGTCAAACACCACCCGTGCGCCCTCTGAATCATACACAGATGCTCGAAGCTCTTGTTTATATCCCCACGTATACGGTGGATAATACGCTTGTCCTTCTTCCCAGATGACCAGGAAATCATTGTTCCCGAAGCTCACATCTGTATCCCACGCACCCTCGATAGTCCCATGATATGAGACCTGTTCATCGTTCGGCCAATATTCCTCCCAAACAGTGAACACCCCGTAAAAATTACTCAGACTGGTCGCTGATGGGTTCCCATAGAACAAATACATCTTGCTTGTACCCATTGGCGCATAAGGAATCTTTACCCAGACACTCGCACTGCTTGCATCAAAGGTTTCCATCCAATAATTAAGGACAATATCCCCGCTTCCGTCATGCTTGAAACGCAGATCACCATAATCAGGTCGCATGTCAGCATCATACGGGATAAGAAGTTGAAGCGCGTAATCATATAACGCCTCCCCAGCATTGTTGGTGATAGTGACTTGTTTCATCCGGGTCCAGGCTGGATCGGTCCATAACGGATAGGTGTCTTTCATCGAAGCCACACCACCAGAAATCTGATAATTATAAGACATCGAAGGATCGACTTTTGTTGCATCCGTAAACACATCCTCCCAGGTGTAGTAATTATCTTGAAGAAGGGGTACGGGAACAGATGATGGGACTCTTGACACCATCTCATTTGAAGGGTTATTGGATACAAATAATGCCTGCGCAGCGGACATCATTAAGAAAAACACGATAAACACGACGACGACTAGCCTACCATATTTTTTATTTGTTGTATTTTTTCCCATACTCATACACCTTTTTTTCATCGTACCTAGGGCCATACCTGGTACCAATCATAATTCAATAACGCATTAAACGCAAGGTTCCCACTCACCTGGATCACTGGCCAGATATGGAACCCGTTCTGCCAGAACCATTCGACGCAGATGTATACCGCGAAATTCGATAAGGTGACATCCGCACCCCACCGGTCGATACTTGATTCATCTTTATAGGTGAAGTCTAATCCTATTTCTTTGAGGTTTGGTTCGTTGGTTCCCTCATTGATCTTAAAGTATCCTGGATCTTCAAGGCTTTCCCCTTGTTTCCATTTCCAGCTCATATCATAATGGAAGGTGCCGCTCAGAATGACATACCCGTTTAAATCAAGCCGTCCACTGTAGTTATCAAGATTGATGAAATCAATACGCATGTCTGCATTCTGCACCAGATCAATGGTAAAACCACCGGATTCACCTAAGGACCAATCCCCGGTGAAATCAACAATCTCGCCATCAAGGGCGATAGCAACACTAATATCATTTAACGCATCCAGTGAACCGGTGAGTGCGAGACTTTCTAGTTGCGGCTCAGGTCCGGTCGTGTTCAGCCCCCATGCTGCCTCAAAATTCTGAGCGGACACTGTACTCGCACCGATGGAAAGTGAATTGCCAGTCCCTGAATTCCCAACGGAAAACGTATTGCCTAATATCTCATGGGCGGTGTCAAATTTGAAGTACCCGTCCTGCGCTATCTTAAAATCTGTCTGAATATGCCCATCACCGATACTAAAGACATCACTTAACGTCAGCGTATCAAAGACAAGGTTGAAATGCACAGGATCTGGGTATTCACTGGCAGACGATCGCTCCGCCCGTCCAAATCCTTTGAGTTGATTCCACCAGAACGTCCCTGTGGCGTATGCATTTGCAGGGATATCTGTGATCTGAACCAAAGGTACCGCAACATTTGGGAGGTAGAGGTCTAGTTCGTTGAAATTCGAGTCTGCCTGCCGTTGAATTTTCCCATACACATAGTTGTTGATATTGCTGAAGTTGTTGGCATCAACATAGAGGGTTGCTTCTGCACTGACTCGTTGGCTGTTGATACTGCCTGCAGGCACTCGAAGGATGGCGACATCTGGATCATCTGGGTCTGCTTTTGGGTAAAACATCGTGATTTCACCAAGCGGACCGCTCTTTGTCAGATCAACATATCCATCCGCATCAATCCGTAACATGCTGTTGTTTTGTATGTTCAGGGTTGCTTTTGCTTCCAGTCTGCGCGAGCTGGGGATGTTATCTACTTTGAGGAATGCGACATCCTCATCACTGGGGTTCCTTAGTTTCGGATAGTAGACGATGATTTCATCGATCGGGCTGCTCATGGTCACATCTGCGTATCCCCGGACATTGACGTAGAAAAGCTCCCCTTGGACAAAGGTGACCTCAAAATCATCAAATATCTTCCATTCATAGGAGAGAAGCATTGGGAGTCTGTTAATCTGTACCTTTTGAGAAAACCAGGGGGAATCGACGATGACAGCAACATCAAAGATCGCGTTTGCCTCATAATCAAACCCATGAGGGTCTCTTCGTAGACCAAAGCTCATCCATTTTCCGGACTGCGCCATGGTACTATCAATTTTATCAAACACAAGAGAAAGGCTGACACCGTCTCCACCCCCGACATGGATATCGGAGGAGTAGGTAATCGTCGTTTCAGTGGAATGTTGACTTTCTGTGTCGAATTGATAAAAAATATAGCCACCCAGGGGGATGAATTGGGTCGTTAACGTGACAAAAGGAGTGAACTGCACGGAGAACGCGATATCGTATTTGAGGACGTCTGTGCTACCGTTATAGGCACGGAAGCCATATAACAACTCAAGAGGGTCGACTCCGCTAGGTTCGGTTTTCATGGTCTGTTGGAAAATGGTGGGGCTTAAGATATTTTCTTTGGCAAACGCAAACTTCTTCTCGACATATTGTGGTATGCGCTGGCCAGGGAGCGTGCGATATCCGACACCAACAGAGATGTAATCGTTATCCGCGGCAAGCTTCTGTGGATTCTCCGCAAGGATACCCTGTGGCGGTTCTCCTTGAGATCGGAGGATCTGATGATTCAGAAGGTTGGAAAGCAACATATGGCCGATCTGGGCGAAACGTTGTATTTTCTGTTTCAAGATGTTTAGGAACAACAGCAGTGGTTTGATTGGTTGTTGGCTCTGTTGCGGCTTGGGATGCAGTTGATTGCTGTATGAGGAGAATTCATTATCTTGGCTATAGGCATTAATAAGTCCCCAGTTCACATGGATCTCAGACCAGACCTCCAATCCTGCATACAAATCGGAAGGTCCATTGTTGATTTGTCGGACTCGCACCATGTCCTCCAGGGATTTAGATTCCACATTTGTTTTTGTGTTCAGGATGCTTTCCCAATAGAAGCCGAACGATACTTTGAGGTCGTCTTCGGGGTCGTCATCGACGTTGAAAAAGACGTCTTCACAGTACAAGGGGTGTTTGAGGAATTTTTTTTGGAAATCGTTAATAGAGATGTCGAGTTGTTTTTCAAATGCGTTGCCATCGTATTGTACTAAAATCCACCATTCAAAGAGAGTACTGGCAGGTTTTATCCACGGTACTGTTATCGTCCTGTCAAGGTTTTCTTGATCAGTATTGTAGGGATTTTCCTGCATGTTGAGATATGAATACACCGATTTTTTTACTTGATCCATGGTCGTTGAAGATGTTTTTATGGCTGTTGTAAGATTTTTAGAGGTTAATTCTCCATTGTTTTGGTCAAAAATATCGGTTAACGAAACAGCTAATCCTGACATGCTAATACATGTCATTATTGTTAGAACCACCACTAACAATTTTTTCATATACATTTCACCTCTTCCTTAATATAACATATACCCTTTTTTCTGCCCTGTATATTATTAGTAAGATAGAGTATATATATTTTGTTGTCTTCTTTTTAACTATTTCATTCATTTTTGGTTATAAACCCTGACAAACGTATAGGATTCTCAATTCGGAAACTAAGAAAAAGAACGACCCTCACCACAACATTTTCATAGTCTCACATGATGTGCGATATCAACGGGGAATCAGTATAAAAAAAATTCTGGAGAGAAGAGATTTATGGGGAAAACAATTATCCAAAAAATTTTCGAGGCTCATTCGAACACCGCCGTAGCTATCAACGAGATAATCGATGTGACAATCGACATACGGGTCGCCCGTGATTTTGGCGGGGCAAACGTCGTCAAACACCTTGAGGAAAACCATCTCCCTATTCACGACCCGAAACATACGTTCTTCACTTTTGACTGCAACCCGGGTGGCTGCGACCAGAAATACGCGGAAAACCAGCAGCTCTGCCGTGTATTCGCACGAAAACATGGGATAAAAATCTACGACATCAACAGTGGGATCGGAACCCATCTTGCCTTCGATGAAGGCCTTGTTTTCCCCGGGGACACCTTCGTGTCAACCGATTCCCATGCGAACATCCTTGGTGCTCTTGGGGCATTTGGTCAAGGCATGGGCGACATCGATATCGCCTATGCGTTTGCCCATGGGAAAATCTGGTTCAAAGTCCCCCCTACCATAAAAATCGTGCTTAAGGGGACCCCAGCAAAAAACACAACCCCTAAGGATGTTGTATTGAAAATCAATAAAATTCTTGGAGCAAACGGACTGCTTGGGTACGCCGCAGAGCTCTATGGCCCCTATGTTGATTCGTTACCTCTTGACGGACGGGTGACCATCGCATCCATGGCAACCGAAATGGGTGGGATCATCATTCTGTTCCCAACAAACGAAAAAATCATGGACTATTATAAAAACACGTTTGGAATCACCATCAAACCGACTCATGCAGACCCTGATGCACAATATGAACGCACCATTGAAATTGACATCGGAGGTCTTCTACCGCAGATAGCACGCCCGGGTCACCCTGAGGACGTCGTCAACGTCTCAGAGGTCAGTGGTATCCCTGTTGATTCCGGGTTCATCGGTTCTTGCACCAACGGCCGACTGGAGGACATGCGCGCAGTGGCAGCGATCTTGAGAGATAAGACCATCGCGCCAGGCAGAATCCTAAAGATCGTTCCTGCCACCGACATGATCTGGAACAGCTGTCTTAAGGAAGGGCTGCTGAAGATTTTCAAAGACGCAGGAGCACTGGTCGGCTCCGCAGGCTGCGCAGGCTGCGCTGCAGGTCAGATCGGCCAAACCGGAAAAGGAGAAGTCACGATCTCAACAGGGAACAGGAACTTCACGGGTAAACAAGGAAAAGGTGATATCTATTTAGCGTCCCCGCAGACTGTCGCTGCATCGCTGCTTGCTGGATATATCACAACAGTTGATGCCATCCCGAAAAAACCAATCCCTGTGAAAATCGAAACAACAGCGGTAAGAACGATTCCTGAGCAGAAAAAAGAAAAAACGATATCCCCGCTCGTACTGGAAGGAAGAGCCTGGGTCATCCAAAAAGACAACATCGACACAGATATGATCTATCATAACCGTCATCTTGCGATTACCAACCCAGCGGAGATGGGACCGTACACGTTTGGGAATCTCAAAGGCTATGAACAGTTCGCAAAAGAAGCTAAGAAAGGAGACATTGTGGTGGTCGGTAAGAATTTCGGATGTGGTAGTTCCCGACAGCAGGCGGTTGATTGTTTTCAAGCACTTGGGATCAGTGTGATTGTCGCGGAGTCTTTCGGTGCTATCTATGAGCGCAACGCAATCAACAGCGGCATGCCTATCCTGGTTGCAGAGGGCATCACAAAAAAACTGTATGACAAAGACCTGGTTTCTATTGACCTAGCCACCGGCCTGATCAGCGATAAAACCCAGAAAAAAACTTTTCAGGCTAAACCTTTTTCAGAGGCGCAGAAAGAAATCTATCTGCGTGGTGGATTGTTAGGAGGTGTCTGAAATGAACATGACGTTTGCAGAAAAAATCCTTGCGAAATATGCTGGCGAGACGCAGGTCCAGCCAGGTCAGATCGTGACTGTAAGACCAGATCATCTGCTGATGCATGATAACGCAGCACCGATCATTGCCAAGATCATCCCTGAGTTGAAAGAATACGGAGTGTACAGCAAAGACCTTCCTGTCATTGTCTTGGATCATGTCATCCCTGCAGCCGCTGAAAAAAACGCGCTGCAGCATAAACAGATCCGTGAGTTTGTCAAGACCTATAAGATACCGCATTTCTTTGATGTCGGCGATGGGGTCTGTCATCAGATCATCTTAGAAAAAGGATTGGCGTTACCTGGTACTCTTATTTTAGGGAGTGATTCCCATACCTGCTCGTACGGGGCGGTAGGTGCGTTTTCCTCAGGGATCGACCGGACCGAGGCAGCTGCGTTGTTACTCACCGGTGAGACCTGGTTGAAGATCCCTCAGAGCATCAAAATAACTTTACAGAAGAAGCTTTCCCGCTGGGTGACTGCAAAGGATGTGATCTTATCAATCATCGGTGATGTCTCTGCATCAGGTGCGGATTATTGCTCGGTGGAGTTCCATGGGGCTGTTTCACAATTCTCTGTTGACGAACGATTCACCATCGCGAACATGGGGGTGGAGATGGGGGCAAAAAACGCGATGTTCCCCGTCGATGATGTCACTATGCAGTACCTCAGCTCGATTGGTGTTTCAAAATCAAAATACAAACCAGTACATCCCGATGCAGGTGCGACCTATGAACGAGAGCTCACCTATGATTTGAGTGCCATAGAACCAGTCGTTGCCGTACCCCATAGCGTCGATAACGTCAAATCAATATCGGAGGTCGAAGGAATCGAAATCCAACAATGTCTGCTGGGGACCTGTACGAACGGCAGGGTATCTGATTTTAAGGCAGCAGCGAAAATTCTGAAAGGAAAAAAGGTCCATCCAGCGGTGCGGTTGTTGCTGCTGCCTGCATCCCGAACCATCTATCTTGATGCGGTACAAGAAGGGTACATCAAGACGTTGGTGGAGGCAGGAGGAACCGTGCTGCCGCCAGGATGCGGGCCATGCTTAGGGGCACATCAGGGGGCACTGGCACCTGGTGAACGATGCTTAAGCACCTCAAACCGGAACTTTAAAGGTAGGATGGGATGCAAGGACGCGGACATCTATCTTGCCAGCCCTGTGACTGTTGCGGTGTCTGCGCTTCATGGGAAAATTACTGATCCCCGCAAGGAGGCAAAAAAATGACGATCTGGAGATATAAAGATAATATCAACACCGATATGCTCTTTCCGGGGAAATACACGTACACTTGCAGTACTGCAGAAGAAATCAAACCACATCTCCTTGAAGATTTAGATCCCTTGTTTGCGAAAAACGTCAAGGAAGACGATTTGATTTTCGCAGGAAGGAATTTTGGTTGTGGAAGCTCACGGGAACAACCGGTTCTCGGGCTCAAAGCAGTCGGCATTGCTGCGGTTGTCGCAGAAAGCTTCGCGCGGATCTTCTACCGATCCTCCATCAATCAAGGGTTGTTACTGATCGAATGTCCTGAGGCGGTGAAAGCATACAAACAGGGAGATGACGTCTTCCTTGATGTTGAAAAAGGGACTCTTTCGATTGGGTCGAAGACCTTTTCGTTCCCAAAACTGCCTACAGAGATACTTGCCATCTGTGATGCTGGCGGCTTGCTGCCGTACACAAGACAGAAACTGAAGCAGAAGAAAAAACGATAACACAATGGGTTGAAAAGAAGAAAAAAAGGAATAAAGACGTTCTTCTTTGTTAGTCTTCATCGTAGATATCTAATGTTTCGAAGAACTCTGGTGTGAAATAATAGCCGCAGGCTGTTTTTTCGATGAGTCCTTTTCGTACACATCGATCAAAGAGATCATCCTGAACGGTGACAATTTCGTCATACATGGTTTTGTCTTTTGATTTGGTTTTTTTTGTTTGGGTTTTCTTCTTCACCATCTCTCATATCCTGCTATTGTTATTGAATAGCATGATATCTGTTGCCAGTGAACCTATTTAAACGTAGTCTGTGAAAACGACAAAACGAAAGAATATCCCAGATACAATCAAGGAGTATCGGTGATGACAAGCTCTAGGACAGGGACAGCATCACTCCAAAAACCCATGAACCGCTGCTCAGGGGTATTTCCAAGACAGTACTCTTGTTCTACACCATAGAAGGCGAAATCAGTCAAGGCGTCAAACAATTTCCAGGTGCTGAAGTAGTCCATGGCATCGACTAACGAACTTCTAGGGATACAGACTGGAGCAAGATGGTCTGCGATGAGTGCAGGTTCCCCATGTCGATCCGTCCGCTGAATGATAAAATCCTTCCGATCCAGGGGTATCTGATCAGCGGTGGTAAAAATCGTTTTGCCTGAAAGGTTCCCGACGATGGTGTCGTTCTCCCCGACGATCACTAACAAAAGCGTTGATGCTGGGATTTCATGGAAATCCTCCATCATCGTGTCAAGACGAATAAATGGTTGTACAGGCATGATCGCTTTTGGATCTGGAAGACCTTGCCCCGCTGCAAGGGCAGCCATCTCAGCGGTGATACCACCACCCAGTGAATGGCCAACGATTGCGAATTTGTCTAGTTCCGGGGTGACATGATCGCCGTTTTGAAGCAGAGCAATCGCCTGTTGTACCGCATGGATCGCATTCTGGGTCGCAGAACGGGCCCCTATGAGAGGAGTCAGTTGGTACCTGGGATACACGACGATATTCCCGCGTTTCACCAGATGGATTATCCATTCTTTATAGAAAATCGGGAAAAGCGCACTCCATCCATGATTGAACACTATAAGAGGAGCTGATGATGGTGTTGGTTCACTTGGCTCGAATATCCAAAATTCGCGTACACCAAATCCATGTCGGGATTGCCGCACGCCATCATGAGAATAATTCGAACCGCCTGGACCATCCGATGGTTGTTGCGGTGGTGTTGGTGGTTCTTCCATACCATATTTGGTATTATCATTAGTGAGAGCTTCACAGGATGATCGCATAAACAATGTTGCAAGAAGAATACAGGTAAGGAAGTAGGTCATAACTTTTACAGAAAGAATTTTTTTCATTTGAAACCCCGTATGTCCCATAAGATGAGACAGAGAGATGACAGAATATAAATTTATCGTTGAAACATTGTTTTCGAAAAAAAAGAAGGTGTATGTAAGGTGAAGATGGGGAGGCCGGGAGGAGGTGGTGAGGAGAGATGGGAAAAAATAGGGATCGCCCCCCATCATCAAACCTTAAACTTATATTGATTTAGTTAGTATATAAATTTTGTTATAAAATTATCATAAGGAGGATTTCCCTCGAGATATGCAGAACGAACATTCCATATTCGAAGGGAAAATAAAGATAAGCAAACAAGAATTATCTATGACAAAAACGTTTTCTATTCCATCCATGCGTGTTTTTTGTTTCATCTGTTGTCTATCTGTCTTATAAAAACATCAAATCATCATGGTATTCTCAACAGATGATAAAGAAAAACAACACGGTTCCAACCGAAGACTAGGCCGGAAGAAAATATCATGGAATTATTGTTTTATCTCCTGTATCTTTTTCAGCTCCGTCACATTTCGATACAGACCAAGCGTGCCGATGATCTTCCCGCCAGGGTCACACCAAGCGACCTTTGTCACCGAATACCAGTGCTCCGAACCATCCTTTTCGACAATCCGTTCGACAGAATCAATCATCGATGCCCCCGTCTGAACTATCCGAGTTTCCTCTTCAGAGGTTTTTTGTGCTTCCTCGGCCGGGAGGAAATCAAAATCTGTCTTCCCAATCATCATCCCAGACTGAACCATAAACCGTTTTGTCATTGCCTTATTCACAAGAACGAATCGATGCTCACTATCTTTAAAACACACAGAATCAGGAATTGTATCTAGAAGCATCTGCAACATTGCTTGATTTTTCGTACACTCTTCATCCGTTTGTTTCCATTCGGTCACATCCCTTGTCAGCCCCATCGTCCCGATTATCTCACCTTCGTCATTGTACCGAGGAATTTTCGATAAGAACAGAAAACGCTCCACCCCATCACCAAGAATTATTCGCTCATATTTATTGACAATCGCTTGCCCGGAACGCATAATGGCATCCTCATCATCATGAATCCTTTGTGCTTGTTCTTTCGTAAGGAAGTCAAAAGCGGTTTTCCCCGTGAGCTCTTGAGGAGTAACATTCCCATAGACCGCATCAGTTTTATTGACGAGAATGAATCGATGCTGATCATCCTTAAAACTGACAGAATCAGAAAGATTATCCAGTAAGGTTGTAAATAATTCATGCTCCTGTCGTTGTTTCTGTTCAGATTCTTCTCTTGCGGTGTTATCACGGACAATTAATACAAAACTATCAACCTCGTTATCTTTTTTTACTAAGAAGAACGAGCTGATCTCTACTTCCAAGACCCGCCCTTGCCGATTCTTTATTTCCGTTGTATAAGTTGCTGCGACTTTCTGTGAGAGAAGCTGCTCAAACTGTTGAATGACCGCAGGGAGTGATCTTGCGGTCAACAAATCCATGTTAAACAAATTTTTATTCAGAACTGCGGATTTCATCACATCTAGAATCTCGCACATGCGGGTGTTGATGTCAAGGATATCACCATGAGCATCAAGGACAAAAATCCCATCGGTGGTATATTCAAACAACCCGTGATACTTCTTTTCGCTCTCCTTCAAGCGTTTCTCCTGTTTCTTCCGTTCTGTGATATCCCAAAGTAAAACAAACATCACTAAAGAACCGTCCATCCTGAAAATGGAGATATTGACATCCACCGGGAAATGATCCCCGTTTTTACAGACAGTTTCGGATTCAAACGTCAAGCATCCACGGGCTGCAAGCTCATCATGACATTGCTTCCACTCAACGTCTTTCGACAGAACATCCTGTAATGTCAATCGGAGCAATTCGTTCCAATCATACCCGAGAAACTCATAGGATTTTTGGTTTGCCTCTTGGATTTGCCCCTCAAAACTGGTCAGAAATGCAGCAGCATTGATCCGTTCGAACAACGTACGGTAGCGATCATCTGATGCAGTGATTTTCGGTTTCTCCTCTGCGATATTTTCTTTTATTTCTTGCATTCCCATCACGTGATATGTATCCAATTTTTTTAAATCGATTCGTTCAACAAACAAATATATTGTTTGTATTTAAATTTGTGTTTTATTTGACAACTATCCGAAGAGCATTTTGTTGTGGTGTTACCTCAAAATCCACAGGGAAAAATTGTTTGATAAGCCACATATTGGTCTGGGTGTGATTGCTGATTTCTCTGATGAGACAAGCAGATCCTTTCGGTGCAAGAACAAGATAGGGGAGTATCTGGTCAATCGCGTAGCAGTCAAGCGTCGCTCCGCTATGTATCTCCTGGATCAGATGATTTGCCGCTGTTTCCCCGACTGTTTCAGCGGACAGTGTTTTTTCTCCAAGGACTGTTGATCCAAGGATTGTTCCCTCTGATTCTGACCAAAGGGTGATTCCTGTACCGGTGGATGATGAGGGTGCTGCTTCGATCTGGATGGTAGAACGAAGATTCTGTTTCAGAGCTGTCCTTATCGCTGCATGTTTCATTCGTGTGCTGATATGGTCAGGAAGGTTTGCGCGATGGATAATGCCAGACATTTCAGTAAAGCTCTGTGGGTCTTGTGCTGAAAATGGAAGAAGTTTTTCAACAGGATGAATAGTCAGTGTCGCCTCTCCACCACCGGTCGGGTAGTACCCACGTTTGAGTAATTTGATGTCGGTCTTAATCCCGATTTTTGATATTAACGGGATGAAAATATGAGCAAAATAATCCCATGATGGCGCCCATCGCACGTCGGTTCCTCCTCGCAGGATAATGGTAAGAGGTTCTGAGGAGTGAAATGCGCTAAGCAAGCATGCCTGGAACACAAGTGTCATGCTTCCGGCAGTCCCAATATCGAAGGTATAGGTCCCTGGTTTGATGTCATGAGGGGTGAATTTCAAGTTTGTTGAATGGATGGAGAGATCGTCTACCTCTGCGTCACAGATGGTTCGTATGCAGGAGAGTGCGGTGAAATGTTGTGGGCGTAACCCAGGAATCGGACGTCCTGCTCTAATATTGGTTATCTCGATTGGTTGCTTGGTAAGAACCGATAAGGCAACCGCGGTGCGGACGATTTGTCCACCACCTTCACCGTATGATCCATCGATTGTCAGCACATTTTTCAACTCTTTTTCCCAGAGAGTAGTTCTAATAGGAGTTCTAAAGCAGCGGTACAAGAACTTTCTTTATTGATGAGGCGATCTCCTGAGAAGAGACATCGTTTAACAACAACGCTGTCCTTGGTTGCTATGGCGATGTACACTAATCCGACTGGTTTTTGTTTGGTTCCTCCGGTCGGTCCTGCGACACCGGTCGTGGAAAGACCATAGTCAACCGATGCATGTTGTTGTATGGCTTGTGCCATCGCTGCTGCCACTTCTTCACTAACCGCACCATGTCTTTTTATTAATCCTTCAGGGACACCGAGTAACTTTATTTTTGCTTTATTACTATAGGTAATAACACCTTGATCAAAATATTCTGAACTTCCAGAAATGTTCGTGAGGGTATGTGCAAGAAGACCACCGGTACAGGATTCTGCGGTAGCTACAGTCACCTGATGTTTTTTGAGTTCATCAGAGACTTTATTAACAAGCTTCCTATCTACCAACGAGCACACCTCATCAGAGGTAAACTCATTTGTATGATATAAGGTTTCACAAACGTGAAAAAGTTATATAGGATAATTCTAATCCAGGAAACTTGAATAGAAAATTAGCTCCTGTGGTGTAGCGGCCAATCATGAGGCCCTTTCGAGGCTTCGACTCGGGTTCGAATCCCGACAGGAGCACTTTTTTCATTTTTTCTCCTGCTAAAAGCACCAGAAAAATTGACTAAAATCGCTTTTTCTTCTGTTGTAGTAAAAAGAGAGCATGTACTCGAAAAGTATTTATTTTTGATGAATAACTCCTTAGATAATGTAAGGGCACAGCAATAAACAAAAATGACCGTAATTGTATTCCTCCGTGCCCGTATATCAATATACTATCATGGATTGTATGGGCACTTTTATTAACAAAAATAGATAACTTTATATGTTGTTGTGCCCATACATAGTATGATGGTCTATACAGAAAAAATCGAACGGAAAGGAAAAACATATTATTACATTACAAAGAATTTTCGGATGAGTAATAAAAAATGGAAGAAAATACGGAAATATATCGGTAGTAAGCCACCATCAAAAAATCAAACAATACAAGCAATCATCGAGATTGAAGCAGAGGCAATAAAAAAAGGAATCGCGAAACCTGCTTCGCGACATAAATATTTGAGCGATACCGAAGCAGAGCAACTCCAAGATTTAAAAGAAGTATACCACAAATGGCATGGGAAGTTAAACGCAGATGAGATAAAAAAATACGAAGAAGATTTCATCGTCCGATTTACGTACAACACCAATGCTATTGAAGGTAATCGACTGAGCCTTCGAGAAACTAGCATGATCCTCATGGAGAATATCATCCCTGCTGGTGCAACTCCTAACGATTACAATGAAACAATAAACTCTAAAGAATGTTATGAATTTATAAAAAATTATACAGGTGAATTCAACCAAAAATTCTTACTTAAAATACATGGATTGCTCACGAAGAACACGAACTGTACACTTGTTGGTGAGTACAGAAATCACGATGTGAGAATTTCTGGTTCGGATTGGATCCCCCCGTCGTATATAAAAATTAAAGAAGAGATGAGGAAAATATTCCAGTTTTATTATGTTGAGAGAAAAAAGTTACATCCTGTTGAATTAGGTGCGATCCTGCACAATAAATTGGTACGACTGCATCCCTTTTCTGATGGGAACGGAAGAACATCACGAGTTGTGATGAATTGGATATTGATAAAAAACAAATTTCCCATGTTCTACGTGGAACTGAGGGATAAAATCCATTACTACGAAACAATTGAGGACGGCGATAAAGGCAACGATGCAACTCTAATTCATTATATTGCTTCAGCGCTGATGCAACAATATACATTCAAATCATCAAAAGAAAAAGTAAAAGGTAGTAATAACAAAACGTGAGGGGATTTATACCCGTGGGTGCTCAATCCCGACAGGAGCACCTCTTTCTTATCCAACAGGTGAAAAAACCATGATTTTTTCAGGTTCTCCGGACTATCGAAATAATTAAATATGTAAACTGATATAAGTATATACATTGAAATAAATGGAGATATTAAAAATGGCGACATTAACCATATCCACACCTAAAGAATTAGAAACGTTAAAGAAGAAATATCCTACAATTGATTGGAATGAAGTCATGAAACAAGGCATTCTTAAAAGACTTCAAGAATTACAAAAATTTGAGAAGTTACAAAAAAGAGGTGATCTATAAATGGGAACAACAACACTCACCCTATCAAACAAGACAAAAGAAGAGTTAAAACGATTTTCTTGGATCAACTGGTCAGAACTTGCACGAATCGAAATTCTCAAAGAAGCAAAAAGACAACAAACATTTGAAGAAGTAGAAAAAATCCTGAAAAAAAGTAAACTTACTGAAGAACATGCGCAACAACTTGCTGACGAAACAAGCCGTGCTCTAGCAAAAAGATATAAGAAAATGCTGGAGAAAAAATAAATGCTTTTTGTTGTCGATGCCAACGTTGTCATTTCTTCATTAATTAAGAAAGGAATAACATTCACGGTTTTCAAATATAATGCTTCTATAAAACACTGTGAATTCATTGCACCAGAATTCCTTTTCTCTGAAATAAACATGGAAAAAATACAGTCATTAACAAAACTCTCAAAAGAAGATATAGAAAAAACATTTTCGCTAATCACCGAACAAATCGAATTTATCCTGTTTTCAAAATTCGCTGATAGATTACCGGCGGCGATGAATATCAACTTTAAAGATTCGCCATATCTTGCACTTGCGCTAACATACAAGTGTCCTATTTTCTCGGGAGATAAAGGCTTGAAAAGACAAACAAAAGTAGAGGTTTTCTCTCCTAGAGAATTATTAGATTTATTTAAATACAAATAAAAAATGAGTATAAGAAAAAAAAACACAATACATCCAATAAAATAATTTATGGGGATTTATTCTCGTGGATACCAAATCCCGACAGGACCACCTCTTTCATTTTTTTTTCCTGGTGAAAATACATAAAAAATTTACGAAAATTGATTTTCCGCTGTTGCCGAAAAAAAGGAGCATGTACTCGAAAAGATAGATGTTGATGATTTCAGAGACGGTACATTCTAACTATAGACTTCGTATATTCTTCTTCAGGTTCATAGCAAACTCTTCTGCATATTTGAGGTCTTCGCTGTTGGGTCGTCCTTTGTTCATTCCACCAAAATATTTGAGGAAACTGTTGGTGTTGAATCCTTTACATTGAAATTCATCAATAATCAAGTAACCTTTAGATTGCAGTTTTCCTCTAAGTGCCGAGTGGTCGTTAATGAGTTTCTTTTCTCCGGTAATTCCACTGGTTGAGAAAATGAATGCTTTCTTATCAGTGACTTGTGACAGTGCATTGGCAAAGTCAAGTAGTTCTCTGTAGTGTTTTCCACTATCAATTCCTGCACCAAAACCTATTAAATCATATTTTTTCAGTTCATCAGAACCAGTATCTTGCGGAGACTTCACCTGCGCATCAAGAACTTTTGCTATCACCTGCGCTATTTTTTCTGTGTTTTTATGATGATAGGAAAACACGATTACAAGAGTTTTCATTGGAACTCAGGATACTATGTTGTTTTTTCCATGTTACGACGCAACCACCAGACGAGACCAATCAAAAGAGGAATCCCAAAGATGATGACCATCCAGATAATTACCCAAAGATATGAGGAGACGAGATAATCAAATTTCCATGTTGCAAACGGAACATTCCAGTTGCCATCAAGGTACACCTTGATGATGAAACCAATATTGACCAGGAAGGTTATTGCCCCCCCTCCATCCCGGCTCCGTGACTGTTTGCCGAAAAGATGCCCATGCCTATATTCTTTTCTTTCCTCAGCAGGTAGTTTTTTCCACCAGAGTAAATAGATAGCTGCTATTGTTACGAGCACCGGTATACCGATGAAAATAACCTCCCAGAAAAGTAAATGTAGCAAAAAAGTCACAAGATATCCCATGGTCCATAAATTTAAAGTTCCCGGTACAAGACCAGTCGCCTGAGCATCTCCAACAAACCATAAAAAAACAAGAACAGCACTCATCGCTGCTATCATAGCTGCAATGATAAACAACACAAGTATTTTCAATTGTCTTTGTATGAATTTTTTCCAGATCTTTTCACCATGTTCTGACTCAAGTTCCGTCATAATAACTTCTCTCCACCGTTAGAATCAGTAGCGATAATGACCTCTTGTATTTGTCGTTGATATATAACTATTTGTATAACCTGCTGGTTTTTAAAGACAGAGTTATACCTGTGATGCTCAATACCGACAGGAGCACTAAGGGGAACTAAATTCAATCTTTTTCTTTTATTATCTAGATTCACACAAAACTTGAGTCAAACATGTTTCCATACTATAAAAGTCAAATCTTCGTGCTTGACATTCAACCTATAAGGTTGTTAGGATTGATCATATAAAGCGATTGCTGTTTAGGGAATTGTACGTGAGGGGGTGTAGAAATGACAACTTTTGGACAACGTGTTAAAAAAGCGTGGAAAAATATCAACGAGATAAAGTCGAAAAACAATGAGATAAAACCGAAAAAAGATGAAAAATAAATAACCATCTCTTGATAGTGTGAGGGTGAAAATAGAATGATATGCCCAACGTGTGGTGGTGATACATTTAGGTTGGTTTCTGATGTAGGTTTAAAATGTCAAAATTGTGGATATATTTATAGTATAGAGCGAAAAAAATGAATTAACATGCCTTTGTTTTTCAACGTCTTTGTATACTCGTTACGTGGCTCATTCAACAATGATTGGTGTTGAAGAATGAATGAAACCTTAACAAACACGTGATTCTCTATTCATCAGGATTGGAGTATTGTCTGCCAAAGTCATCTTTTTGTTTGCGTGTTTTATTAACAATCTTAGCGTTCGGGTCATCAAATTCGTTGGCGCAGTCGTGACATCGATATTTCGGTGTCTTTCTTTTTCTGATGGTAATCTTCATACTTTCACATATTGGACAAACTGCAATAAAATCCTTCGCTATCTGATAAAATGTATTATGAGATCGTTGTAGAAAGTTATCTTCTTCTTTTATCAAAATTCAATCTCCGATGTTGATATTTTTTATTTTCGTATAAATAAATCTGTTGGGGAGGTTATCAGTAATTGATTCTTGTTAATCAAAAAATTGCGGTAGTTATTCCTTTTGTCTTCTCGATGTATTTCTCCAAACATGATGGACAAAAAGAAACAATTTCAAAGCCTTTATCACCTGTTGTATAATGAATTGTTACGTCATCTCCTTGAAAAATTTTAGCACATCGATTAAAAATATATTTCATTTATTTCACCTTATTTTCCCATTTTAGTTTATTATTTTCGATATAGAAATTCGTCATGTACACTATTTGTCTGCTATAGGGTCGTTCTTCTTTTTTTGCGAGTTTTTTTATTAGGAGGTTTTCTTGCTTGGTTAAAGAGATGTTCATTCGTATCCTTTTTTCCATATCTTACACAAACACGTAATAATTATACATACTTATATGCCTTCCTACACAACGATATAAACTCTCTACTGCTTACCGACATTATCCGACTAATTTCAGAAAGGATTGGTGAATTCAATGATTATAGATAGAGAATTTTCAAATTTTGAGAACCAGGGTAATAGAAAATTTCGAAAACGACATCACTCATTTGACGACGATTATTACAAGGCAAGATTTGAGAAGTGAATCGCTTCGTTGAAATTAGGATTTTTTAGGAGTGATAAAGAATATGAAAGTAGCAATGATTGGCTGGGAATACCCACCGTTTACTGTAGGTGGTTTAGGTACCCATTGTTATGGACTTACGCGAAGTCTTTGTAATATGAATGTGAAAGTAGATTTTTATATGCCTCAAACGAAACATGGCGCGACAAGCGATAATCATAATTTGGTTATAAAAGAAGTGGGAGAGACGACAGTTTTTCCATATGATCGTCCGGTAAGTAATGAAATTGTTGGTGAGTTTTTTGAGGCTGTTTCTCGTTATAATTCATTAGTTGTCACAAAAGTGAAAGGACGATATGATGTCATTCATTGTCATGATTGGCTGACGATACATGCAAGTATCGCGTTAAAGGACCTCCTGGGAGTTCCCCTTGTTCTTACGGTTCATTCAACCGAGTATGACCGAAGTGGCTGGCTTCATCCAAATCAATGGTTCATTGATATTGAACGAGCAGGGATGGAAAAAGCTGATAAAATTATCGCTGTAAGCCAATTTACAAAAAGAACGATCATTGAAAAATACGGGATAGATCCTGATAAGATTACTGTTATTTATAACGCAGTGTATCCAATTCCCGAAGGCGAGAAACAGAAACTTGTATTATTTTTAGGTCGTCTTACCATTCAAAAGGGTGCTGATGTCTTTCTCCGAGCCGCTAAGAAAGTAGCAGAATTTGAACCTGGTGTACGCTTTGTGATAGCCGGTACTGGTGATTTGCTTCCAGAGTTGATCAATAAGGCTGTTAAATTGGGCATCTCAAATAGAGTCATTTTCACGGATAGACTCACTGATGATGAAATGAAACATATGTATGGGATTGCGAGTGTGTATGTGATGCCCTCGGTTAGCGAACCTTTTGGCATCACCGCTTTGGAGGCAATCTCAGCGGGTACTCCAACGATTGCTTCAAAAACCGCAGGGGTCTGCGAGACGATTCATAATTGTTTAAAGGTCGATTTCTGGGATAGTGACGAAATAGCAAATAAAATCATATCCTTGTTACGCTATGAATCGTTAAATAAAACACTCACCGAAAACGGAAAACGGGAAATTGAACTTTTTACGTGGGATAACGTTGCAGAAAAAACACTCGATGTTTACAGTGGTCTCAATGTTGCGAGATTGAAAAAACAGCTTGAGGAACGAGAAAGGATATATGAGTTGAATACAAAACCTACGAAGCATAAAAAGAAACAACACAAGTAGATATGATGATAAATTTTAAGACGTTATTTTACACAAATATGTAATAATTTTGCATACTTATATGCCTTTATACACAATGATATATACTGCCTACTGCATACTACAATCATCTGACAAAATTTGGAAAGGACCAGTGAAATCAATGAAAACCAATGAACAAGTAAAACGACCGTTAGAATTACACACGATTTCACACTTTGCAATCAAATCCTTATTTCCCAGACCAAATACTTAACGATTACACAGAAAATGAAAACTAAGAAAGTGAGATAGATAAAAAATCATGGATGATTAATATCGTCCAAATCTCTTTTTTAGAAGGAAAAATTGAATAAAAATTTGTGTCTAATATGCTATGAGCAGAAATTTAGTAAGAAATAATGACTTAAAATGTCAAGGAATCGAAGTGTATAAGGAGGATATATAATGCCATCAATCTGTCTGTATTTTGAGGTACATCAGCCAATGAGATTAAATCGTTTTACGGTATTCAACATTGGCGCAAACCATAATCGATCATCTGACTATTTTAATCGTAAACTTAACCAAGAAATTTTTGAAAAAGTTGCAAAAAAATGTTATCTTCCAACAAATAAAATATTGCTTGAATTAATCAATAAATATGAAGGTAAATTTCGGGTTTCATTTAGTTTAACTGGTACATTCATCGAATATTGCGAACGTTATATGCCTTCAGTTCTTGATAGCTTTAAAGCACTGTTTGCCACAGGTGCTGTTGACCTCATCGAGGAGACATATTTTCATTCACTTTCAAGCTTGTATGACGATCTAGACGAGTTCGAAAAGCAAGTACACATGCATCGTCAGACAATAAAAAGAATATTTAACTACGAACCAAAAATGTTTAGAAACACGGAAACAATCTATGATAACCGTATAGCAAAAAAAATCGCTGAGTTAGGATACAAAGGAATTATCACTGAAGGAGCAGATAAAATTTTAGGATGGCGGTCTCCAAACTTTATCTATAAGCCAGTGAATGCAGATATCAAAGTACTCATGAGAAACTACAAGCTTAGTGACGATGTCGGATTCCGGTTTTCTTCCCGAAACTGGCCTGAATTCCCCCTAACAGCAGATAAATACGCAAACTGGATGGCCAATTCGTTCGGAGATGTCATAAATCTTTTCATGGATTATGAGACATTCGGGGAACATCAATGGATAGAAACCGGGATCTTTGAATTCCTCAAACATCTCCCCGGGGAAGTCTTCAAACATGAGAATCTTGATTTTGCGACCGTCAGCGAGGCGGTGGAGCGATATGAGCCTGTTGGAGAAATAGATGTTCCCTTGGCAATTTCATGGGCTGATGAAGATCGTAATGTATCTACATGGCTTGGAAATGATATGCAAATAGCTTGTTTTAATGAATTAAAATATATCGGGAGAAAACTTAACGAAAAGGGGAATGAGAGGTTACTTAAAACTTGGCGTCGTCTCCAAACATCAGATCATCTGTATTACTGTTCAACAAAAGGTCTTGCTGATGGAGCGGTCCATGCCTATTTTAGCCCCTATGAAAATCCTTACGAAGGTTTTATGAATTATATGAATATATTACAAGATCTCAAACAAAGAGTAGTGTTGTAAAGCTTGGTAATAATATGTTAGAGGAGGTACCGGATAATGCCAAAATGTGAACATTGTGGTAAATCCTTTAAAACAAAAAGAGCGCTCCATATCCACTATACAAAAGCACACAATAAAGGATATGCCTAACAGACTCGGTTTGGAACGATGAAAAAAAGTAATCGAGTTATGTGCAATACGATTGATTGATGATGAAAAAAGATTACATTGTTTAGGAAATTTCATACTCTATCGTATAAGCACAAGGGGGAATTAAAATGACTGAGAAAATAAAAAATTCTGGATATTCGACAATAGATGAAATCATTACGGATATCTTACGAGTACTATCACCAGAATATCAAGAAAAAATAAAAGAAATGTCAATCGAGGATTTTCGTGATATAGAACATTTCAACTTTGGACAATGGATTAGAAACAAATACTTTTATCAGAATCCTGCACAGGAACAACTAAGTAGAAGTCTAGGCGGATTAGAAAAAAATATCATGCTACTTGACAGTGACCGTTTCTCACATATTATTCTAGAAGCATTATGGGAGAAATCAAAACTAAAAACAAACAACAACCCTGAAATAGGGAGCCCCATCCAGGAGAAAAGATAGAAAAAGAAGATCATCCACAGATGATATTATCAGGCAATTTCTTTTTCAACTCCTCGAAAAGATCAGATGTTTCTTTATTACTCGTTCGACTTAGAAATCCAACAATTCCAAAATTGATCGATTGATGATCATAAGTAATTCCTATCGCTTTCCGACCGGACCGTAGACCTTTCGCAGAAGAAAAACTCACCTTGGTTATCCTAGCAAATGGGATATAGATAAGTTGCTCTGAACCCAAGGCGTGATGAAGAAGAAATATCAATCGTTGATTAGACAGCAGAACAACTCCTTGATTTTGCTTGGCCAATTTTTCAGAGAAGTTGAATATTTTACCCTTGAACTCGATTGTTTCCCTATTCAACAATTTTAGATTTTTTTTAAGTTCTTTTTCTGCTGAGATATCACTTTTTACTTCATCTATAATAATTTCATTTTGTGGATTCATTTCAATTTCCTCGGTTCATTGTTTATTTTTTCTTTTTCGCTAAGCAGATTTCAATTGAAGACACATTCGAGGTTCTCCCTTCCTCATTGGTAACGCTCTCCGTACCAATTTTTATTTCGTTTATAACTGCATCTGTGACAAAACGATTTCTTGTTATCTCTGTTGCATCTACCGCAGTACTAATCGCCCTACCTCTTGCTTTTATGATAACCTCATCCGAACCACTGTTAAACTGTGTGACTACTGCCAGCACATAGTTCATCGGAGGTTTGTGTCCTATATAAACCACGTTTTCGTCAGATCTGCTTTTCTCTGTTGTTTTCTTTTCTTTTGTTTCTTCGATCATACTTTTTCCTCGTTTACACTACAAGGTCATAACATGTAGTGGTTTAATAAACTATAAGTATAACTACAACGAGACCTATAATAAAATTATTGCTACGTATGGAGTAAAAAATACTCGGTTTAGAACGATGAATGAAAAAACAGGGAGCGTAGTAAGAATTATATATTTCCGCATCCCAAAAGAGTTTAACGAATTTGTAAAAGATTTTTAAGAACTAAGATAGCCCGGGTATGGTTTGAGATATTAAGATAAAGGGAGAACGAAAGGAGAAAATACTCTTGTCAATCATCACCACAAAACATGAGGTTAAGTTTTAGATGGTATAGGTTTTTAAAGAAATAATTGTTTTAATATTGTAATTTGAGGAGAAAAGAACATGCCAAGATGTCCACAATGTGGGAAATTTTTTAGGAGTAAAAGGGCGTTAACAAAACATAATACCGAAGCACATACGAAAAAAATACCTCATATTGGGAGAACCCGAAATATTGTTTAGATTTTAAAGAACGAGGTATCAACAGGGAAAAATCTCCATTGAAACAACTTATTCAAAGAATGATTCATGTTTACTTTTTGAATGGTTTTTTAAGGATATGTTTTTAAAGAAGTAAAAGCTACAAAATAATAAGGTGGAGATAAAAGATATGCCAAAATGTGAACATTGTGGAAAATCTTTTAAAACAAAAAGAGCGCTCCATATCCACTATACAAAAGCGCACAATAAAGGATATGCCTAAATTAGTCGGATTGCAGATCTGATAAAGGGGAGGCACAAATGAAAGATGAAAAATATTCCAAAGACGGAGACGAACGGAGCAGAAAAACACAAATAAAACGAAAAACAGAATGGAAAAAATGCGATAAGGAGCAGATAGAAGAAAATAAAAGAATACAAAAAGATAAAATCATTGACGAAGAAGAAGACGAAGAAAAAGAAGAAGAAGATGAATATGCGAATTATTCAAAAAAGAAACGGTGAAGATAAAAATATATAATCTTCTAGAAAAAATAGTCAACATCGCATTTAAAAAACCAACATAGAAATCTTTATTTAATAATATCGACGAAACAATAGCATGGTTAAACCCATGTCTTTGTACAAGTGATTATTTAGTAAGTATACAGGTTACCTACCATTGTTTTGAAATAAAATCTATAATTATCGTTTATCTATGCAAATAATAGATTCATATGTTTTCTAGCTAGATAGAAAAAACTTTATGACTTTGTTGTTACAATGGTTTTTAATCCTTCGAGGATGTGGGAGAATCTATACGTCTATCCAGACGTTTGCATTCGATACAGACAGAATGACGATGCTCGTAGCATCTCTCACAGACAAGCCGTCCGCAGAGATGACAGGTAAACATCGCACCTGGTCGTCCACAAATGTCACATAATCCGACTACATCTGGCATATGTCTTCACTTCCTTATTGAAATCAATTTTTTCCGTGATCCTTACAGTGGCATCATTTAATTTTTTTTTTAGTGATTATTCATTTCGTACTTTAATTCTTTTTATGGTCGGTAGAATCATACCACGAAAACCTTCATTTATAATATAATTAATATCACTTGTTGACCAAGAAGATTCTGCAATGCAACCAAGATTACACGTTTTACACTTATTATATTGGGAATACATTTTCTGTAGTTGCTTTGACTTCCAAACATCGGATAATCGCTGTTCCCGTAGGTTAATGTGATGTTCATGCAAGAAAAGACAAGGTGCCATCAAAAAACCTCTATGATCTATTTGTACACATTTCCAGGGATTACATGCATAGTCAAAATGACCTAATTGATTGAAGTATCGTTTAGAATTACTAATAGGATATACCGATTTATGATCCAAAACAACTTGTTTGAAATACTGTAATTGCTCCTGTGTTGGAATAAATTCTTTTGCATTCAGGCCACCAATTGGATCTAGTAAATTAAACGTTATCGTATCCATCTTCAGTTCGTCAAAAACCATGTGAATGAGTTCATGTATTTCATCTGCATTTCTGTTACTTACAGTAACAACCGCACTCACTTCGGTTTCTGCTTTTAACGCACTCAAACCATCCATGAGCACATGGATATTTTTTTTAATCTGTTCTAACCAATCTTTCCCTCTGATTTCAGTGTATATCTCAGGATGAATGGTGTCTAAAGAAATTCCAATAAAATCAAAATTTTCTGCTATCTTCTCTACATGATCTTTATGAAATAAACTGAGGTTGGTGACAACCATAGGGACGAGACCTTGCGTTTTTGCATGAGACGCTAGTTCAAATAAATCAGAACGAAGGAAAGGCTCGCCGCCACTAAACGTCAAGGTAACAGCACCTATTTTTGATATATCAGTGATAATTCTTTTCCATTCTTCGGTATTGGGTTCGTTTTCTTTTTTATTTTCCCACATCCCACAATAGTTACAGCGAGAATTACATAAAGAAGTGATAGTAATGTAAGCGAAGGTCGGTCGTTTGACAGAAGGACCTATATGATTATACGCATAATTTTTTATAAACTTCAGACCATGTGATTTTTTCATTTATTTTCCTTCCGTCTATTTACACCTATCTTTTGTCTAATCATTTTCATTCATCGTATGTATCGTATTATGGCACGTTCATAATCCGATACTGTGGAATATACCTAGGAGAAAATCTAGTCCGATCAGGGCGATAATAACAATTGCGATGAATATGAGAACCCATATTGCAAACTTTATTACACCCCAAAGTATGAGAGCGATCGCAAGAATACCAAGGAGTACTACCCAAAACGGTATTGTAAAACCGAATATATCCATCTATCTCACTTCTCCATTTACAATCGATTTTTAAGTTCTCATTATGTTTTTACCTGCTGGACGGTTTTTGACCATTCCTTTTCCACCAGGACGACCGCCTGTCTTTGCTCCTCTTTTAGCGCGGTTTTTAGCTGCAGTCATTCTACCGCCTCTACTTTTTTTTGCCATATTTTATCTACCTCCATAATTTTTCTTTTTTCATTCTATCTTATCTCTTATTTTAAGATCTAAGAAATCAAACGATTTTTATGATTCCCATTAGCACCATAACGATAATAGCCAATACTATCGCTCCGAGAAGACCAAATATGAACCAACCCGCTACGAATGCTATTACCGAAAGTATGGTAATGTGAGTCCATTCAACTTTTATTGCTGCCATTTTGATCATTCTATGCTTTGGTTAACGTGATAGATCCACCCATAGAATTTGTAAATATCAACTGATCACCGGTTGGAAATCTATAATCATAAGTCACACCAAGGGATCCGCCAGACTCAGAAGTGAAGGTTATTTTTTCACCTGCAACAGCCCAGGTGTAGGTTCCGCTTAATGATATGTCGCCCAGTTGACCAGTCGTCGTTACTTTGTTATCACTAGTGAAGACCATTGATCCATCACCACCGGATGTTGTCCAGGTTCCAATAAATTTACTTTTATCAACTGCGTTCGTACAACCACTCAGACTTATTGTTGTCAACATCACTAGCATAATTCCAACAAGGAAAAATTGTTTTTGTTTTTTCATCTAGATACCTCTACGTATAGTGATAACAATCTCCCTATGCATATATAGAAATGACTGAATAACAATAAAAAAACAGTATAAAAACAGTTCAAAACTCAATGATATTGGAGAACGACATGATAGATAGAAAAGGAATCATGTAGGTAACGATTAACGTTTTGAACTCTGGTTTCTCTTATGATACAGGAACGCAACATGAAAATTACTTCGTCCACAAGGCATTGAGTTATCGGTTTAATAAGGAGAAAGGGGAGGAGTTCTGGGGAATAAACCCAAAAAAAACTCCTAATTGAATTTATACTTATAGTGGCCCTATAACGGTTGGTAGAATGAAGCTGATAATAGCTGCGATAATCCATACGATAAGAGCTATACCTAGGGCTTTCAGCCAACCGATGCTATACAACACGCCAAGAGCGATAAGCCAGGCTATTCCTCCAATGAGGGACGCTAACCATCCTAACTCAGGCCGGAGGAAATAGTAGGTAGCTGCATAGATTATTGCACCGATAAAGGCAGTCAATAACGCAGTGCCGAACCCCTCCTTTTCTCCGAATAATCTTGTTACGACATAAATAATGATTGCCGATATAACAAGACTTATTAAAAATACAATTACTGTTGCTAATGTTACATCTATCATTTTTTCTGCTCCAGTTTTATTTTTTACATTTTTTTAGTTTATCTGAAAACAAGGAAAAATTATTTTGTATTCCTTGTATCAGATAAAGTTAAGATTTAACTTTTTTTACTTGGTACTACAGCGCCTACAATAACCAGCACAAGTCCACCAATTATCAATGGAATCATGTATTGCGCATACGGGGTGCTTTCAGTGTTGACTAATCCGAATAGTTGGGGGGTTGTTATGACTAAGGCACCTGCTATAAGACCTATTATCGCAACTACGACTCCGATGCCGACTAAGATTGTATTCATATTTTTATCACCTTACTTACTCCATTGTCATGATATTATATCAGCATATCTTGAAAACAACTAAAGAACAGTATAAAAACAATGTAATATGCAAACGGGTGTCACATAGCCTGCATACTGGCAAGAGTATGGTTTAGGTCTTCTATAAATGGAAGCATAATCTGTGTTAATGCCTGTCCGATACGAAGTAGAAATAAAAAAAAGAGATGGGGGCGGTTAAGTAAAAAAGGCCGGCCGGAGGAGTTAAAAAAGAAAATACTGCTCAATCTCACTATATTGGTTTAAATCTCTTCCCAGATACGTGTAAGTTTCCCAGTTCTGTCATCAACGAAGACGTACTCCATGTTTTTCACCTTACTTAATCAATTGTCATTAAATTATATTAGCATATCTTAATAATTGAATAACAGTATAAAAACAATGTAATCTCTCCATTATTTTTATATGAATCGTCAATAATAAACTAGTATTTGTTATTATCCTTTCGAAGCGGGATACTCGATCATTACAAGTAGTAAGATAGTGCTGAGAAACATTGTTTCCATTGTTAATTTAAAGATATGTTTTTAAGAGAATAATTGTTACGAAATGATAAGCAGAGGCAAAGGAAATGACTGGAGTATCAAAAGAACAATTGAGAAATTTGCGGAAAGAATGGAAAAAGGAAGAAGATTTGAGATTTAAGAATTTTTTAACAGATATGGTGAATCTTTTAAGTCATCATGGTAAATTATGCAATCACGAAAGATATGGATTTATTTTTACTAAAGAGGATTATGATAAATTAGCTGGTGCAACTGGGAAAGGCAAATATAGAATACAAGAAACAATCTCAAAACTCAAAAAACAAGAAAAATTGATTCATATTAAATTTGGTGAATTTGATAATAAAGCGCCCTTGTGTGCGTATACAAGTGAGCTTCGAAAGTTTTTTCAGAATAAATTAGAAGATAGTCCTGCAGTGAAATCTTCAATGGAAACAAAACATAAAAAAATTTCTAATGAAGAATTGAAAAAAATATTAACAAATACAGATAAGATTATTCTGAAGATTACTAATAGTGAATATAAGAATTTTGATGCAATCGCAGAAGCAATAGAAAAACAAATAGACGGAGATGATGCTAAAACATGGTTGCTTACCGTTTTATTAAGAAGGGAGGCATTGGCAGTGAAAACAATTATTGAAAACGTTTCAAAACAACAAAGTGATATGATGTTTCGATAAAACTGGAATTTCATTTCCGCCTTATAACTACATGTTCAAGTCTCCAATTGCCAAAAATAAATCACACCAGCACGTATTGCTGTTTTTTTTCTAAAATCGTAAAATAATTAAAAGTTTTTTTAGACCATGTACACTTTCTATGAAAAACATGCAGAAGTTAGGGAAACATAATGTTTCTTCGATGCAAGATAGGTATTAAAAAAAGAGTTGGAGGAGGTTAAGCAGAGGGGGAGGCGTGGGGAGATAAAAAGAATATGCTGCATAACCACAGTATATAGGTTTAAATCTCCTCCCAGACATGTCTAAGGATTCTGGTTCTCTCATCAACAAGGGCGTATTCCATAGTTTATCACCTTACTTAATCAATTGTCATTAGATTATATGAGCATATCTTAATTATAATTGAAGAACAGTATAAAAACAATGTAATCTCCCTATTATTTTTATATGAATCGTCAATAATAAACTAGGATGTGTTATTATCCTCTCGAAGCAGGTACTCGACCATTATCTGCAGTATAATAATGCCTAGAAACCTTGTTTCCATCGTTAATTTAAAATTATGTTTTTAAGGAAATAAATGTTTTGAAATTGTAATTTGAGGGAGAAAAAATTATGGGCAGTAATGAATTAATAGCCTATAAAATTGTAACAGAAAAACAAAAAAAGAAAAGATTGACGGTTCTCTTTAAAATTCTAGGACACCAGGGCACCAACCCATGATCAGGTGTGGCATCAGGGCACCTCTGAATCCCCCAGGAATAACCATCAACTGACCGCCATACCTAATACCAGTTGCACGTTGACCAATACCTTGCCCTACATAGTGGACGAAGAGACATCTAAATAATATCAATGCTCCGCCGTTTACTTCTCTGAGTCCAAAGATAACTCCCTGAATAGTGGTCCAACCAATTTTACTTGACTGTGAATCTTGGTTTGTGGTAACTCCTGCTGCTACAGGTATCATGGTCATTACAATTATGCACATAAAGATGCCTAAGATTTTGTTCTTCATATTTTTTTACCTCTAACCACACTTACATACCTAGAGAATATATATATGACTGAAAATCAATTAAAAAACAATTTAAAAACGTTATAGGTAAATAATGTTGTTGTCCTTAACAGCATATCCTTAGGTAAGAAGCGTTAACACGATTTCAACTGATTTCCAAGTATTTTTCATATATTTTTAAATAATTATTATATATCCAAAAAAAATTCCTTCTATTAGAGGTTGTAGAGACAAAAAAAAAATAAATATTACATTACTGAGCATGCCTTCCCCCCTCGTGTATTTACACACTCTACAACCCTTTCGCCCTAATCGTATCACAGAAATGCAATATACCAAGAAAAAAATATCTTTGAAACTCAGGTACCCGACTAGTATTAACACGATTGGGTGACCCCCATAATAATAGAAACATATCTACAGGTCAGGTCGTTTTATCCTTTTCTTCAACCTTTACAAAACGAACAGGTTTTTTCACCTGAGCTTGGTTCACGTCCTATTCCTTTACAATGATCAAATATGGTCTTACTGCGTCCTCTAAAGTTTTTATATGTTCTTTCGCTCTAACACGTTTAATAACCATAGTTTTTTCCTCCTATGTTAAAATTTTATATCTGTTCTTTCCTTAATTGCGTTGTTTACCTTTTTTTCCATCTAGACCTCTAGGAGGTAATGAGTTATGTTTTTTAGTAGTGAATGCTATGATGACAGCAAACCATGCTAAGGGTATCCCAAGAAATTTAGTTTTCGGCTTATAATCTTCGGTTTTTTGTTCTTCGACTGTTGTTTCCTGGAAATGCTCTATTTCTCCAATAGGTATATCTTCTTCGTATTTCATTTTTTCATCAACTTAAACACAGGAGTCAAATAGAAATTTGGATGCAATAGGAAAATCTCATATTCCCTTTTATCCCTGTAATTATATTATATTGTTTGAGAGTATAACTGTATATTGAAGTAACAGCTGTAAAACGATGTAAAAACAGTTGCTTTCTGATAGTTTAACACATTTCTTTCCTTAAAAACATATCCTTAGAACAGAAACATTGACACGGTTTATAAGAAGTTTCTCAAATTCTTTTTATCAGGATTCAGGATATATTGTTTTTTAATAAACATCAATGTTTGCATAATTGTTAT
>Ga0209285_10000075_pt1 | contig 34428 bp, 37 predicted proteins | sample PPLLak3March2015_2_FD_187249 | JGI IMG/M metagenome (GOLD analysis project Ga0209285, IMG submission 187249) | Freshwater sediment microbial communities from Prairie Pothole Lake near Jamestown, North Dakota, USA - PPLs Lake P8 Core (3) Depth... | ecosystem: Environmental > Aquatic > Freshwater... | reverse complement strand
GAAGTGACCGTGATCGGGACCGTGCAAATGGCAACCTCGCGGCCGGTGCGCGGCGGCGCATCCAGTATCACCGAGGCCATCATCAACGACGGCACCGCCTCCCTGCGCCTGACCTGGTTCAACCAGCCCTGGATCGCCAATAATATCAAGGTTGGCGATGCGATCTCGGTCTCCGGCAAGGTCGACCAGTACCTGGGCCGCCTGGTGATGAACAGCCCGGATTGGGAATCGATCGAGACCGACAACCTGCACACCAACCGCATCGTACCGATCTACCCGCTGACGGCCAACATCGGCCAGAAGTGGCTGCGCAAGACCATCCACCAGGTAGTAACCTACTGGGCGCCCAAGCTGACCGACCACCTGCCGGCTGAAACCCGCGACGCTGCCAGCCTGCTCGACCTGGGAACGGCGCTCGTGCAAGTCCACTACCCGGATTCGCAGGAGAGCCTGGCGCAAGCCCGGCATCGCCTGGCATTCGATGAGATCTTCTTCCTGCAAATGGGCGTGCTCCGGCAGAAGCGCGATTGGCAATCTGCCGTGGGCCGCATCTTCGATGTGCCGGATGAATGGCTGAACGAACGCGTCGCCCAACTGCCCTTCCCATTGACGAACGCCCAGAAACGCGCCGTGGATGATATCGTGGTCGACCTGGGCTCCGGCCGCCCAATGAACCGCCTGCTGCAAGGGGATGTGGGCTCCGGGAAAACCGTAGTCGCAGCTTTAGCCGCCATGATGATTATCCGTTCCAATGCCCAGGTTGCCTTAATGGCCCCCACCTCCATCCTGGCAGAGCAGCACTACCGCAACCTGAAGGAACTCATGACCGGTGAAGCTGGTTTGTCGGAAAGTGCCATTCGCTTGCTGATTGGGGATACGCCCGAGACCGGGAAGGAAGAGATCCGCACCGGGCTGGCAAACGGGGAGATCAAAGTGGTGATCGGCACCCACGCGCTGATCGAAGACCCGGTCACGTTTGCCAATTTGCAACTGGTGGTTGTCGATGAACAACACCGCTTCGGCGTGGAACAACGCGCCGCCCTGCGCCTCAAAGGCACCAACCCGCACCTGCTGGTGATGACCGCCACACCCATCCCGCGCTCGCTGGCCCTGACCGTCTACGGTGACCTGGAACTCTCGGTCATGGATGAAATGCCGGCCGGGCGACAGGAGATCGAAACCCACGTGCTGGCGCGCCGCGAACGCGAGCGCGCTTACACCCTCATCCGCTCGCAGGTGGAGGCCGGGCGCCAGGCTTTCATCATCTACCCGCTCATCGAAGAGAGTGAGCGCAGCGACATGCTGGCGGCCACTGCCGAACACATCCGCCTGAAGGAGGAAGTCTTCCCCGGCTTGAAGATCGGCTTGCTGCATGGCCGCCTGCGGCCCGACGAGAAGGAAGATGTGATGCGAAAATTCCGTGAGAAGGAATACCACCTCCTGGTTTCCACCACGGTTGTGGAGGTAGGCGTGGATATTCCCAATGCCACAGTCATGCTGATCGAAGGCGCCAACCACTTTGGCCTGGCACAACTCCACCAACTGCGCGGTCGGGTCGGGCGCGGCAGTGACAAATCGTTCTGCCTGTTGATCCCCGACAACGAGGATGCTGTGGAAAACGAGCGTCTTTCCGCCATGGCCGAGACCAACGATGGCTTCATCCTGGCCGAGCGCGACCTCGAGCAGCGCGGACCGGGCGAGTTCCTGGGTACCCGCCAGTCCGGCTATGCATCCACCCTGCGCATGGCCAGCCTGACCGATGTCAAGTTGATCGAAAAAGCCCGCCTCCAGGCCCAGGCCTTGTTCGGGCGTGACCCCAACCTTGAAGCGCCGGAGAATGCCCTACTGGCAGAAGCGCTGGAACGGTTTTGGGATGGCGGTAAAGGAGATGTGAGTTAATGGTTCGTGCATTATTCCCGGGAACGTTCGATCCGATCCACTATGGTCATATTGACATTGCCGAGCGCGCCGCCCGGTTATTCGATGAAATCATCATTGCAGTTTATGATAAGCCGTTGAAATCCCTGCTTTTCCTGCCCGATGAGCGCATTTCCCTGGTACAGGAAACCTTCAAGGCACATCCCAAGATCAGCGTCATCGGATATAGCGGCCTGACTGTGGACGCCTGTCGCAAAAATGATGCCCAGGTCATTGTGCGCGGGCTGCGCGTTTTCTCGGATTTCGAGTTCGAGTTCCGCATGGCGCTGGCCAACCACCGCCTGGCCCCGGATATCGAGATGGTGGCCCTGATCACTGCCGAAGAACACACCTTCCTTTCCTCCAGCACGGTGCGCGAGATCGCGACATTGGATGGGGATGTTTCCAGCATGGTGCCTCCTCACGTTCATAAAGCCCTTAAGACGAAACTAAGCAGTTTGGATGACCAATCCTCCCCACCAAACGCACTTCGGGATTAAAATAATGATGCCTATTGCTTGGCTCTCACGCGGAGAAAAAATATGGATATCCTTGCCCTGGTAGACCGACTGGAAGAACTCTTCAACAATAGCCGCCCCATCCCCTTGACGCACAATGTCATCGTGGATGAGGATAAATTCCTTGACATTATCGACCAGATGCGCATCACCATCCCGGAAGAGGTCAAGAAGGCACAGAAAATCTACAGCGAAAAGGAACGTATCCTGGCCCAAGCGCAGGAAGAGTCCACCCGTATCACTGCCAAGGCGCGCGAAAAGGCAGAACAGTTGGTTGATGAGAATGGGATCGTGCAGGAAGCCAAGCACCGCGCCGAACAGATCCTCGAGCAGGCGCGCATGGAAGCGGAAGGGATAAAGGCGGATGGCGACCAGTACGCGCTGGATTCCTTGATGGAGTTCGAGCTGAAGGTGGAGCAACTACTGAACCAGATCCGGAACGGCATCCTGGTGCTGGAAAACAAAAGAACCCCGCCTGGAGCCGAGAAAAAACCGCAGGAAGAGTCCTGATCATCCCAAGAACACAAAAAGCAATCTCCGCACCTCAACCGGTTGCGGAGATTTTTCTACTCAGAACCAATCCCTTTTAGCGAAAATTATGGCAGCAACGATGGTGATTCCCAGGGCGATTCCAACCACCGTAAGGAACGCAAATGGATGGGTTTCATTGCCCGGAATGGCAACATTCATGCCGAAGAATGATGAGATGATCGTTGGGATGTTGATGATGATCGTCAATGCCGCCAGGGCTTTCATCACGCTGTTCAGGTTATTGGAGATAATAGAAGCAAAGGCATCCATCAGACCATTGAGGATGTTGGTCTGGATATCCGTCATTTCGATAGCCTGCTGGTTTTCGGTGATCACATCCTCGAGTAATTCCTGATCTTCCTCGTATTGGGTGAACATCTTCATGCGCTGCAGGCGTTCCATCATCACCTGGTTGGATCGCAAACCGGTAGTGAAATACACCAGGCTTTTTTGATATTTGAGCAGTTCGAGCACTTCCCGGTTGCGCGTCGATTTCTGCAACTGGTCTTCGAGCGCTTCCGTCTTGCGGTTGATCTCCCGCAGGTACATGAGGTAGCGCGTGGCCGTCTCCAGGATGACATATAGCGCAAAGCGATATCGCTTGGCTGTCCGCATCAAGCGGTATTTCCCATTGCATAGAACCCGCGTAATATCGTTGTCCGAACGGCAGATGGTTACCACAAAGCGGTCTGTGAGGATGATCCCGAGTGGCAGGGTCATGTAAGGGATATCATGATCCTCACCCTGGAAACAGGGAATGCGTAAAAGGATAAGCGTGTAATCCTCATCCCGTTCCATGCGCGCCATCTCATCCATGTCGAGAGAATACGTGATCAGATCATGTTCGATCCCCAATTCCTCCAGTTGAATTGTCTCTTCCGGTGTCGGGTCGATGGCATTGATCCAGCCCCCGTTGACTGGTCGCTCAATACGATCCAGTCCATTTTGTGTGGTTTTGAAGATGGTGAGCATGATGGCCTCCTCTGCCAGGTAACCATTTGCGGAGGATACCAGTCAGCCTCCTACATGGTCTCTGACCCAGGTAAGATGAGAAAAAGCGCGTTGCGAATTGCCCCGCAACCGGGCGGATTACAATCTGATGATAAATCGCTTTCTTCGACTACGAGTAACATCATCACATCCTTGCCGGATGAAAGAACCGGCGCATATAAGTATAAGCCTGATAACAGAGAACGGCAATATGGAAACAAAGTATCTTCTGAAAAAGAAGGAGAAAGTTGGGGGGTGTGCGGGCGGCTCCCGCCGCCCGCACACCCCCCAATCCCCCATCTATTGAAATGTTACGAAATAAAAGACTTCCAAAGCCGGGCTTTGGAAGTCTTTATCATTTTAGAAACAGATCAACCAGCCAGAGCTCCCACCTTCGGATGACCATCACCACTTTCCCCTGGACTTCGACTGTCTTGGGATCATCGATGATGATGGGCTTCATGGTTGGGTTGGCCGGCTGGAGGCGGACCTTTTTGCCCTCTGTGTAGAAGTATTTGAGGGTGGTCTCTTCCTTGTCGTTCAACCAGACAGCCACCATTTCCCCATTCTCGGCGCGGTTCGCTTTCTTCATAACAACAATATCACCGTCATTGATCATCGCATCGATCATCGAGTCGCCTTGCACTTCCAGGGCATAGAGTTCGCTGGTATCCTTCACGGGTAGCAGCGAGCGGGCGATCTCCACACTGGCCTCGGTATCATAATAGGAGAAATCGGAGCCCGGGACAGGCGCTGGCGCGCTGGCGACGATCCGGCCGGCGATCGGGATACGCAGAATCTCTTCCACCGCTGCCTTGATCTTGCCGGCAACCTGGGCTGTTGCAGAATCGATATTCGCGGCTACACGCAGGCCGCGCGAAACGCGGTGGTCGCGCTCGATCATCCCCATTTCTTCCATCTGCTTAAGATAATACGAAACGACAGATGTGGAAGAAATATCCGTCGCATCGCAGATCTCGCGGATGGATGGCGGATATCCTTGTTCCTGCTGCCTTTTCTTCAGGTAGGCCAGGATCTTCAGATGCTTGTCGGTCATTCCTCTTTTGGTTCGCACCATCATCTTAGTTGCCTTCCTTTCCGTGAATCGCTCATTTGTGCTAATAATATAACACGAACATACGTTCTGTGTCAAGCAAAATTTCCTCGCATTTTGCCCTTCGTTAACCTGAAGACGGGGGCTTCCACGGGTATAATCCCTGCTATGCGTTCGTATATGCTCTGTTCTCTGCTGGCCTTGGGCCTGGCAGCATGCGGTTCAAACCCTGGCTTGGAAACATCCACCCCACGTGGCGAACCGCGTCCATACCTGACAGCCACGCCCTCGCCCTCAGTAACCCCGATCCCGCCATCCTCGTTTGTCAACCTGCCAACGCCCACACCCATCATCCACATTGTCGAGGGCAATGACACCCTCATCGGCATCGCCGAAAAATATGGCATCACCCTGGAAGACTTGCAAGCTGCCAACCCTGACGTGAGTCCCCTCTACCTCCAGGTTGGGATAGAACTCATCATCCCGCTGGGAAGCAATATCCCCGTTGAGCCAACGGTCACACCCGTTCCGGTTCTGATCCGCCAATTGAACTGCTACCGCACCGCCGATGGCGGGATGTGGTGTCTGGCACTGGTCGCGAACGATTTCCCCGATACGATCGAGAACCTGTCGGCATTGATAACGTTGCGCGACAAGAATGGCGAAGAGATTGCCAGCCAGTTGGCATTTGCGCCGTTGAACATCCTCCCCACAGGCAAATCCATGCCGATTGCAGCCTTCTTCCCACCCCCCCTGCCGGCAGATGTGGCACCTGAGGCCCAATTGCTGACCGCCATCCGCATCCTGCCTACGGATACACGTTACGTTCCGGCCGTCATCCAAAACAGCCTGGTAACGATCGATTGGAATGGCAAGATTGCGCAAATCAACGGGCAGGTCACCCTGACCCAGCCGGACAGCTGGACAACCCAAACCTGGCTGCTGGCAGTGGCCTATGATTCGGGCGGGAATGTGGTTGGCTTCCGGCGCTGGGAGCATTACGATCTGCTCACAGCCGGGGAGCGCCGCGAGTTCGGTTTCCCCGTTTCCAGCCTCGGGCCGGATATCGCATTTGTGGAATTGCTGATAGAGTGTCGGCCGTAATAGGCCAAAAAACTCCCTTTTGTAGAAAACACATCAGCCCCTGGCGACCAGGGGCTGAATGATAAACATGTGGGGAAGATTATTTCTCTTCTTCTTCCTTCTTTTTCTTGGGCATCCCCCACAGCAGGATTGCCACCCCCGCACCAATGGCAAACGCGCCAAGCGCGCCCCAGGGCAGGTAATTTGCCATCGCAATGATCAGGCCCACGAAGCCAAGGAAGACCGCAATCTGGAACTGCCAGTTGGTAATTTTCTTGAACAGGTCCAGCACCAGCCATCCCAGCGCCAGGCCGAGGACTCCCATACCGAGGAAGCGGATGAGGGAGGCAATCAGGTTAATGATCTCGTACACAATATCAGGCATGTTTTCTCCTTTTCTGGAATGAAGAACGGGTATTATATCCAGGCCCAGATCATCCAAAGGCCTATCATCACTAAGCCCATTATAATCCGAATGAGAGCAGCCAGGCTGAAACCGGTTGCCAGCCCAAGGGCAGCCTTCCAGGCTTCCTTATGGTTTTTGCGCCGGATCCACTCCGCGATGAACAGGGCCAGGAACGCCGCAATCAAGCCGCCAAGAACAGGGATCGGTATGATGAAGTTGCCAAGGATAAGGAATACTAGCGCGAACGCCACCGAAACCCAGGAGGCCCCGCTCTTGTGTGCCTGCGTGCCCATCAGCAGGTTATCGATAAAGGACCCCACCAGCATCAAAACCGTGATGATGGCGAACATGATCCAGCCCAGGGTTCCGAACCCGGCAATGATTCCATATACCAATGCAGCGATCCAGATGATAACCAGACCTGGAAAGACCGGGATGATCAGCAGCCCAAAGATCATGAACGTCAGGACCAGGATTTGGGTCAGGACTTGAATGGAGTTTTGCAACCAGACGGGAAGTTCCATATCAGTATATTCAACACACAAAGGGGTAGCTGGTTACTCGGGCTTGATCACTTCCACCCCACCCATCCAGGGGCGCAACACATCCGGGATAATCACCGAGCCATCCGCCTGCTGGTAGTTCTCCAACACAGCGATCAGGGTGCGCGGCATACCCAACCCGGAGCCATTCAGGGTATGGACGAAACGCGCCTTCCCGCCCTCCGCCGGCCGGTAGCGGATGTTCGCCCGCCGGGCTTGGAAATCGGTCACGTTCGAAACCGATGAAACCTCCAGCCACTCCTGAAAACCCGGCGCCCAGACTTCGATATCATAGGTGATCGTCGAGCCGAAACCCAGGTCGCCGGTGCACAACTGCTTGACCCGGTAGGTCATCCCCAGCTCGGCGCAGGTCTGTTCGGCATCGGAACGCATCTTCTCCAGCATATCGTTCGATTCTTCGGGCTTGCAAAAGATATACATCTCCACCTTGTCGAACTGGTGGCCGCGCTTGATGCCGCGCACATCCCGCCCGGCGCTCATCTTCTCCCGGCGGAAACAGGGCGTATAAGCCGTGTAGAAACGCGGCAGGCTGGCTTCATCCAGGATTTCATCCATATGCAAGCCGGTCAATGGCACTTCAGCTGTTGGAACCATCCACAGATCATCTTCATGGTCGCGGTACAGGTTATCGGCGAACTTGGGCAACTGCCCCGCTGCGAACAGGGTGGCTTCTTTAACTACGAACGGTGTATATTTCTCGGTATACCCCTGGCGGATGTGCAGGTCGAGCATGTAAGCGATCAATGCCCGCTGCAGGCGCGCCCCTGCCCCGCTCAGAACATAGAAGCGCGAACCGGTGATCTTGACGCCTTGCTCGAAATCCAGGATGCCAAGCGCAGGCCCAAGGTCCCAGTGGGGTTTGGGGGTGAAATCGTATTCCGGGATCTGGCCAACATTCTTGATGACCACATTTTCATCCTCATTGACCCCAACCGGCGTCCGTGCTTCCGGGATGTTCGGGATGGCGGCAACGATCGCCTGTAAATCGGCCTCCACCCCGGCTACTTCCTTATCCAGCGCCGCGATTTTGTCGCCAACGGAACGCATGGCCTCGATCCTGGCCTGCCTTTCGGCAGCATCCTTCATCTTGCCGATCTCTTTCGAGACGGCATTCCGCTCGGCCTTGAGCGCTTCCACCTCGCCCAACAGCGATCGGCGGCGTTCATCCAACTCCAGGATACGGTCGACCGGTCCTGGGTCGAGTTGCCGGTCACGCAGCGCCTTGCGGATCAGGTCTGGCTGTTCACGGATGATGTTGATGTCCAACATAAAGCACCTCCAGGAAAAGATAACACCCCCCATCCCTGCAGGACGAGCGTGGGGGGTGTCTCGTGGTGCCACCTGCTTGACTTCTCTCATGCGCGCTAACGGGCGCTCCCGTCCCTCTTATTGAAATACATCTTCGAGGGCGACATCCCGTACAGGAAGCCGGAGTGGATTTTTCCGCCTGGCCGGCCGCCTCGCACCAACCGGCGGCTCTCTGAACGGTTACCCGGATACGCTCTCCAGCGCTTGTCGTTCGATGGGTGTGATTATAACCAATGCAGAGGGGATGTCAAGCAAGCCGCTCGAAGATGCTGATCGATTCAATGTGGTAAGTCTGCGGGAACAGGTCGAAAGGTGTAACCTGCTTGAGGGAATAGCCCCCCTCAACCAGCCGGCGTACATCCCGCGCCAGCATGGACGGATCACAGGATACATACGCAAGCGTTCCCGGATCTCGGGCCAGGATCGCGTCCAGGACGCGGGGATCCAGGCCTGAGCGCGGCGGATCCACCAGCAGTACATCGGGGAATACATCCAGGTAGGGAAGCACCTCTTCAGCAAGCGCTTCGTAAAGTTCCACGTTCTCGAATTCATCCAGGTTGACGGCAAAATCGTCGCATGCCGATGCAGATGCCTCGATCCCAATCACCCGCCCGGCGCGCTCAGCCAGAAAGGCGCTGAACAGGCCGACACCGCAATACACATCCATCACCGTTGAGGATTTGGAAACCCGAATCGAAGAGAGGATCTGCAGCACCATCTTCTCCGCCATGGCCGTATTGACCTGGAAGAAAGAGCCGGCTGAAACGCAGAAGGGGCGATCCAGCACTTTCATGATGATGGCATCGTTGCCTGCCATGACCAGCGTGTCATCATCCAGCAGGTGCACAACCGAGACATCCGCCTCGATTTCCAATTCCGGCAATTCTGGATTGGAGCTTTCCAGGATGACCATCATTTCATCATCCCTGCCGAGGCGCAGGCCGAGGCGGCCGATCCCGCAGCCCGGTTCGAGGTTCAGTTGCGGCCACATATCATGGATGGCTTTCTCCGGCAGGTGGCATTCGGAAATCGGGATGACCTGGTGCGAACGGGCAGCCTGGAATCCCAATTTTCCATCTTTGTTCAAATGGAATTGCATGTGGTTGCGATAGTTCCACTCATTGGGCGATGGGACGATTGGCCGGGTATTTGGTTTGTCGATTTTACCTATGCGCTCCAATTGGTCACGCAAAATATCCACCTTGGCTGTCAGTTGTGCTTCATAACTTATGTGCTGGTAATGACAGCCTCCGCACTTTGTAAAGTGGGGACATTTTGGCGCAATCCGCTGTGGAGATGCTTCGATCACCTCCACCAGCTCGGCCCGAACATGCCCGCGCTTCTCCTCGAGGATTCGCACCTGCACCTTCTCCCCTGGCAACGCGAATGGGACGAATACAGCTCGACCATCCGGCAGGCGACCGAGTGCATCGCCACCATACGTCAGTTTCTCGATCCTGATTTCAAATTTTGGGGCTGCCACGCTACAGGTTGCCTGAACGCAATTCCCACAAGATGCTCAGAACAGATTCCAGCCTCCCTGCCATGAGATCCGGTTTTCCTGTGGTCACATCATCTTCATTTTCGAATATCACAAAAGGTACTTTGTTGGCGCGCACCGGTAAAAAACCTGATTGCTCCGGGGCGAGGGAAACCCAATCGTCATCTCGATAAAGCCGTTCCAATTTTTCATCTGAGAGACCATGCTCGAGGATGCTATCGGGACGATCTGGGTTAAAGCGACGGCGGTTCTTGTGCAGGGATTCGGCAAACGAGACATTCACATACACAATCCCTGCCCGCTGCAGTAAATCGTCTGATAGATGCTCAAATGCCGCCCGGTAACCGCCATGCTCACTACCGCGCGAGAATTCGATCAATGCTGTATGATGCTGGTGATAATCCGCATCCCGCAGGCACTTGTGATAATCCAGGTCGAGGCGTTCGATCAACAGGTGCCAGAGATGCTCGTACAGGAATTGAGTTTGCTCATCCGTATGGAGGCGATCCTTACCCAATTTCTGGCTCAGGATGGCATCCTCCTCGAACCAGGCCCACAACATGGGAAAATCATCGTGAACATCCAGGTTCGCCAGGTGATAGCGTTTCCGGCGGGTATCCGCCGGGAGGTGGGTGAGATAATCGATGATCTCGCTTTTCCCGGATGCAGGGCGTCCGATCAGAATCAAAACATCCAGCGTGGATTTCATCACGGGAGAGTGAAATTTACTTGATGAAAAGTGCCATCAGGCTATCCTGAAAGATAGCCAACACGATCAGGATGGCCAGGAAGATACCAGCCAGCAAGCCAATACGCTTCAGGTCGCGCTTGACGGGGGTGTAATCGGGATTGAATTCGACTTTGGCAGCATCGGCTGAACGGAACTTGCGTTGGGTTTTCTTGCTCATAGTACTCCTAGGGATTTTGAAGTTTTCCAAACACAACAATGCGTTTGTTATCGACGAGGTAAGGATAGCACGAAATCAAAGTCACCGTCGGGCTGGCAGTCGGCGACATGATTTCAACCTGGGTCGGCTCGACGATACGGGTCTCGGTGACAGTGTAAACATACTGGCGCAACTGGGTATAGATGATGACCTGTTCACCAACTTTTAGGTTTTCCAAGTAGCGGAAAACTTCGCCGTAGACATCGTTATGCCCGGCCAGTACCAGGTTCCCATTCTGTCCAGGGTTCGCCGAGCCAATATGCTGGCCGACGCCTTTCTTCAACTGCTCCCAGCCATCTCCCTGGACAATCGGGGCATCCACGCCGATGGCCGGGATCTGGATGCGCACCGCCTGTGAGATGCCGGGGGTCGGTACAGGGATGTTCGCCTGTGACTGGAAGATCGGCAGGAGATGCGATGGGATTTCAGCTTGATTGAACTCCGTTACACCCTCCACGTTCGGCGGCGTATGACCGGATGGAAGCACAACTGCAGAAATGAGCGGTGTTGGTTCCAGGGTGGGCTGCTGCAAGGCAGCAGCCACTTCGGCATTCAACGTTCGCAGGATGCCCAGCCCGTTCAGGATGACACCCACCAGACCCAGTACAGCCATCACTTCCACGAAGGTCAGGATGCGATCGATCCAGCGCCGGCGGCGGGATCGGAACGGTTCAGTTGTGGAGGCAGGTTCCTCGACATCCGGGATTACATCTGCCCGCCATTCCTCCAGGGAGGCGGCCGGCAGGTCAGGGGCCAGGTTGACCACCCGCCCGGTACGGCGGAAGCGTTCCAGCCGCTCGCGGCGCGAGACATGCCGTTTATCCAGCAGCAGGCGGCGCAATTCCTGCTCAGAAAGGTCTTCAGGGCGTTTGGTTCTTGGCATCGCAGGGCGATTATACCGCACAAGACAAACTCCCCGAATTCGGAAAACCCGGGCTCTTAGGGAATCTCCGTGAAGACTGGGAAGATAGGGGGGTGTTGGGCGGGCTTCGCCCGCCCAACACCCCCTATTTCCTGCCTAACTACGCTAATTCCCAAAGAACTAAAATCCGGGTGCACAAAAACCAGAAAAGGATGTAAAATGGATAAATCTTATCCAATTGTGCAAAACTCAGCACAATGGTTCACGCTATAAAGGAGGTTCTGATGGCATTCAGCTACACCAACAAGAAAGGCGTCACCTACATCCTGCACTCAAAAACGAAAACAACCTCGACCGGCAAAGTGCAAACCCTGTTCTTCTTCGCCAAGGAGAAAAAAGCCGGCGCCCTCGATGCAGTCCCGGCAGGCTACAAGGTGATCGAAACCGCCAACGGCCTGCCCGTTCTAAAGAAAGTTTAATTCACCCGGTTGACGGCTCTCCAAGAGAGCCGTCATTCTTCCTTGCCAATTTCCGGCACCCTCGTTATAATGTTTTCCACCCCGGGCGGGTAGCTCAGTTGGTTAGAGCACTGCTTTGACATAGCAGAGGTCGCAGGTTCGAGCCCTGTCTCGCCCACAAGCCAGGTATCACTGGCTCCAAACACAAATCAAACGCAATGACCGGGACGAGTAATCGGTCTGCCAGCCGACAGAGAGAGCAAGGCCACAGGTTGAGAGCCTGCTCCGGCAAGCCCCGCTGAAAACCACCCGCGAGCGGAACCCTGAAACGATCAGCCGAAAACGATCGGCTGACCCAGTAAGGTGAACGGATGACTTCGTTATCAGTCCACAAGATGCCCTGAGGATTATCTTATCAGGGTAAATCGGGTGGAACCGCGTGACTACACGAGCACTCTCGCCCCGTATTTTGGGCGAGTTTTTTTATTTACAGGAGGCTGCGATGACGAATACGCGCACCATCACTCGTCAGCGGCCCGGAGGTCCGGCGCAATGACCTGCGCCTGCCGCCTCAACCGGGTCCGCAATTTGCACCGCGAGGCGGCATACAACCTTCAAACAACAGGAGAGAAAAATGGCTGAGAAAATTCAAGAACACTACGAGGATTCGTTCCTCTATAAAATCCGTCACTCGACGGCGCATGTGATGGCTCAGGCAGTGCTGGAATTCATCCCGGAAGCCAAATACACCATCGGCCCGCCGGTCGATAACGGCTTCTATTACGATTTCGATCTACCCCGTCCACTTACACCCGAAGACCTGGAAAAGATCGAGAAACGCATGCGTGAGATCATCTCCGGCAAACACAGCTTCGACAAAAAGGTGGTTTCCGCCGAAGAAGCACGCGAGATTTTCGAAGATCAGCCCTACAAACTGGAACTGATCGCAGGATTGGAACAGGGCGGGTTCGATGAGTATGGGGAACCGCTGGATGCCAAGCCGGATATTTCCATCTACAGCAGCGATACGTTCGTTGACCTGTGCCGCGGTCCGCATGTGGATAACACCAGCCAGATCAACCCGGATGCTGTAAAACTCATGTCTGTGGCTGGGGCATACTGGCGCGGCGACGAGAAGAATCCCATGCTGCAACGTATTTACGGAACAGCCTGGGAAACAAGTGAGCAATTGGAACAATACCTGTGGAAGCTGGAGGAAGCCAAGCGGCGCGACCACCGCAGGTTGGGCAAGGAACTCGATCTGTTCAGCGTTTCAGATGATGTCGGACCTGGCCTGATCCTTTGGCACCCGAAAGGGGCGATGGTCCGGGTCATCGCAGAGGATTTCAGCCGACAGGCACATCTCAAGAACGGCTACGAATGGGTTTTCTCACCACACATCGGCCGCGCCCACCTTTGGGAGACATCCGGCCACCTGGATTTCTACCAGGAGAACATGTACGCTCCGATCGATATCGAAGGCGAGCAGTACTATGCAAAGCCAATGAACTGCCCGTTCCACATCCAGATCTACAAGAGCCACATCCGTTCCTACCGTGACCTTCCCAAGCGTTATGCTGAATATGGCACGGTCTATCGGTATGAACGCAGCGGCGTGTTGCATGGCCTGGTGCGCGTGCGCGGCTTCACACAGGATGATGCCCACATCTTCTGCCGACCAGACCAGGTGGAAGAAGAAATCCGTAATACGCTGGATTTCTCACTTTACATCCTGCGTTCTTTTGGATTGAAAGATTTCAAGGCCTATCTTGCCACACGGCCGGAGAAATACGTCGGCGACCCGGCTGACTGGGATCGCGCTACGGAAGCACTGCGACGTGCGGTCGAAGCGGCGGAATTACCCTATCACGTGGATGAAGGCGGTGGAGCCTTCTATGGACCGAAGATTGATCTGAAAGTCAACGATGCCCTCGACCGGGAGTGGCAGTTGAGCACGATCCAGTTCGATTTCAACCTGGCCGAACGCTTCGATCTGGAATTCATCGGCGAAGATGGCCAGCCGCACCGCCCGTATATGGTTCATCGCGCCTTGCTGGGCAGCATGGAACGCTTCTTCGGCGTGCTGATCGAACACTTTGCAGGGGCGTTCCCGGTTTGGCTGGCACCCGTGCAGGCCGTGCTCATCCCCATTGCAGACCGGCACCTGGATTACGCCCATGAAGTGGCAAAGAAGTTGAAAGCGGAAGGATTGCGCATCGAAGTGGATGAACGTCCTGAACGCATGAATGCCAAGATCCGCGATGCCCAGAACCAGAAGGTTCCTTATATGCTGGTGGTAGGGGATAAGGAAGCCGAAGCCGGGCAGGTGGCACTGCGCCTGCGCAACGGGGAGAACCCCGGCCCGATGGCGCTTGCAGACTTCCTCTCCCGCGCCCAGCAGGAGATTGCAGAACGCGCCTAATGATCAAAGTCCGAGGGAAGGATGGTCATCAGCCATTTTCCCTCGGTTGTTTTGTTGACGATTCTTCGCAGACTATGGTATCATCAGCCCGCTAAAAAACCAGCCGCTGGCTGGTCGTCCGCTTTTGAAAAGGAGAAGCTTATCAGCGCTAACGAGTTTCGAGTAAATGAAGTCATCCGCACGGAAAAGGTCCGCCTGATCGGGCCAACAGGCGAAAACATCGGCATTGTCACTACCAAGGAAGCACTCAGAATTGCCCGCGAGGCCGAACTCGACCTGGTTGAAGTCTCGCCGAACGCCGACCCGCCAGTTTGCCGTGTGATGGACTTTGGAAAATTCCTGTACGAGCGCGAGAAGAAAGAACGTGAAGCGCGCAAATCGCAGACCAAAATCGAAGTAAAGGAAATCCGTCTGCGCCCGAAAACCACCGAGCACCACCGCGATTTCAAAGTCGATGACGCCCGCCGGTGGCTGGAAAAAGGGATGAAAGTCCGGGTCACCATCCGCTTCCGCGGACGAGAAATCACCTACCCGGAAATTGCACTCGAAGACTTGAAAGAAATCGCCCAACAGCTATCGGAAGTGAGTGTTGTGGAACAAGCACCTGCCATCGAAGGGCGTGGAATGTCCATGATGCTGACACCCTCGAAGGGAAAGAAGAAACCCGCATCCCCGGAGGAAACCGAAACAAAAGCTGGCGAAGAAACCAAAGAGCCGCGGGATTAATGCCCGCGGAATTTTTCCGAAAGGAGTATGAACTGTGCCGCGCAAGCAGAAAGAAGGAAAGTACAAGCTCAAAACCCATAAGGCCACCTCGAAGCGTTTTGGGGTGACCGGGTCGGGCAAAGTAGTGCGCACCAAAGGCGGTAAAGCCCACCTGCGACGCAAGAGCGCCAAGCGGGTGAAGGCTTTGTTTGCCAAGATGATCCCCGTCAAAGGGCGAGGGATTATCAAGCGCGTCCGGCGCCTGGCGCCAAACATGAAGCCATAGGCTTCAAATATCATATCCGTTTTATTTGCGGCTCCCGGGTGTATGTAACTGGCAGATGGGCTACAACCCCTCCGACGCCCGGAGGTCCGCAGGAGGTAAACAATGGCACGTGTAAAGAGTGGCCCTTACGGCTACCGACGACATAAGAGAGTCTTGAACTATACCAAAGGTCAACGCGGCACCAAGAGCAAGCTCTTCCGCCGCGCCAACGAGGCCATGCTGAAGAGCATGTGGTATGCCACGCGTGACCGCCGCATCCGCAAGCGCGACCTGCGCAAACTGTGGATCGCCCGCATCAACGCAGCAGCCCGCCTCAACGGCACCACCTACAGCCGGATGATGGCAGGAATGAAGAAAGCCAACATTGCGCTCAACCGCAAGATGCTGGCCGACCTGGCTGTGCGCGACCCGCAGGCATTTGCAGCGGTGGTGGCGCAATCCAATCAATAAGGATCAATCCAAGAACAACGAGGCGGCCCAGCGGCCGCCTTTTGTATTTATCGGGGTAAAATATCATCGTGAATACCATCCAAATCGAGAAACAATTTCCTTCCGGCTTCTCCCTTCAACTCGTTCAGGGTGACATCACCATCGAGGAAGTGGATGCCATCGTCAACGCAGCCAACGAGCATCTCCAGCATGGCGGTGGATTGGCCTGGGCGATCGTGAAGCGCGGTGGCGAGGTGATCCAGCGGGAAAGCGATGCATGGGTACAGGTTCATGGCCCGGTCAGCCACTCGGCCCCGGCCTGGACCACGGGCGGGAAACTGCCCGCAAAATACATCATCCACGCTGTCGGACCGATGTGGGGCGAGGGGGAAGAGGATGCAAAATTAACGGCGGCCGTTCAAGGGTCCCTGAATGTGGCTGATGAGTTGAAAATACATTCCATAGCCATGCCTGCCATATCAACCGGAATCTTTGGTTTTCCGAAGCAACGTGCCGCTGGCATCATCCTGGCCGCCATCGATGACTATTTTTCGAAACAGCCTGCTTCCGGCATCCGGCAAGTCCGGATCGTACTATTCGACCAGCCAACGGTGGAAACATTCCTGGACGCTTGGCGGGAGAGGTGGACAGAATGATTACATCCAGTCAAAACCCCAAGATCAAACTGGTACGCGCATTGTCATGGAATCCCAAAGACCGGCTCGATGCAGGAGCCTTTATTGCCGAGGGGGTGCGATTGATCGAGGAGGCATTCAATGCCAACTGGCCATTCCGCTTCATCCTGCACACTGAGGGATTGAACCCACGCGCCCGAGCCCTGGTGCTCCAGTTGATATCTAAGGGTGTCGAATCCGAGCTCATCTCCGAATCCTTGCTGCACACCATCAGCGAGACCGAGACCTCGCAGGGAATCCTTGCGGTGCTGGATTACCACCTTCTGTCAATCCAGCGACCACTTGACTTCGTGCTTATCCCGGATTCTGTCCGCGATCCCGGCAACCTGGGCACCCTGCTGCGGACCGCATCCGCGGCGGGCGTGCAGGCCGTGCTCGTCCCACCGGAAACGACTGATCCCTTTGCACCGAAGGTAGTGCGGGCCGGGATGGGGGCGCATTTCCGGCTGCCCATCCAGGCGTTAAGTTGGGAGGAGATTCAGCGATTCAGCGAGTCAGCGAAATTGGCTATATATCTCGCAGATATGAACGGGGCTTCCTGCTGGGAAACAGATTTCCGGAAACCATTGGCCCTGATTGTAGGCGGGGAGGCCGAGGGCGCCAGCAATACAGCGCGTAGACTGGCGACAGCCCGGATCAGCATCCCCATGCCCGGCAAGGCCGAATCGCTCAATGCTGGTGTGGCGGGTGCGGTATTGATGTTCGAGGTGGTGAGGCAGAGAAAACAAGCATAGGAAATAATAAAGATGAAGATTCGCTCCATCACATACTTCTGCAATCCCGGCTGGCCGTTGGATGATGCAAAACTCCGGATGGCAGGCGATTTCCTGAATCAAGCCAAAACTGCATACGAAGCTGCCGGTTATGAAATCCAGACCACCCGGCTGGCTACAACGCCCTTTTCACAAGAGCTTGGCCTGCGGATCGAAGAAACCCCCCACCTGGCAGAGGCTGTGGAAGGGATGTTGAAGGAAATTGGCGTTGCCTATGCATCGCTCGGGCCAGCGTTCCCCCACATTCCTGGCAGTTATCAGATCATCCCGGAGGCTCTGGCCCACTCGCAAAACATCTTCTTCTCTGGCCTCATGGCGGATACCAGGAATGGCATTTTCCTGGAGGCTGTGCACGCCTGTGCGGAGGTGATCGTCCGCGCTGCGAACATCACGCCGGATGGCTTTGCCAATCTGCGTTTCGCCGCGCTCGCAAATGTATTGCCGGGTGCGCCGTTTTTCCCGGCTGCTTACTGGGATTCGGAAGAACCTGCATTCGCGCTGGCCACCGAAGCCGCAGATCTGGCAGTGGATGCATTTACAGGATCAAAGACAATCGAAGAAGGGCGGACTGCGCTCATCGCTTCGATCGAAAAACATGCTCGCCAGCTCACACATGTCGCTGGTTCATTGGAATGTAAATTTGGCGGGATCGATCTCTCCCTGGCCCCCTTCCCCGAAGAAGGTAAATCCCTGGGTACCGCATTTGAACGCATGGGCGTCCCGGCGGTTGGGTTGCACGGCTCACTGGCCGCGGCAGCCATCCTGACCGAAGCCATCGACCGGGCGGACTTTCCGCGTTGTGGGTTCAGCGGTTTAATGATGCCTGTCCTGGAAGATGCCGTGCTGGCAAAACGCGCCGCCGAAGGGACTTTATCGATAAAAGACCTACTGCTCTACTCGGCCGTCTGCGGCACCGGCCTGGATACCATCCCCCTGCCCGGCGATGTGACCATCGACGATGTGGCCGCCGTGCTGCTCGATCTTTCCACCCTGGCCGTGCGCCTGGACAAACCCCTGACGGCGCGCCTGATGCCGATACCCGGCAAGAAAGCGGGGGATCCAACCGATTTCGATTTTTCTTACTTTGCCAACAGCCGGGTGATGGCCCTGGAAAGTGAGCCGCTGGGAAGTTCGCTTTCTGCCAAGGAAACGTTCCATCTAAAAGCCCGTCGCGCGGCCTAAAATAGCAGCTAAAAAGACTCACCGCGAAGTCGCAACACCTGCCCTCCCGCAAGGACACCAGGACGGTGTGGCGGGCGGTGTCAGAGAGAGCGCGAAGAGAGAGATTCTTCCAGGAAGATTTGTCTATCTTCGCGTCCTTCCCAGCTTCGCGGTTCAAAAACCGGGTTGCAGGAATCCCCAAGATCAGGTGGAATCCTTACCGTTCTCGCGTATCTTGCCTAAAAATGCTTCCCATTCCGGTAAACCATGCAGGGATTTGAATAGCTCATTCTCTGTGTAGGCCTGCAGGTTCCTGGAACCGCCATTCGCCAGTTTGTTCAGGTATTCGAACGCTTTCTCCTCATCACCCAGGATTGCACGGGCACAGGCCGCATCGTAATACACAAACGGGGGGAAGGATTTTTCCGATGCCATGATCTGTTCCAGCGCATCCAGGGCTTCCTGGTATCGACCGGCACCCATCATCGTGTAGGCCAACATAGCGCGGTGTTCCACCGGATCGAAAACCAGGTTGTACAGGGTGTAATCCGCTTCCCGTTCCAGGCCCAGCTTCTCAGCCGTGCGGATGGAACCGGGATTATCTTCCATGCAGGTCCAGCATATCTTTTGCAGGCCATTCGATAGGCCATGTGAGATCGCGGCAGCCGTAACCAGGTATGCAAACCCGCGCCGGCGATATTTCTCCAGCGTGAACATGCCCAGGTCACCCTTGCTACCGCCAACAAAATCGACCGTCGCCCAGGCTGCGATCTGTGGGGGTTCTGGAGCAACATCCATCAATACAAAGCCATAATCCCCAAAACGCGGATCATCCATGCGGCGCCACTTCTCCAGGGTTTGTCGGAATTCATCCGGCAGATCCAACCCCGTCTGTTGCAGGAGCGAGATGTTCATTTGCTCCATGCGGTAACCATCCGGCATGGCAGAATGCCAATCTTGTGAAAATTGACGCCCCACATAGTGACGGCGTGGAGAGGGGATGGGAGCATGCGCACCGAATACCTGCGCCAGCTGTCCACCCCAATCCTGCGGGTGGCAGGTGAACATGACCATCGGCACTTCCGGGCGGATGATTTCTTTCCCGAACAGCGCCTTCTGGAGCGCCTGGTTGAAGGATTCATTCTGTGGATCACCGGCCAGGAAACCCCACTGGGGTTCTTCTTCGCCGCCGATATAGGTTTGCAGGTAAGCCGTGCGTGGTATTGCCAGATCATCAGTATAGATGCTACCCGGGTAGATGCCATCCAGGACAGCCGTACACATCGGCTGGGATTCTTCCAGACCGGAGAACAGGGGTCGCACAAGAACATAATAGACTTTTTCAAGTTTGTGTAGCATGATGATTCTCCTTTTATTCTACGACCTCCGCGCTCTTTGCGAAGCACGCCCGAAGAGTGCAGCGGTTATTCCTCCCGCCAGTAATCCCCTCCCCCGCCTTCGCGGGACATCAGTTTGTATCCTACCAGTTCACGCCGCAGGGAGGCGGTATCAGCATGGTACCGGCCCAGGATCTCGTTGACCATCTTCTCGCTGTAGCGCTCGCCCGGCTCGAATGCCTTGACAACATAGCGCAGCACGGCTTCCAGTTTCTTGCGCTGGGCAGGGATGGTTTTCAGGCTGCCATCCGAACGGGTGTAATCGGCCACCACCTTGCGGTCGTAGGCATCCAGGTCTACATCTTCAACGACGGTTGCCATCTCCTCGGACAGGATGACACGCCGGGTGCTGTCTTCCAGGGCAGTCTTGTTGAGCATGTAAACATTGTAGTAGCCCTCCGCCCGGGCGCTGACCAGGCCCACCTCCGCCAACTTGGAGAGATGATGCGAAACGGTGGATGGCTTCAGTTCCAGGAGCGCAGCGAGTTCTTCGACACTATAGGGCTGCTGTGCCAGCAGGCCGACGATCTTAAGCCGGCTGGCATCTGCCAGCGCCTTGAACAAGGTGACCAGTTCCGGGTTGTCGGTCATTCCGGCCGCGTCCCTTCCACCCGCCAGTATTTCGAGCCATCCCGTTCACGGGCCAGCAGACCGGCGTCCACCAGGTCACGCCGCAGGCCGGAGACATCCTCGTGGAAACGCTTCAGGATACTGTTGACATCCATCTCCTTGTAGGTAACACCGGGGGTGAAGGCTTCGATCAGGTAATCCAGGACGATCTTGAAGCGCTCCGCCTGCGTCCGTGAATTCGGGATCTGGCGGATCGTGCCGTCCGGCTTGAGACAGGCCACCAGCACCTTGCGCGACTTCTCGTCCAGGTGCGGGGCGGGTGTATACGTTTCCTTCGAACCGGCGAGACGGGCCTTGGCGAGCGCGTCCGTCCCTTCGGGACTGAGTTCATAGGTGGCGGACTGGCTGTCATCGCCGGTATCGGTGCGGACGATGCCGACGAAACGCAGGAACGCCAGGTGGTTGACGGCCTCCCGGAACGGCATGTGCAGTTCAGCGGCCACGGCCTCGGCGCTGGCCGGACCTCGGGCCAGGATACCGATCATCCGCAGCCGGTCGGCGTCTGACATCGCTTTGACAAAATCGAGCATGTTGGGGTGTTGTGGTTCCATGTTCTTATCCTTATCAATCTAATTCGATAATCATCGAAATAAATTATAATGAGGTTGTCGCTTCTTGTCAAGGCAAAGGATGCACTTCGCAAGATATTGGGATGGACCGGGAGCATTCTCTGCTTCAAGATTTTACAGGGATTTTACTCAGCGATCATTTCCGGAAAAACCATTCATTCTAAAATGGAAGTCAGCGAGATGAACTTCCATGCCAATCCCGTTGTATGATGAGCGTCCACGTAGAATCGAGTTATTTGCCATTTCCTACAGAGGGCAGTAGAATCCTCCTGACTTCATACCGAGAGGAAACCTATGGAAACCAATATCAATTCGAAAGTCATTTCCACCGATAAAGCGCCGCGCGCCATTGGGCCCTATTCACAAGCCATCCAGTTCGGTAACATGATCTTCACATCCGGCCAACTCGGCCTGGACCCGGCCACCGGTGCACTTGTCGCCGGCGGGATCGAAGCCGAAACCCGCCAGGTACTTGAGAACATCAAGCATGTGCTTGATGCGGCCGGCTCGAACTTATCCTGTGTGGTCAAAACCACCGTCTTCTTGAAAGACATGGCCGATTTTGCAAAAATGAATGCCATCTATGCCGAGTTCTTCACACAGGCGCCTCCGGCACGTTCGACCATCGGCGTGGCGGCTTTACCAAAAGGCGGATTGGTCGAGATCGAGACGATAGCCACCATCCCCAATCCCAAGGGCCAATAACCAACTCCTGTATCATGGCCGCCGAATTGATCCTCGTTGTTGACGACGAACCCTCCATCGTCCAACTCGCCCGGATGTACCTGGAACGCGAGAACTTCCGCGTCGAGTCGGTTGGAGATGGGAAAGCAGCCATCGAAGCGGCGACCCGCCTGCATCCAGCCTTGATCGTGTTGGACATCATGTTACCCAAAGTCGATGGGTTCGAGGTCTGCCGCCAACTGCGGGCGCAGGATGATCCCGTTTTCATAATCATGCTGACCGCCCGCGACGAGGATATCGATAAGATCCTGGGCCTGGAATTGGGGGCAGATGATTACCTGACCAAGCCCTTCAACCCGCGTGAACTGGTGGCCCGAGTCAAGGCCATCCTGCGCCGGGGAGACCGTACCCACCGGACAGACAACGCTCCCACCCGCGTCGGTGACTTGACGATTGATCCTGCCCGGCGCGAGGCCACGCTGGCAGGCCAGACCCTTGACCTGCGCACCCAGGAATTCGACCTGTTGCTCACCCTGGCAGAGCACCGTGGACTTGTGTTGAGCCGCGAGCAACTCCTCCAAAAGGCCTGGGGCTTCGATTTCTACGGCCAGACCCGCACCGTGGATGTACACATTGCGCATCTGCGCAAGAAGCTGGGCGAGGGTCCCGTACGCATCGAGACGGTAACCGGCATCGGGTACAAACTGGTTGCATGATGTTTTCATCCCTGCGCGCCCGCCTCTGGTTAAGCTATACCTGGCTGATCACAACAGCCTTGGGGATAACGGCGCTGATCCTGATCGTGTACCTGATCCGCAGCCCTCTGGCATCCCGGCAAACCCTGACCCAGCTCAATACGGTCGCGACGGTGATCCTGGAAAACCCCCAGGCCAACCTGGCGAAACTCCCAGCCGAGGAACTGCAGCCCCTCCTCACCGCCTATGACCAGAATTTCGGTGTACGCCTGCTGGTTGTTGAAATCACCCGCACCGGCAGGAGCATCCTTGCAGATTCGAGAGTTGATTCGACTGCAGCCCTGGATACCAGCGATCTCCGCCTTGTGGTCAATAACCAGAGCATAAGAGATGCAAATGGAGTTCCCTGGCTGGCTACAGCCAAGCGCCTGGGAGAAAGCCGTTGGCTGGTGGTCACCGCGCCGCGCCCAAAACTAACCGTGCTTGCCCTGATCCGTGATGACCTGTTCCTGCCTTTCTTCGAGGCCGGTGCAATCGCCTTCCTGCTCTCCCTGGTCGCAGCTTACAGCCTTGCCCGTTGGGTGGGCAATCCACTTCAACGGATGCTGAACACAGCCCGTTCCTTCCCAACCGGGAAGCAAAAGCACCTGCCCCTGGAAGGCCCGCGCGAGGTCAAGGATCTGACGCGGGCATTCAACGATATGACCAGCCGGGTGCAATCCAGCCAGGATTCCCAGCGCGAGTTCGTTGCCAATGTATCCCACGAACTGAAAACGCCCCTGACCTCCATCCAGGGCTTTGCACAGGCCATCCTGGATGGCACGGCGGATACCGATGAATCCCGCAAACAGGCCGCTACTATCATCTATAACGAAGCGGGGCGCATGCACCGCATGGTGCTAGACCTGCTCGACCTGGCGCGCCTGGATGCCGGCACAATCGAATTCCAGCGCGCAGCCGTCGATATCAACGCCCTACTCCATACCATCCTCGAGAAATTCACCCCGCAAGCCAAGAAAGCGAATATCCTCCTGTCACAAGAAGGGGAAATCTCCCAGCCCATCCTGGGAGATGGCGACAGGCTTGCACAGGTTTTTACCAACCTGGTGGATAACGCGCTCAAGTTCACGCCGGCCGGAGGCCAGGTGGTTATTCATGCCAACCAAGGCGAAAACAAAGCGGAGATCACCGTCAGCGACACAGGTATAGGCATCCCATCCGAAGCCCTGCCGTCCATCTTCGACCGGTTCTACCAGGCCGATTCTTCCCGCAGAGGGGGTGAAAAGCATGGCGCCGGGTTGGGGCTGGCCATTGCACGCGAGATTGTCCAGGCGCATGGTGGTACAATTAGCGTCCGCAGCGAACCGGGTAAAGGCAGCAGCTTCACCGTCCAACTGCCGATCATCACACCTGAGATGACCACCATCGTTGCCAAGAGAAAGCGATAATCCTGCCGTTTACGCAATCAGAGAAGCGTAAAACGGTTTGCGTAATACGGAAAATGCCAATCGTATCCATCATCATCCCCTGTTACAACGAGCAAGATACCATCGGGGAATTACTTGCAGCCATTGATGGGCAGACGTATCCTCACGATAACCTGGAAGTGATCATCGCCGATGGGATATCCACCGACCAGACGCGCCAACGGGTCGCCGATTTCCAAGCCAGGCACCCTGGGCTGGATATCCGGTTGGTGGATAATCCCCAGAAGATTATCCCGGCCGGCTTGAACCGGGCCATCCAGGCATCGCGCGGCCAGATCATCATCCGGCTGGATGCGCACTCCAAGCCTTACCCGGATTACGTTGCCCGCTGCGTGGAAGCCCTTGATTCCAACCTGGGAGAGAATGTGGGAGGAGTATGGGAAATCCGCCCTCGGCACACAGGCTGGATTCCCGAGGCGATTGCCGTGGCTGCTGCGCACCCGCTTGGCGTGGGCGATGCTCGCTACCGCCTTGCTTCGAAATCCGCTTACGTGGATACCGTCCCATTTGGGGCTTTCAAGCGCGAATTATTGGCCCTGATCGGCTTTTTCGATGAAACATTATTGACCAATGAAGATTACGAGTTCAATGCCCGTATCCGCAAATCTGGAGGAAAGATCTGGTTGGATCCTTCCATTCGTTCGATATACTACGCCCAACCCACCTTGAGCGGACTGGCGCATCAATATTGCCGCTATGGTTTCTGGAAGTGGCGCATGCTGCGCCGTTACCCCGATACTTTGCGCTGGAGGCAGGCGCTCCCACCGCTATTTGTGTTGACCTTATTGATTGGGATGATGGCAGGATTTGCACTTCCGGTCATCTGGGGATTCCTGGCAATCGAAGTTCTGCTTTATGCTGCTGTGTTGCTGATCATCTCCTTCCTTACCTCCATCTGCAAACGCAAACCATTCCTGACTATCGGCCTCCCATTGGCAATTGCCACCATGCACATAAGCTGGGGGGCAGGCTTTTTATGGAGTATGATTAAGCCAATCCATAGGAAATTGGCTTAGACATTCACCATGCCCATACCTTCCTCTCCTCTTCAAAGAACCGGCTGGCGGATGAGACCGCTGGAGGCGCGTACCATTCTCCTGCTCGGCGACCTGTTTGCCGGAGCATTGGCGCTCCTGCCGGCATTGTATATCTGGGGCCGGGGAGATGATTGGCTGCAAGCATTCAACCTCGATTTCCTCCAGCAACGCGTCCCCTTTTGGTTCTACCTGCTCCCGCTCGCCTGGCTGGTCATGCTGGTCGAACTTTATGACCCGAACCGGGCCAACGATTGGCGGAAAACACTGGCGGGTATTGCCCTTGCAGCCCTGACGAGCGGATTGCTCTATGCAGTGATCTATTTACTGTCTCCGAAGGGTTCCCTGCCGCGCACCGGTGTGGGGGTATTCCTGATCGTGGCATCCATCCTTTCACTGACCTGGCGCCTGGTATACATCCGTATTTTTACTGCACCAACCTTCATGCGGCGGGTATTGATCGTCGGTGCGGGCGCGACCGGTGCGACGCTGGTACAGGAATACGAAAAACTTCGACCACAGCCTTTCAAACTGATCGGCTTCATCGATGACGATCCCGACAAACTAGGTTCGAAAGTCGGTGAATACCCTGTCCTGGGAAGCAGCGAATCCCTGCTCAGTCAGGCAGAATCAGAAAACATCTCCGATATCATCGTTGCCATATCCGGCGAGATGCGCGGCGAAACCTTCCAAACCTTGTTGGACGCCCAGGAACGCGGGGTCGAGATCACGCCCATGCCGAACATGTACGAAGAATTGTTGGGGCGGGTCCCCATCCACCACCTCGAATCCGATTGGATGATCCGTTCCTTCGTTGTCGAAGCGCGCGTCAGCCGGTTTTATGAAATGGGCAAACGCCTGCTGGATATCGCCGGTGGCATCATCGGTTTGCTCATCCTATTCGTGCTCATCCCATTGATCACACTCATCGTCCTGATCGATAGCGGTACACCCATCCTTTACTCGCAAACCCGCGCCGGGAAAGGCGCCCGCACCTACAAGTTAACGAAATTCCGCTCCATGCGCCAGGATGCAGAAGCCGATGGCGAAGCCCGCGTCACCGAAAGGAAAGATGCCCGCATCACGCGGGCCGGCACCCTGCTGCGGCGGACACACATGGATGAACTCCCCCAGTTTTGGAACGTCTTACGCGGTGAGATGAGCCTGGTAGGGCCGCGCGCTGAACGCCCGGAACTGATTGCCAAGTATGAAAAGAAGGTCCCATTCTACCGGGCGCGGCTGCTGGTCAAACCCGGCATCACCGGCTGGGCCCAGATCCACCAGGATTACGCTTCCAACATCGAAGAGACCAATGTCAAGCTGGAATATGATCTCTATTACATCAAGCACCGCAACCTGCTCATTGATATTGTCATCATCCTGCGAACGATCGGACGAGTGATCGGATTCCGAGGAAGATAAAATGGCAACTGCGCTCGTTACGGGAGGGGCTGGTTTCATCGGATCGCACCTGGTCGCATCCTTGTTGCAACGCGGTGATACCGTGCGCGTCCTCGATAACTTCTCGACCGGCAAGAGGGAGAACCTGGCCGATTTACATGTGGAGGTGTTGGAAGGCGACCTGCGTGAACCTGATTTCGTTCAGGGAGCAATACGGGATGTGGAACTGGTTTTCCACCAGGCGGCTTTCAACTCCCCGCCGCAATCCATGCTCGAACCGCAGACTTGCTATGACATCAACGTTCACGGGACAGGTTTGCTGCTCGAAGCGGCCCGCAAGGCAAAGGTCCGGCGCGTGGTGCTGGCTTCCAGCGCGGCAGTGTATGGAGAGAACGAGACTTTCCCGCTGGCGGAAGATGCCACATTGCTGCCGCGTTCCCCCTATGCCGCCTCCAAGGTCGCAAACGAAATCTATACCGGGCTGTACAGCCGGACGCTGGGCTTGGAAGTTGTCGCCCTGCGTTATTTCAATGTCTACGGACCGCGCCAGTCGCTCGAATCCGATTATGCCGCTGTGATCCCGATCTTCATCCGCCAGATCCTGGCCGGTGAGCCGGTGACGATCTTCGGGGACGGCAACCAGACCCGAGACCTGGTATTCGTAGGGGATGTGGTTCGCGCCAACCTGGTCGCCGCCGATTCCCCTGGCATCGCCGGGCAAGCCTTCAACATATGCAGCGGCACGGGAATTTCGATACAGGAGTTACTCACAAAATTGGAACAGATCATGGGCCGCTCGGTGGAACGGCGGTATGAGCCGCCACGCCCGGGTGATATCTATCGTTCGCTTGGGAGTCCGGAAAAAGCGGTCAAACGGATGGGTTTTCGCATCCAAACAAGCCTCACAGAAGGCTTGAAACAAACCATGGAAGGGATGCACCGTCAATGAACAACACCAAACCTCGCTTCCATATCCGCAACCGGTACATTTTTGCAATCGATCTTGCACTGACCATTGGAACTGTGCTGGCAGCCTTTGCCCTGCGCCTGGAAGCGCCACTATTCGTTTATTACCGGCCGGCCATCTTCTGGATGATCGGACTCGGCCTGGTCATTAAACCGATCGTGTATTACTTTTTCGGGTTATACCGGCGTCTCTGGGCATATGCCAGCATGAACGAACTGAAACTCATCGTTTCAGCGGTGACGGTTGGTTCTGCGGTCGTAGGTGTGCTCATGTTTGCACTCCTGGCAGTAAAAATCGTAGTGGGTTTTCCTCGCACCGCCCTGGCAATCGACTGGGTGCTCTCCCTGATCGGCATTGGCGGCTTCCGCTTCATGATCCGCGTCATCGCCGAGAGCCGGGTGGCAGCCGCACTGGCATCCCAGAAGGGGAAAAAGCGCCAGGTTCTTGTGATCGGGGCAGGCGACGCTGGTGCACTGGTGGTACGTGAGATGCAGAGGAACATTCAATTGAACCTCGAGCCGGTTGGGTACCTGGATGATGATAAGGCGAAACTGAAACACTCGATCCACGGCGTACCGGTGGTTGGCACGTTGAATGATCTTGCCCGCGTGTTGGATAACCGGCGGGTGAACGAAGTGGTCATGGCCATCCCCAGCGCCAGCGGGCGGGTGGTGCGCATGGTGACGGACATCTGCCGTCTCAAGGGCATCCCTTTCCGCACCATGCCCGGTCTATACGAATTGATCGGCGGCAAGGTCAGCGTGAACCGCCTGCGTGAAGTGGATATCACCGACCTGCTGCGCCGCGAACCGACCCAACTGGATTCCGGGTTGGTCGGCGCGGCCTTGAGCGAAAAACGCGTCCTGGTGACCGGCGCGGGCGGTTCCATTGGTCGGGAACTTAGCCGTCAAATTGCCCGCTGGAACCCCAGCGAACTCTATTTGCTCGGCCATGGCGAAAACAGCATCTTCGAAGCATTGCTTGAAATCAAGGAGGATAATCCTTCTCTAGCCATAACGCCCTTCATTGCTGATGTACGTGACCTGGCCCGCCTGAACAGCATCTTCGAAAGCCATGCGCCGCAGGTGGTGTTCCATGCCGCCGCGCACAAACATGTGCCATTGATGGAAACCAACATCGAGGAAGCGGTTACCAACAACATCATCGGCACCCGCAATGTCGTGCGGGCCGCCAGTTCACATAACGTAGAAAGATTGGTGATGATCTCGACAGACAAAGCCATCCGGCCGGTGAATGTGATGGGCGCCACCAAGCGCATGGCTGAAATGATCGTGCTGGATGCTGCCATGCGGCTGAAGCGCCCATATTCGGTTGTTCGGTTTGGTAATGTTCTGGGAAGCCGCGGCAGCGTTGTTCCCCTGTTCAAGCACCAGATCGCCCAGGGAGGGCCGGTCACGGTCACCCACCCGGATATGAAACGCTACTTCATGACCATCCCGGAAGCGGTCCACCTGGTGCTGCAAGCCGCCTCGATGGGAACGAACGGGGAAGTTTTCCTGCTCAATATGGGCCAGCAGGTGCGCATCCTGGACCTGGCGGAGGATCTCATCCGCCTCTCCGGGCTCGAACCGGGCAAGGATATCGAGATCGTTTATTCTGGCATCCGCCCGGGTGAAAAACTCAGCGAAGACTTGTGGGAGGAGGGGACAAAATACCAAAATACCGACCACCCCGATATCTTCCGGGCAGAAGAAGATATCCTGGACCACGCCACCCTGTACCGTGCTGTTGATGAGTTATTCCAACTGGCGCAGGATGGCGAGGCCACAGCCATCCTCGAGCTAATGGATTCTGTCATTCCCAGCGCAGCAATCCGGTCCACGCCGTCGCCGGACATCACCTCTATCATCTAATGGAAGTATCGCTCTCCGAATGGCAATCATTCCTTGAGAAACATCCCAATGCCCACATCCTGCAGACCGGTGAATGGGGCAAGTTGAAGTCTGCATTTGGGTGGCAAGCCGTGCGCCTGGTCAATGGCGATACCGGCGCGCAAATCCTGTTCCGGCAATTGCCGCTTGGGTTGACGGTTGCTTATATCCCCAAAGGGGCGGTTGGCAGTGAGCAGTCATCAGTTATCAGTGATCCGTTCCTGGGTGAACTGGATAATGCCTGTAAACAGAGACATGCCATTTTCCTGAAAATCGAGCCTGATGAGTGGATAAACTCAGTTGGGAATTGGCCTGCCGCGCTCCGCCCATCGCCGTACAACATCCAGCCGCCGCGCACCCTGGTTATCAACCTGACGGGCAGCGAAGAGGATATCCTGATGCGGATGAAGCAGAAGACCCGTTACAATATCCGCCTGGCCGAGAAGAAAGGCGTCACGGTGCGCGCCTGGGATGATCTGCCTGCCTTCCACCAGATGATGCTGGTCACCAGCGGGCGGGATGCCTTCGGCGTCCACAGCCTGGCGTATTACCAGAAAGCCCATGAATTTTTCCACCCGGCAGGCATGGCGGAACTGCTGGTGGCGGAATACGAGGGCAGGCCGCTTGCCGCGCTGGTGGTGTTTGCACGCGGAAAACGAGCCTGGTACTTCTACGGTGCCTCCAGTGACGAGGAACGCAACTTGATGCCGACCTACCTCCTGCAATGGGAAGCCATGCGCTGGGCACGGTCGAAAGGCTGCACAGAATATGATCTCTGGGGTGTGCCGGATGAAGATGAGCAAACTCTGGAAGAGAACTTCACCCAAAAGAACGATGGTCTGTGGGGCGTTTACCGTTTCAAGCGCGGCTTCGGCGGAGAACTGAAACGGGCTGCCCAAGCACTCGATAGAGTTTACAACCCCCTGCTCTACCGCCTGTACCTGTGGCGGATGACGGGACGGGAGGCCGGATGATGCGGCCATTCACTGGTAAACCTTCCGAATGGGATGCCTTGATCGCCTGCCTGCCGGACCCGCACCTGCTGCAAACCTGGGAATGGGCGCAGGTGAAATCCAAATATGGCTGGCAGCCGATGCCGTTCACCTGGCAGGATGATACAGGTATCCATGCGGCCGCGATGGTGCTGAAGCGCTCCATCCCGGTCGGAGGGTTTGGCAGGAAGATGTGCGTGCTCTACGCGCCCAAGGGTCCGCTGTTGGATTGGAAGGATGCCACCCTGCTCACCCGCGTCCTGGATGACCTGCAAGCCCTGGCCCGCAAACAGGGCGCCATCTTCGTGAAGATCGATCCGGATGCCTGGCTGGGAACGGGAGTCCCAAACAGTGCGGATGAAACCGAAGATAGCGGCGGGCAGGCCCTGAGGTTCGATTTGAGCCGCCGGGGGTGGGTGTTTTCCCAAGATCAGATCCAATTCCGCAATACAGTCCTGATCGATCTGTCCGCATCCGAGGCAGAGATCCTGATGCGGATGAAACAGAAGACGCGCTACAACGTCCGACTGGCTGAGAAGAAGGGCGTCACGGTGCGGAGCGGGGGGCTGGCGGACCTGCCGCTCCTGTACCGCATGTATGCCGAGACCAGCCTGCGGGATGATTTCGCCATCCGGGATGAAGGCTATTACCGGATGGTCTGGCAGGCGTTCATGCAAACATCGGACCGTGAGCAAGGGCCGTATGCCGAGCCGCTGATCGCCGAGGTGGATGGCGAGGCCGTGGCGGCGATTTTCGTTTTCGCCTTTGGGGGCCGGGCTTATTATCTGTATGGCATGTCACGCCAGGCGCACCGGGAGAAGATGCCCAACCACCTGCTTCAATGGGATGCCATGAAACGCGCCAAAGCCGCCGGGTGCCGCGTGTACGACCTTTGGGGCGCGCCGGATGCGTTCGAAGAGAGCGATTCGATGTGGGGGGTGTACCGGTTCAAGGAGGGCCTGGGTGGGGTGGTTTATCGTGGTCTCGGGGCGTGGGATTATACGCCCAGCCCGATGCTGTATAAGTTATACACGAATTTCCTGCCGAGGGTGCTGGATGTAATGCGCTTCCGCGGCCGGGCGCGAACGAGGCGGGTAGTGGGTTGACTATAAAACGGGGAAGAGCGCGCGGGTATACTCACCGCGAAGATTGGTACGCGATGAAAGTGTATCTCAAAAGGTGGTCGAGTAGCCCCGCCTGCTTTTGGCGGGGCGTATCGAAACCACATTATGTGGTATTTTTTGATCACTGTTGGTCTCAATATGACGGACACTTGCCCTGCGTGCACACTTGCCCTGGCGGGCAGTGCCAGGGAGTGCAGGGAAAACGCCGTCTACTCGACCAACGGTTTGCTCCTCTAGTAAACCATCGAGAGGCTATCGAGCTAATAGCGTTGGACAACCCTACCGCCCGTGAAGAATCGCAAATCCTGAATTACCTAAAAGTCACCAGTATGAAAGTTGGCCTGCTTATCAACTTCGGCTCACAAGGCCGCCTCGAATGGAAGCGTTTCGTTCTTTAGGAATCCTTTTGTGTTTTTTTCGTGCCCCTTCGTGTGCCTTCGTGGATAAAAAAACCTGGAGTAAATCATGATATCTCGTTTACGGTTCGCCCACCTCCCCACCCCGATCGAATCCCTGCCGCGCCTGACAGAAGCCCTGAACGGGCCAAAGTTGCTGGTCAAGCGCGATGACCAGACCGGCCTGGCCTTCGGCGGGAACAAGACCCGCAAGCTGGAATTCCTGCTGGCGGATGCCCAGGCCCAAGGAGCAAAGATGCTCATCACCGCCGGGGCGATCCAATCCAACCACTGCCGGCAGACGGCGGCCGCAGCCGCCCGCTTCGGCTACGCCTGCATCCTGGTGCTGACCGGGGAGCCGCCCACCCACCCCTCCGCCAACACCCTGCTCGACCAACTGCTGGGTGCGGAAATCGTCTGGGCGAAGAAGGATGAGCGTGACCAGGTACTGCAAGCCACCTTCGAGCAGGCCTGGAACGCGGAGAAACAGCCCTACCTCGTGCCGTATGGCGGATCCAGCCCGGTGGGGGCGGCGGCCTATGCCTATGCGATGCGCGAGTTCATCGGCCAGCACCGCAAAGCGGACTGGATCGTCTTCGCATCCTCCTCCGGCGGGACGCAGGCCGGACTGGCCCTGGGGGCGCGCCGGTACGGCTACCGCGGCCGTGTGTTGGGCATCAGCGTGGATGAGCCGGGAGAAGTGCTCAAGGAACGCGTCGCCAAACTGGCTACCGAAACATCCACCCTGATCGGCAAACCAATCGAGTTGACGCCTGCGGAGATCCTGGTCAATGCGGATTACTGTGCGCCCGGTTACGGCGTGCTGACCGAGCGCGAGCGGGAAGCCATTCAATTATTTGCCAGGTACGAGGGGTTGCTGCTCGACCCGGTTTACACCGGCCGCGCCGCCGCCGGGCTGATCGACTTGATCCGCAGGGGATTTTTCAAGAAGGAAGATACGGTTCTCTTCTGGCATACCGGCGGGCAGCCGGCGTTGTTTGCGGAGAAATATCAGGAGGCGTGGAAAAATCTCTCGTGATATATTACATTGCATTACAGGAGCGATCATGACCATCGCACACGATCAGAAACGGCGCATCCTCAACGTGTCGGTGCCGCCGGAACTGTATGAGTTGATCGAAGAGGTGGCGCAGTCGGAGAACCGCACCAAAAGCGAACTCATCCGCGAGGCCTTCCGCCACTACCAGTTCATCCGGCACTGGCGGACGATCCGCCTGTGGGGCAGCGAGACAGCCGCCCGGTTGGGCATATCCATACCGACGAAGAACTGGAACGCCTGCTGGGATAATCGCGATGACTCTTCTGAAGGAGGTTGTCGATTCCAACATCTATATCTCGGCTGCCTTGCACGGGCGTGAAGCCGAGACGATGCTCGAACTGGCCTCCGCCCGACGTTTTTTTGTTGGCATCCGAAACCATCCTGCTCGAATTGAGGGAAAAGCTGACCGAGAAACTAAAATGGGGACCAGAGCGCATCGATTTCTTCCTGAAAGCCATACAGAACATTGTGGAGATCATCGAACCTACATGTACGTCTTTTGTCTTCTGTTTTTTTCTTCGTATGCTATATGTGGATAATCTTCAATCCTAAATCAACAATCCCCAATCACATCATTCCCACTCCGAAAAATTCCACCCCTCCAGCATATTCCTCAACTCAGCCTTTCCATGCACCCCAAACTCAGCCAGTGCCTTTGCCACGTGGACTTTGACCGTTTCCTGTGAAACTCCCAGTTTCACCGCGATCTGGCTGTTCGTATACCCCCGGTATGTCAGCGCGGTCACATCCTGCTCGCGCGATGTCAATGAATGCCAGCGTATCAGCAACTCGCTTTCCGAGTTCTTTTGTGCCCGCACCTGCTCGATCGGCGTGATGATCAAGCGCCCTTGCTTATCCACGTTGATCGCTACTTCCTGGCCGGCGCGCAGGCCTCTCCGGAACTTGCTCGGGATCTTCACCGTGTAATCAGAACCGACTCGAATGGTAACCAAGCTGCACCTCGTTCATCAAGCATTATAACTTTATTAAGATTCCAACCCCCGCTTCGCCGCCTAGCTGTCTCTCTCAATCTCGAATCCACCCTGGTCGAATTGTCGTGTATAATGTCTATATCAACTAGACACTTGGAGAACCTATGATCAACATCCCCATTGCCGAAGCACACAACCGGCTTTCATCCCTGCTCAAGAGGGTCCAGAAGAGCCCCATCCTCCTCACCCGGCGGGGAAAGGCGGTTGGCGTGTTGATCGATCCCGAAGAATATGAGCAATTGCGCCGCGTGAAAGCTTATCTCCAACTGCTCACCGTATCGCGCGAAGTGGGGAAAGGCGCCAGCGCCGATGAGATTTACCTCGCCTCGCGGGAGGAGCTGGAGAGTCGCCCATGATCGTGGATGCCAGCGTGCTCCTGCACGCCTTCCTCCCCGATGAAATGCAGTCGCAGGCCCTGGCCGTGGTGCGCGAACATGCCGCCGGTCGGATTCACCTCAAGGCGCCTGCCTTGCTGCTCTACGAGCTGAGCAACGCCGTCT
>Ga0209285_10000073_pt1 | contig 34670 bp, 30 predicted proteins | sample PPLLak3March2015_2_FD_187249 | JGI IMG/M metagenome (GOLD analysis project Ga0209285, IMG submission 187249) | Freshwater sediment microbial communities from Prairie Pothole Lake near Jamestown, North Dakota, USA - PPLs Lake P8 Core (3) Depth... | ecosystem: Environmental > Aquatic > Freshwater... | reverse complement strand
ATCCTTCCTAGGAGGCTTCGTAGAATGCATATAACGACCAGTGACATACTGGATTCCACCAAGCTCAGGTAAAATCTCTTTCAAACGCAAAATAGCGTTATTAAAACGATAAAGATAACCAACAGATAAAACCAAATCCTTGGACTGAGCAAAATCAACAAGTTTACAACTCAACTTGGAAGATTCTGCAATCGGTTTCTCAACCAACACATGCTTACCAGCTTTTAAACAATCATAAACAACCTTATAATGAAGATCAGTCGGAGTGGTAACTGTAACTGCATCGACTTCCTCAAGCATCTTATGATAATCATCAAAAAAACTGACACCATACTGTTTAGCAATATCTTTTTTCTTAGAATCAATATCAGAGATACCGACTAAATCACACTTAATCTCTTTAAGAGATTTTAGATGATTTATACCCCATTTACCAACACCAATAACACCCACCTTAACCATTAAATGCCTCTCTCTGCACGGTATTAAAAAATAACATATAAATGTTCTTAAGATTATAATTTACTATTAAATATGCCTCTTATAAAACCAGCACCATACCCGACATGGACTAACAAATAAAACAATACGCTACTAACCACGACACTCGGTTTTCGTGTAATCTGAAGAGTACTAACCAATGACATCAATACATAGGCTACAACCAAACAAGGAATTACCCATAATTGAAGCAAACCTAATATCGTTAACAACAAAACAAGAATACCACCAATGATGAAACCTGGCCCAAGCAAATGGAAAAACTTCAAAGTATCAGGATGCTTTTTCACCATCTTCGCACGAGCAATCCCATACCGGTACATCTGACGCCACAATAACCTCACAGAATCACGTTTAAAATGATACACCCGTGTTTTCGGCGTGTAAAGAATCTTATACCCAGCCTTGCGAAGCCTGATATCAAGCTCGTAATCCTGACCGCACCAAAAAACAGGGTCAAAACCACCGACCTTTTCCACAAAATCTTTTCGATAGCAGGAGAAAGACAAATGATCGGTGTATCTCTCCTCCGGGAACACCGCGTTCTGAGAGAAGAAATTTCTACCACCCATAAAACTAAGAAAACCAGCGCCAGATACTTCCCCAACAAAATTCTGCTTGCCTGGAGACAGGTTCGAACATCCGACTGCGGCCACATCAACTGGTTCTTTCTGCAACCTTAACGCAAGTTCCTTAAGCAGGTTTTTCTCAGCGACCACATGACCAGAGTAATTCATCAACATCTCCCCTGTAGAATGTTGAATACAGATATTACGACCAATGGCAGTATTACCCGTAGGATTATCCAAGATTATAACGTTATAATGCCTTTTTGAATAACCCTCGGCAATCGGTCGTGTTTTATCAGTTGAATTGCCCATTGCTAATAAGATTTCTATGTTTTCCTTAGGATAATCTAGTGATAACAAGGAATCCAAACACTGCGCAAGAGTTTTCTCCTCATTAAGAATCGGAATAATAAATGAAACTTTTGGATAGTACTCTGTCATTGAATTTAGAAAACAACAAAACATATTTAACATTAATCAATAGTACGTAAAATAATGCAAAAGAATGGCACCAACCAACTTGCACAACAAATAATCGACTTCTATAATGAATATGATCTACGAGTCTCAGGAAAAATAAACAACCAGACTGCATACCAACTAATTGAAACCATCGAGAAAAAATTTAATACAGATAAAATAACCTTAACAGACGGAACACGACTTTGGAACCTAATAAGAGTATTTCTATATTCAAACTATCAAACGTTAGGTGAAAAAAACAAAGAGGAAAAAATCAGTGAAAACAAGATAAAATCCATTTTATCATTAATTAAAGAAAGTTTTACACCGTTGAAGATTAACCAAAAAATACCTGTATGCGGTTTTTCAAGCGGAGAAAGCAGAAAACTCTACAAAAATACATACTACGATATTTACCTAGATCCGCTCCATGATATACTAAATGATAATCTAACAGTTTTTGAATGGCCAGAAACCACAGGATACAGAAGAAAATACGATAAAACAGTTTATTCAAAAAACTATGTTCCAATGCACATACCAATCTACACAAAAACATTTTGGGAATTAATTTTCTACAGAGTAACAGGCCACCGTAATTTTTCAATAAAATCAGAAAAAATACTTCACGATATTATACAGTTCGTAAGCGATACAGCATCTGTAGACAAAGAACAACTCACAAAAGATATTTATGATTTCATCACAGTATTTGTATACATCAAACAGTTTCTGAAGAACATTCTAGAAGAAATATCACCAAAAGCAGTTCTAATAAGATGTGGATATGGTAGATTTCCCATGGCTCTATCACAAGCATGTCGTCAACTTAGGATACAATCAATTGAGTTGCAACATGGTTTAATAACCGCTTATTTACCAGCATACAGAAGAACAACACCCACCGAGAATAAAGATTGTATACCAGAATATTTACTTACTCAGGGTGAAATATATACTGAAATGGTGAAAAACGGTAACCTTTTTGATAAAAACAAAGTCATAACAACAGGATTCCCATTTCTTGAGAATAACCTAAAAGAGAGCAAAAAAATTGATACAAATCTGAAAGAATTATCTTCTTCATTCGAAAAGAAGATACTTTTTACATCCCAGTGGATTGTATCCTCAGAAATTAAAGAATTTGTAATAAAAGTAGCAGAACAACTCCAAAATACTGATGTCGGCATTCTTTTCAAACCGCATCCATATGACAAAACAGATTATTCAAAATTGAGTAAATACCCAAATATCATTCCAATAAATAAATACGAAGACACTTTCAAACTATTCACAATCGCTGACATTCATTCAACAGTGTACTCAACCAGCGGTTTAGAAGCAATGGCATTCGGGGTACCAAATATTTTCGTAGATATCTACAATATGACAAACATAAAAGATACATTATACGTTGTTTCATCACCAAATCAATTTATCCAATCAGTGAAACATATATTAACTAACTATGAAGACGCATCTAAAGAAACACTCGCTATCGCAAAACTCTTTTTCACACCAAATACAGAAAAAAACTTTAAAGAATTCTTTAATAGCCTGGGAATCCTTCAATAAAGCATTGAAAAACAGATAATGCAAAGATTTTTTATTGAAATACTGTTTGACATCACTAACAATATTTACGTCGAATTGAGGAATATAAAATGTTTAAATATTCATCAAAAAAACCATACATAATAGCCGAGACAGCATATAACCATGAGGGAAACATAAAATATTTATCAAAAATGATAGATGATATAGCGGGAATCAAAGTAAACGCTATCAAATTCCACATTCTATTAAACATCGACAGCTACATGAAAAAAACCCATCCATTGTACAAACAAGTAAAAAAATGGATGTTCTCTGAAAAACAATGGGATAACATCATCTCGCAAGCGAATAGTAAAAAACTTGACATAGTAGCCCTATGTGATGATGTCGAAAGCATACAATATGTAATTAATAAGAAAAAAAAGATACACGCCATCGAACTACACGCAACCAGCATAAACGACCATTTTATGCTTTCGGAAGCAGCTAAGTTTCATGGTTTGATAATTTTAGGAATCGGAGGAACGAATATTGATGAAATATCGTATGCTGTAGATTTTTTAAAAAATCATAGAAAAAAAGACATCCTATTAATGTATGGATTTCAAAGCTATCCCACCAACTATGAAGATATAAACCTATCAAAAATGATTACAATATCTAATTTGTATAATCTTCCAGTCGGGTACGCGGATCACACTAGTTATAATGACCCGAACAACTTAATTATCAGTGTCTCTGCTGCTTTATTGGGATTCCCCGTAATGGAGAAACATTACACTCCTGATGAAGGAAAAGAAAGAATTGATTATCATGCTTCGGTTGGGAAAAAAAAGATGAAAGATATACGTGATTTGATGTGCTTAGCGTTAAAAGTTCACGGTAGCGGAAAAAATACATTAAGCAAACCCGAAAAAGCCTATGGAAAAGTTGGTCCAATGAAAAAAGCGATTGTAGCAAAACGTGATATCAAAAAAGGAGAAAAAATAACTATTGAAAAACTCTGGTTCAAAAGAACTCCTGAAAGCAGTAAAATAAAACAAAAACGATTTTTACAATTACTAAAATACAAAGCAAAAGTAGATATCAGAAAAGATGAAATTATTGATATGAAAAAAATTGGATAAGGATGAAAAACGATGAAACTTGGATTTTTAATCACTGCTAGATTGAAATCATCAAGACTGCCACTTAAAATCATGAAAGACTTAAACGGTAAAAAAGTAGTTGAACGAATAATCGAGAGGGCGAAAGAGATAAACGGAATATCCAGTATAATCTTATGTACTTCTCCAAATAACCAAGATAAACCATTGATTGAAATAGCAAATAAAAACAATGTATCATATTTCTTAGGGGACCCTGATGATGTACTCAAACGATTACATGATGCAGCAATCTTTCACAAGTTAGATTACGCACTTGGAATCACAGCAGACAATCCGTTATTTTCCATTGAATATTCTAATAAAATTGTTAATGAAATCAAAACAGAGAAGTATGATTTCATAAAAATAAATGGACTTCCCTTTGGGACAGCAACGTGGGGTATGAGCATCAAAGCTTTACAGACCGTCTGCAAAGTTAAAAACATAATAGATACAGAGATCTGGGGATATTTAATCGATCAACCAGAAATTTTTGATGTGTTGACTATTGAAGCAGAAGAAAAACTACGAAGACCAAATTTAAGGCTAACGCTTGATTATGAAGAAGATTACCAGCTCATAAATCACCTCTACACAAATATACAGCCCAAAACCACACTCAGCTTACAAAAAGTAGTTGAATATCTAGATAAACACCCTGAAATAGCTGCCATAAACAAAAACTGCATACAACTTGACATACCTTCCGAAGTAAAAGAGAAAATAAACAAAAACTATAAGGAAAACTTAGATAAAATTAAGAAGATCAAAGAAGAAATATACCATTCCTAAAAACTTAAAAATGCTTTCAATAGTACTTTAAAAACAACTAAATTTCACTAACAGATACATTATATTGGAAAGGATATAATTAATATGAAAAAGATAATCAAAATTGGTAAAAAGCTTGTTGGCGACGGTAAACCTTGTTTTATAATAGCAGAAGCAGGCGTCAACCATAATGGTGATATCAATATCGCTAAAAAATTAGTAGATGCAGCAGTTAAATCTGGTGCAGACGCAGTAAAATTTCAAACTTTTAAAGCAGAAGGCGTTGTCACAAGAAATACTGATATCGCACCTTATGCAAAAAAAAACATAGGAAAGAACTTGAAGCAATATGATATGATAAAGAAACTAGAGCTAAAGTATGATGAATTTAAAAAACTAAAAAGTTATTGCGATAAAAAAAATATTATCTTCTTATCAACCCCACACTCATTAGACGCCATAGATTTTCTAGATGCTCTTGTTCCGGCATACAAATTTGGTTCAGGGGATCTTACAAACATTCCTGCCTTGGAGTATGCAGCAAAAAAACATAAACCTATGATTCTAGGCACAGGGATGGCAACATTAGCTGAAATACGCATAGCGGTTCGTGCAATTAGAAAAACTGGGAACAAAAATATTATTCTGCTTCATTGCACAACTAACTATCCCTGCCACATTGAAGAGGTGAATTTACGGGCGATGCTCACAATGCAGAACACGTTGAACTGCCCGGTGGGATATTCGGATCATACACTTGGAATCACTGTTCCTATAATGGCATCAACTCTAGGAGCTGTAGTTGTTGAAAAACATTTCACCCTTAACAAAAATCTCCCAGGGCCTGACCACAAAGCATCACTCGAGCCACAGGAGCTCAAAACAATGGTGAATGCAATCCGAAACGTAGAAACCATTCTTGGTAGCTATGCGAAGAAACCAACTGTTTCAGAAAAAAAGATAATAAATCTGGTAAGAAAAAGCATCGTTGCCCAAAAAGATATTAAAAAAGGAGTGGTTGTTCGCAGAGACATGGTCAATTTTAAGCGACCAGGAAATGGACTCTCGCCATCATTTGTAAAGGATATTCTTGGTAAGAAAACTAAACAAGATATTAAAAAGGATGAAAAAATTCAATTAAATATGGTAGAATAAATATGAGAACTATCGCAGTTGTAACAGGAACACGAGCAGAATACGGCTATCTAAAACCACTAATGCACGCTATACAAAAAGATAGCAATCTAAAACTCATTACGCTAATAACTGGCATGCATTTACTTCCCGAGTTTGGTAACACATATAAAAATGTAAAAAGAGATTTTCCAAATGCTAAAAAAATCCCAATGATGCTAAAAGGTGACAAACTCAAAGATATGGCTGAATACCTTTCATCAGGCATAAGTAACTTTACAAAGTTCTTTTATAAAAATCGCCCAGATATCCTAGTTATACTTGGCGATAGAAGCGAAGCTTTAGCAGCAGCATTAGCAGCGTTATACTTGAATATCCCAATTGCCCACATAAATGGTGGCGATGTAACAGGCACTACAATTGATGAATCAATACGACATGCGATAACAAAAATTGCTCATATACATTTTATTCACACGAAAGAAAATGCAAAACGTGTGGAAAAAATGGGGGAAGACAAAAAAAGGATTTTTATCACCGGTGCACTCACTCTAGATACAATTCTAAAAACTAAGTTACAATCTAAAGAGAATATTTTCAAAAAATACAAACTTGATAAAAATAAAACAACAATTCTTGTAGTACAACACCCAGTTACTACGCTAAAAGACAAGGGATACTCACAACTAAAAGTGCTTCTAGAGACATTAGATACTTTGAAACAACAAACAATTCTAACTTATCCAAACTGTGATGCAGGTGGAAAAAAATTCATTGAATTAATAAAAAATCATGGAAAAAAACCTTATATTCACATTTTTAAAAATCTTCCACATGAAGACTACCTGGGTCTATTGAAATCAATTGATCTCATGATAGGCAATTCAAGCAGCGGTATACTGGAAGCGCCTTCATTTAAAATACCTGTAATAAACATTGGAAGTAGACAGCAAGGCAGAGAAAGATCTGGGAATATAATAGATGTTGAACCAAAAAAAGAAAAGATACTCACAGCTATAAACAAGTCTCTCTATGACCCTGCATTTAGAATAAAAATAAGACAAACTAAAAACAAATTTGGTGACGGAAATGCCGCACAAAAAATTATTAAGATTCTTAAGAATGTGCCCCTCAACGAAGATCTTATCCAAAAACAGATAACCTATTGAGATGAAAAAATGGTAGAAAAAAGACTTAAAAACTGGAAAAAACCGGAATTCAATAATAAAAACATGACCAACTGGAACTGGATGTGCCAACATCACAAGAATCTAAAGCTTGGTAAATACGTAGATATCGGCGCATTTACATATATCAACGCAAAAAATGGCGTATTCATAGAAGATCATGTACAGATTGGGTCTCATTGCTCGATTTATTCGCTTTCTACTATAGATAATAAAAAAGGAAAAATTATCTTGAAAAAGAATTGTCGACTTGGAACACATTCGGTGGTGATGCCGAACGTTACTATAGGGGAGAATGTGATTGTTGGTGCGTTTAGTTTTGTAAATAATGATATACCTGATAATACTTTAGCTTATGGCATTCCCGCTAAAAAAATTAGAAAACTCACAAAAAAAGAGATAGAAAAATTACAGGGGGCACAATAATGAGATACTGTAAAAAATGTGTAATGCCTGATACACGCCCATATATGAAATTTAACGAGAAAGGTATCTGTTATCCGTGTCAAGCCGCAGAACATGTAAAGAAAACAGATTGGAAGAAACGATGGGAAGAGCTTAAGACACTCGCAGATCAATATCGCGGGATGAACGGGGATTACTATGATTGTATGATTACTGCAAGCGGCGGAAAAGACAGTTACTACCAAACCTACATCATGAAAGAGAAACTCAGGATGAACCCTTTACTCGTCAGTGTCGATAATTTCACCTGGACACAAACCGGGCATCATAACTGGGACAACCTCCGTACTGAATTTGGTGTCGATGCCCATGTGATGTCATTAAACCCGAAAATCTGTAAAAACTTGTTTAAAAAAGCATTGGAACGGCTAGGATCGCCGACCTGGTACTTCGACAAAGCAATCTATGCATACCCATTGCAAATGGCAGTGAAATTAAATCTTCCATTAGTCATCTACGGAGAAGATACAAACTTCCTGTATGGTGGACCAAACACTGAAGAAACCCCAAGTGCCATGAAACAAATCACCAACGATGTGGTAAAACCAGTTCCCTGGGATGTATGGCTTGATGATACTACAACTATGAAGGATGTGAACCCAGGGATTTTCCCTAAGGAGAAAGAAATCAAAAAGATAAAACTTAACCCTATCTTCCTAAGTTATTTTGTTCCCTGGAATGGGTACAAGAACATGCAATTTTCCAGAACTAGAGGATTCAAAACACTTGATGACACAGGTGAATGGAAACGAGATGGATTCCTTGAACAATACGACCAAATTGACTCATTGGGATACCTTACACATACCTGGTTCAAATTCCCGAAGTTTGGTCATCAAAGGGTCACCGAAGTCGCGAGTCTTTACATCAGAGATAGTATGATGACACGTGAAGAAGCGGTAGAAAAAGTCATCGAGGAAGACTGGAAGCTTGACCGAAGAATGCTCACTGATTTTCTAAACTTCATCAACTATAAAGAAACCGATTTCTGGAAAATCGTCGACAAATTCGCAAACAAAGATATCGTTGAGAAACGAGATGGGAACTGGCGATTAAAAAAGAATGTTGAAGCAGCATTACGAACTGGTAGAGAAGTCAAACCGTGATGCCTTTTAGAATTCGTAATTAAAAAAACAATCAGAAAAAGGTTAAAAATGCACTGGAAAAACCCTCTCTTTAAAATGTATTGGGATAAACAAGATATAACTGCTGTTACTAAGGTTATCAAACGTGGCAGCTACTGGACCATGGGCCCTGAAGTAGATCAACTCGAGGCTTGCATCTCGTCCTTCATCGGTAAAAAATACGGAGTTGCGTACAACTCTGGTACATCAGCACTCCATGCCGCACTCTTAGCATACGGTATCAAACACGGCGACGAGGTGATCGTTCCATCTTTTACATTCATTGCCACCGCAAATGTCGTCGTACTAACAGGAGCAAATCCTGTATTTGCTGATATTGAACAACAATCCTATGGATTAGACCCCGCAAATGTCCAAGAAAAAATCACCAATAAAACAAAGGCAATTATCCCTGTTCATTACGGTGGTGCTCCATGTAAAAATATCAAAGCGTTACAAGAAATCGCAGAAGACCACCACCTCGTGCTTCTGGAGGACGCTGCAGAATCTCTTGGAGCAAAAATCCACAGCAAAAATGTAGGAAACTTTGGTAAGGCTGCAATGTTTAGTTTCTGCCAAAACAAAGTCATAACCGCAGGAGAAGGCGGCATCATGCTTACCGATTCCAAAAACGTTGCAGAAAAACTTAAGCTAATTCGCTCTCATGGCCGTGTCGAAAATAAAGAAGGCTACTTTGCAACCACTCAAGATATGGATTACATACAGGCAGGTTACAACTATAGACTCCCAAGTATCAATGCAGCTTTAATACTTTCACAATTTAAAAAATTTAACAAAATCATACAGATGCGCAGAGAAAAAGCAACTTACTATACAAAACAACTTAAAAAAATACCAGCTATTCGAACGCCGACGGAAGTCAAAGGTGAGTATCATGTGTACCAGCTCTATACGATAGAACTGCCTGATAAAAAAACAAGAGACCGTCTTCAACAATGCCTTACCAAAGCAGGAATAATGACAAAAATCTACTTCGAACCGATTCATCTAAAAACATTTTATAAAAAAGAATTTAACTACAAAAAAGATGATTTACCCGTAACTGAAGAAATGGCAGAAAAAGTACTTACACTACCATTATATCCAACATTAAAGAAAAAGGAAATGGATTATATCATAAATTCCATTAAAAAAGGATGTAGATAATATATGATTCAAAAAGAATTAGAAAAAACTTTCCGAGGGAAAAAAATTTTAGTCACAGGTGGAACGGGCTGTATCGGAAGTGAGATTGTTCGTCAACTCCTCAAATATAAACCAAATGTCGTGAGAATTTTCAGTAACGATGAGGATAATACATATCGCATGATGCATGAGATTGATGATACCGGTACAAAAATGATGCATGAAATTCCAGATAGGCGATTTTTGATTGGTGATGTTCGAGATAAAGAGCGTGTTCTGCTTGCCATGGAAGATATCGATATCGTATACCATGCCGCAGCACTAAAGCACGTGCCCCTCTGCGAATACAACCCATTTGAAGCGATTAAAACTAACGTACTAGGCACCCAGAACGTCATCAAAGCAGCGTTCAATGCGGGAGTGAAAAAAGTAATAAGTATTAGTACGGACAAAGCAGTGAACCCTACAAATACTATGGGCGCAACCAAACTTATAGCTGAAAAACTTATTATCGATGCCAACGAAGGCAAAGGTTCAAAAGAAACAAATTTTGCTTCAGTTCGTTTTGGGAACGTCTCTTTTTCAAGAGGATCAGTCATCCCTCTCTTTGAAGAACAAATTAGACAAAAAAAACCTATCACCATTACAAACCCCGATATGACTCGTTTTATGATGTCGATTTCAGATACCATCGAATTAGTTTTCAAAGCAACTCTTCTAGCAAAAGGAGGGGAGATTTTCATTCTTAAAATGCCTGTTGTACGTCTGGGTGATCTTGTTGATGTTGTTATCGAGACATATAGGGAAAAATATCATTATAAAAAGGAAGACATTGAAAAGAAAATCATAGGATTGAGACCGGGGGAAAAGATGTATGAGGAACTCATGACAGAATCAGAAGCAGCATTGGCATTTGAAACTGAAGATATGTTAATTATACCTCCACAGCTAGTGATGCCAAGTATAAACTATGCAGTCTCAGATTATCCGAATGCACGAAATTGTAAATTAAGCAGATACTCCTCAAGAGATATCAAACCCATCTCTAAAAATGAAATTAAAAAATTGTTATTCTCTGAAAATCCGTCCTGTGATTCTTCATGAATATAAAAGCGATTTTCACCGAATGCTCTATGCCTTTTTGGTTAGATGTTGCAGAGCGTTTAACACATAAACATAATTGGAATATCTGCTATTGGACAGGAAAACCAGAATTTGAAACAATCGTTAAAAAAAAATTTCCTGATATCACATTTCATTCCAATGCGAATGCTGTTAGAGGAATCCCGCCAAAAGAATTTTGCAACAAAGAATTATACCCTTTAGATCAACCATTATTAGAAGATTTGTCTATTTGTGAATCTCTTGCATTAAGAATGATGAATAGAATGGATCGCGATGAAACATTCACCTATGAAGAGCGAATCCGTCTCTATCATTATAATATTAGATATTGGAGGACGATGATCTATGAACATCATCCTGATGTCGTATTTTTCCCAGTTCAACCCCACCTCATATATGATTACGTACTCTATGAACTGTGTAAACTCTATGGCATTAAGACGATTCTTTTTGTACAAACCATTTTAGATCCATTTATCTACCCTGTCCAATATTTTGAATTTGATACAAATCCTGTTCTTTCGCTGTATACTAAATTGTTAAATTCCTCAGTAAATCGTCATCAAAAAGTTACATTATCTGATACGACAGAACAATACCTTGAAAAAATGTCAGGCAGTATTACTGGATCGGCCAATATTTATTTAAAAATAACATTGGAAAAACAAAACATGTTCCAGTATTATTTTAAAAAATTTTTACAAAATCCGCAAAATTTTCATAAAATGTTTGTCAAGGGAAAAACTCTTTTTTCAAGAGAACATTATATAAAACAAAAAGGAAAAAAAATTGAGCAATCTGACATGAGGGGATTTCGGTATTTGCTCTGTTCACTTGAGGGCATTAAGAAAAGAAATAGCTTAGGACAATGCTATCAACAATTGCAGCAGGATGTTTCTCTGAATTGCCCCTACATATTTATGCCTCTTCATTATCAACCTGAAGCAACTACGTCTCCAGCTGGCGAATATTTTGCAGATCAACTGATTATGATCGATCTGGTTTCAAAATGTATCCCTGAAGATTGGAAGGTTTATGTTAAAGAGCACCCTGTTCAATTTAAAACAATTTCATCACATGGAGAATGTTCACGAACGTTTGCATTTTACGAAGATATAGCATCTCTACCAAATGTAAAATTAATACCAATATCAATGTCAACGCATGACTTAATCGATCATTCAAAAGCAGTGGTGTCTATCACTGGATCTGTTGGATGGGAAACCATATTACGAGGAAAACCTGTTTTAATTTTTGGGCATGCGTGGTATAAAGGTTGCGAAGGAGTATTTTACACCCCTGATGAAAAAACATGCAAGATGGCAATTGATAAAATTAACGAAGGACATACTGTGAACCGAAATCTTGTTCGTTTATTTGTTTATGCATTAGAAAAAGCAGGAACAAGAGCATACCTAGATTTTGACTTTCAAAAATTTGCTGGCATTTCGAATGAAGAAAATGTGACAAACTTAACAAATGCCATTAACAATTTATACCTACAATTAAACAATAAAAAAAACATTTCAGCCAGAAAATATGAGAGGTAAAACCATAGCATATACTTCTTATCTTTTTTCTTTGCATCCATTACTATAGCAATATATCATTTTTTCTTCTTTACGAAATTCAAAAGGATAAAGTTTTTATTATATAGATTATTCATTACCTCTGCGCTCTTATAGAAAGGCAGGGCAAAAGAGAGGTAACTTCAATGAATGTTTTCAAAAATAAAATAATTTTAATAACGGGAGGATCAGGATCATTTGGAAATAAATTTACAGAAATTGTACTCAAAGAATATGAACCTGAAAGTGTTAGAATTTTTTCCAGAGGAGAAAAGAAACAGCTAGACATGGCAAACAGATTCAACAACGACGAACGATTGCGATTTTTCATTGGTGATGTGCGCGATAAAGATAGGCTTCATCGAGCTATGCATGATGTTGACATCGTCATTCATGCTGCTGCCTTAAAACAAGTTCCTGCATGTGAATATAATCCAATAGAAGCTGTAAAAACAAACATTATTGGATCGATAAATGTTATCGATACAACTATTGATAATAATATCGAACGTGTCATGGCAATTAGTACTGATAAAGCAGTCCATCCGGTGAATTTATATGGCGCTTCAAAAATGACTGCTGAAAAAATCTTCATACAAGGAAACACCTATTCGGGTCAAAATGGAACGAAATTTAGTTGTGTTAGGTATGGTAATGTAATTGGAAGTCGCGGTAGTGCTATTCCATTATTTCTTGAACAAAAAAATAAAGGCATTATAACACTTACAGATGAAAATATGTCTCGCTTTTGGGTGACGTTGGAACAAGGAGTTCGATTTGTTATTAACTGTATACATCGAATGAAGGGGGGGGAAATATTTGTTCCAAAAATTCCTAGTATGATGCTTAAAGATCTCGCTACGGCGATTGCTCCAAAAGCTCAAAAAAAGATTATCGGCATTAGACCCGGAGAAAAAATACATGAAATTCTTTTAACAGAAGATGAATCGCGTCATAGCAAAGAATTTTCCGATTGTTTCATAATAGAGCCAGAGCACCCTTTTTGGAGTGAAAAACATCTGAAAAATGGTAAAAAAATACCTGTAGGATTTAGATATACGAGCGACACAAATAAACAATGGCTTACAAAGCAAAAATTAATGAAAATTATTAAGGAATTATAATGCCTGAAAAATTAGCGATTCATGGAGGAGTACCACGCAGAGAAACTTTCCTACCGTATGGGCATCAATGGATAGATATTAACGATATCAAAGCCGTTGAAGAAGTTTTAAAGAATGACTATATAACTCAGGGATTAAAAGTCTCTGAATTTGAAAAAATTATTTCGAAATATTGCAAGGTAAAATATGCTGTCGCCTTTTCATCAGGAACTGCTGCTTTACATGCTGCCAGTTTTGTCACGGGAATTTCAAAGAATGACGAGGCCATCACGACACCAATAACATTTGCAGCAGATGGTAATTGTATTTTGTATCAAGGTGGTACAATTCAGTTCGCAGATATCAAAAACGATAACACCTATAACATAGATCCCGATCGAATTAAGGAAAGGATTACCTCTAAAACTAAAGTGATCATACCTGTTGATTTTGCAGGTCAACCTTGCGACTTTGATGAAATTCATGATATCGCCGAAAAAAATAATTTAATAATAATAGAAGATGCCGCTCACGCGCTTGGTGCAGAATATAAAGGAAGAAAGGTAGGCGGACTGGCAGATTTAACAATACTCAGCTTCCATCCTGTTAAACATATCACGACAGGAGAAGGCGGCATGGTGCTAACTAATAATCGGGATAATTATGAAAAGTTGCTTACTTTTCGAACTCATGGCATTATTAAAAATCCAAAACAAATGGAAAAAAATGAAGGAAAATGGTATTATGAGATGCATAGTTTAGGATATAATTATCGAATTACTGATTTTCAATGTGCACTAGGCATCAGTCAATTTAAAAAATTAGAAAAATTCATAAAAAGAAGAAGACAAATAGTCAACAAATACAATACTGCCTTTCGTGATTTTGAAGAATTGATTATACCTTGTGAGCAAAAATTAGTTAAGTCATCTTACCACCTATATGTGATTCAACTTATTCTAGAAAAATTAAAGGTTGATCGTAAAATGATATTTGATGCTCTTCGAGCAGAGAACATAGGTGTCCAAGTTCATTATATACCCCTCCATCTTCAACCATATTATCGTGAACATTTTAAATATAGAGCCGGTAGTTTCCCTGTTGCGGAACGATATTATTCTCGATGCTTGACATTACCATTATTTCCAAAAATGTCTGATGATGACATCAACGACGTCATTACAAGTGTACATAAAGTGATAGGTTATTATCGAAAATGAGAGGAACCTAATGAACATATTAGCAATTATTCAAGCTAGAATGGGATCAACACGATTTCCTGGAAAAATATTAAAAAAAATTAATGATAAACTAGTATTAGATTATGTTATCGAACGACTCCGTCTATCGAAGATGCTGAATGATATTATTCTCGCCACTACTATTTCTGAACGAGATAACGTGATTGAACAATATGCGATAAAGAAAAACGTTACTTATTTTCGTGGAAATGAAGAAGATGTGTTAAGTCGATATTACTACGCCGCAAAGAAGTATGGGGGGGACATTATTGTTAGAATCACCAGTGACTGTCCTCTTATAGATCCGGTCATTGTTGATCAAGTCATAAAAAAACATATTGAACTAAAGGTGGATTATACTTCCAATTCTACTGAAAGTACATACCCTAAAGGATTAGATGTAGAAGTCTTCAACTACCCTGTTTTAGAAGAAGCATTCAAAAATGCTACCCAAAAATACGAAAAAGAACACGTTACTCCATATATCCTTGAACATCCGCAGAGATTTAAACTGCTGAACATTGAAGCTGAAGGAAAATTTAGAAGACCTGATATTCGGATTACCTTAGATACGAAAGAAGATTTTGAATTAATTAGCAAAATCATTTCAAATTTTAAAGCCATTGATTTTTCCACTGAAGCCATTATTGATTATATTAATGAATATCCCAAACTCCTAGAAATAAACAAAAATGTTAAACAAAAAGGAAGAATGGATTAAAACTTTTTAAATCGATAGAGATCACATGAATATATCATTAAAAAAAATAGATAAGAAAAATCGTTATTCATTTTAAGGGAGACATTCATGAAAATAAGACTCAGAGATGTTACATCTGCTGATGCAAAACTTCTTTGGGAATGGAAAAATGAAGAAGGTTCAAGACAATCCGCTTTCAATATTGAATATATACCTTTTGAATCGCATTTAAAATGGTTAAAAAACAAATTGAATGATAAGAAAACCTTCCTCTTTATCGCCTTAAAAACTAATGATATTCCGTTTGGACAAATACGATTTGATATTATTAATACTGGTGTTGCAGAAGTAGATATCTCCATAGCTAGAGAATACAGAGGAAAGGGCTATGGAACAGGATTACTTAAAATAGGTTGTAAAAAAATTTTTTTGTCCACGGGCATAACAACGATAATATCGAGAGTGAAAAAAAGTAATGTTTCCTCAATAAAATCTTTCTCCAGTGCTGGATTTAAAAGAATTAGAGAGACCGTATATAAGGATCAAGAAATTGTTGAATTTAAACTAGAAAAACATTTTAAAATTTTATAGGTGATGGGAATATCACACATTTCTTCAATGATATAAATATTTTTATACTGAAAAAAGTTCTCTGCTACAGATATTGAATTAGACCGAAAGGGATCCTTAGATAAAACATTGTATCCAACAAAATGGGAGTTTTGCATGAGAAGTAAGTTGATTGATAGCATATCTGAGTCTGCATCAATGAAAATGGGGCAAATAGCACGAGAAAGAAAACATATTTCTGATTTAATCAACCTAGGTATTGGTGACACTCATTTTCCAACACCTGTAAAAATTGTTGATAAAACATATAATTATATGAACGAAGGAAAAACTCATTATGATAACGGCCAGGGAATAATCACATTACGAGAGGCCATATCTAGATATCTAGCCAAACGTTTTAATGCTTCATATTCGCCAAATGAAATTATTGTCACGCCTGGCTCAAAACAAGGATTGTTTTATTGTCTTTTCCTCCTCATCGAACCTGGTGTAAAAGTTGGTCTTTTTGAACCAACATGGTTAGCCTATGTACCTATGATAAAAATATCTGGCGGAAAACCAGTATTTTGCTCACTTGATCATAACATGTTTACAGAAAAATCTTTAAAAGAACTGGAAAAAAAGAATGTTAATATCATTGTCATAAATAATCCAACAAACCCAAGCGGAAAAGTATGGACCTCTAAGGAGCTTAATTTGCTTGTTTCTTTTTGTTTAAAAAAGAATATTAGGATTATCTCAGATGAAGTATACAATGAAATTGTATACGATAAACAATTCATCTCATTAGGGAGTTTTGAATCTATAAAAAAAACATTAATGTTGATTGGAAGCTTTTCAAAAACATTTTCTATGACTGGATGGCGCCTTGGTTATGTATGTGGAAAGGATCATTATATTCAAGATCGATTATTAAAATTACAACAAATTGTTGCTACTTGCCCTACGACTTTTACCCAATATGCGTTAGCGGATACCTTGGAGGAAGGATTAACCACCACTAGAGACATGGTAACAATGTATAAAAAAAATAGAGATCTTCTCTATAACGCCTTTAAAAAAACACCATTAAAACCACTATTTCCAGATGGCACATTTTATTTATGGGTAGATGTTGGTGAAGATGGGGATATCTTTGCTGAGAAAATACTAGAAGATTTGCACATCATTGTCGTCCCTGGAAGAGATTATGGAATTCATACTCAAAATTATATAAGATTATCGTATGCATTAGATACAAAAATAATTCGAGAAGCATGTAGGAGATTTGAAAATGCCTTTAAAAAATAAAAATATTTTTTCTGAATTACAGAACATCCCTTCAAGCATTCTTTCAGATGTCTTAGGACGTTTTCAGGTAGTTGATCATGAAATTAAGCCAGTTTTTGATTTAAAGAAGCCCATTATTGGTACGGCATTCACTGTCAATGCCATGGTTGGCTGTAATTGGGGGGCCCACATTGCCTTATATAAAGCCAAACCTGGCGATATTCTTGTGATTGATGGGAAAGGATACAAAAATAGAAGTATCTGGGGCGGACTACAAAGTTATGTTGCACAAAAAAATGGTTTACTCGCAACAATTGTAGATGGAGCAATTCGAGATAAAAAGGAACATTGTTTGCTTGGATATTGCGTCTGCACAAGAGCTGTTACTCCAGCAGGACCGCATAAGGGATGGAAAGATGAATTGCAGGTGCCAATTACTTGCGGGGGAGTCGTTGTTCATTCAGGCGATGTGATGGTCATTGACAATGATGGCATCGTGGTTATCCCGAAAGACAAGGTAGCAGAAATCGTAAAAAAAGCACAATTACAAATCAAAACTGAAAAACAGTGGAAAAAAAGAATAGATAACGGAGAAAAATTTTATCAGATTTTAAAATTAGATAAAAAATTCGATAAAGAAGATTAGTGAATAAAATGGTGCGACCAAGCTTTAAAATTAAAAAAAAAGTAATTGGCACAGGACGGACCTTCATCATTGCTGAAATCGGATCAAATCACAATCAGAATCTACAAACAGCTAAACAATTAATAGATATTGCGGCTGACGCGGGGGCGGACGCCGTAAAATTTCAATCCTTGCAATTTGATAAACTCTATGTGCATAATCTTAAAAATATTCAGATGAAACAACTTTTTAAACAGATAGAATTACGTGATGAATGGCATAGGGAACTTGCTGAATATTGCCAAAGGAAAAATGTTTTTTTCTTTACTGCAGCAACATACCTTGAGGCTGTTGATCTTTTAGAAAAAGTGAATGTTGAGTTATATAAAATTGCCTCCCCTCAAACTGTTACTTTCCCTCAACTTATTGAAAAAATAGCTCGATTGAAAAAACCGATAATTATGTCGACAGGATATTGTACGTTAAAAGAGATTGATAGGGCTGTAAGAATTGTACATAAAAATGGCAATAAAAAATTAGCGTTACTGCATTGTATCTCTGAATATCCTACAACACCCGAAGGTGTTAATCTTACTTTTATTAAAACATTAAAGCATATTTATCGTATTCCTGTTGGTTTTTCCGATCATACTCTCGGATGGTCCGTGACGCTTGCGGCAGTAGCAATGGGGGCAGATATTATTGAAAAACATATTACGTTGTCAAAGCAGCATGAAGGCCCTGATCATCATTTTTCATTAGAGCCAAACGAATTTAGACAGATGGTTCATGATATTAGGATGATAGAAAAATCAATTGGAGATGGTAAAAAGGAGCACATTACCGCTAGTGAATTAGCATTATTAAAAAAATTAAAAATGAATGCTTTAGCCAATGATAATATTCATAAAGACAGTATATTGAATAAAGAGAAAGATATTATTTTTCGACGATTAAATGAAGGAATGGATGCCTGGGATGTCTATAACGCTGATAGTTTACGAGCAAAAACAGATATTAGTATATGTACTCCTCTCACAAAAACCAATATTCAGGTTAAACAAGAAAAAATTATGAGGAAAAAATCATGAAAAAAATCATGATTATCGGAGCAAGTTGGGAACAAGTCCCGCTCATTAAAAAAGCAAAAGAGATGGGATTCTACATCATCGCTACTCATACTTATCCAAATGCTGAAGGGTTTGAATTCGCGAATGAAACCTATGTGATTGACTCGAGAGATCTGCTAAAATTTGATGAATTATTTCAAAAAGCAAAACCAGATGCTGTCATCGCTGACGCCTGTGATTATTCAATGTGTGCGGTCGCATTTTTAACGGCGAAGTACAATCTCCCAGGACCTAACCTAGATTCGTTACTTGTCACCAATAATAAGTATTTGCAGAGACAATGCGCAAAAATAATAAAAATCCCGCAGCCTCGGTATCGCCTCTGTATGACGTATGAAGAGACAAAAAAAGCACTTGATGAGCTTGGTCTACCTGTGATGATAAAACCGTTAGACAATCGGGGGAGCATTGGAATTTGCAGGGTTGAAAAGAAAAGTGATTTGAAAAAGGCTTTTCTTGAGGCAATGGCGAATTCTCACAGTCGACAAATACTCGTGGAAACTTCTCTTCCCGGGAAGGTCGTCACCGTGGAGGGTATCATTGCGGACAAATTCTATAACTTATCTTTTTCAACAAAAAAAATGCATCCGCAATATCCGGACAATGCGATGCATCTTCAATATCCTGGAAATTTACCACAAGCGCTTGTCAGAAGGCTATATAACTATAATAAAAAACTTGTGAAACAGATAGGAATTAATTTTGGGTTGACCCATAGCGAGTTTATCGTCGATAGCAAAAACGTTTATTTCTTAGAAATAGCGAATCGAGGGGGAGGAGTTCATATTTCTAATATCATCATCCCCGCGATAACTGGAATTGATACGTCTAAATTACTTATCTTGGGTGCGTATGGTAAAAAATTAAAAAAAACAGATATCTCCTTGAAGAATAAAGGGAGATATTCTTACCTGCATTTTTTTGATTTTGGTGTTGGTAAAGTGCGAAAAATTCACGGGCTTGAACAAGCAAAGACCTTAAAAGGGGTTTTAGCTATTCGACTCAATTTCAAAGCAGGGGACATCTTAAAAAGCATGAAAACTGCTGTTCAGCGACCCGGATTTGTCATTGTGGTTGGTGATTCTCTAAATTCCTGTGATTCTTTACTTGATAAGGTTGAAAAAACGATTACCGTTGAATTAGATAAAAGTAGATGATTTCATGAAGAAAACCAGACAAACCAATCCTATCGAACAAGAACAAACAGATGACAGTTCAACCGAGAGATTCTGGGCAGGAGATTTCGGAAAGGAATATACTGATAGAAACAACACAACACCTGAAGAAACAGATGAAATTTATCGAAACACCTATGGTGTGTCACGAACCGAATTAAATAACGAATTTTTACGTGATGTAATCAATAAAGATAGTAAAATATTGGAAGTAGGCTGTAACATCGGCATTCAATTGCGTCTCCTACAGAAAATGAACTATACTACGTTATGGGGCATTGAATTACAACAGTACGCGGCCGAAATTGCACGAAGGCAAACCAAAGAGATCAATATCGTGAAAGGATCAGGTTTTGATATTCCTTTCAAAGACAATTATTTTGATTTAGTGTTTACGTCTGGTGTTCTCATTCACATATCACCACAGGATATAAAGAAAATTTTAAATGAGATGTACAGATGTACTCATACCTATATCTGGGGTTTTGAATATTATATCCCAAAGGGATACCAAATGGTCAAATACCGTGGTAATGAAAATGTCCTCTGGAAGACGGATTTTGCACAATTATTTTTAGATAACTTTCCAAAGTTGACTCTTGTAAAGAAAAAAATAGTAAAATATCGTATGAACGAGAATCTGGATATTATGTATCTGTTAAAAAAGGAGGATTAAGAAAATGAAGCATTGCAAACGATGTGGTATGCCAGACACTAGACCAGGTACTCCATTTAATGAGCAAGGAGTATGCCAAGCCTGTCTTAACTTTGATAAACGAAAGAAGACAGACTGGAAGAAAAGAAAAGAAGACCTAAAAGAATTTTGTGATCAGAACCGCAGAAACGACGGGTATTACGATTGTATCATCACTGTTAGTGGTGGTAAAGACAGTCATATGCAAGTACACACCTTAAAAAATGAATATGGGATGAACCCTCTCCTAGTTACTGTATCTGATCCTTTTACGAAATCTCGTGCCGGTGAACAAAATTTAAAAAACCTTAGTGAAACCTTCAATTGTGATCACCTTATGTATACGATTAGTACGTCTCTGTTCAGAAAGGTTACCAGAATCGCATTTGAGGACTTCGGGGAACCATTACGATATGTAGAGACAGCCATCTGCACTGTTCCGTATAAACTTGCAATCAACTTAGGGATTCCATGGGTCGTCTATGGCGAATCAGAGTTTGAATATGGATCCTGGAAAGAAGGGGCGATGACCACAGAATTCATTCTTAACCGTTTTAAAAAGATAGACCTGAACTTCTGGTTAAAGAAAGGATTCTCATTAAAAGAATTAAACGCTATTATTCCTCCCCCGGAAAAGGACCAGGGAAAAGCAAACGTTATTGTCATGAGCTACTTTATTCCTTGGAGCAGTACGCGGAATCTTGCGGTCGCAAAACGATATGGATTCCACGATGTATACCATGAATGGAGACGAGAGGGATTCATAGAAGATTTCGAGCAAATCGACTCTCTTGCGTATATCATTCATTTGTGGCTGAAATACCCGAAATTTGGTTTCCAAAGAACCTCAGACATTGCAAGTCGACGGGTGCGGGAAGGAAAGCTGACCCTTGATGAAGCAAAGAAGCTTATTATGGAAAATGACTATAAAATCGATCAGCGGGCATTAGATGACTTCTGCAATTTCTGTGGATATTCCATTAAGGAATTTTGGGATATTGTCGAGAAATATTGGAACCGAAATATCTTTGAAAAAGTAGATGGGATATGGCAACCAAAACCCAACTTCTATGAGGATTTCTAAACAAGAAATACCCGGGGAGTACCTCCCCCGTATCTTTTTTATTTATATCATTATCTGCTTATTCGATATACTTCTTGTGATAATGAATAAAATCAAGATGAGCAATATTTATTATAACCAAAGCAATATTCATGATACCAACAAGATTTACTTTGTCTAAAAAACTTACAAGCCGGGAAAGCATTGAACATAAAATCTGAGGATGATACTATAGAGAAAAAAAAAATAATTCAACATATCGATAATTCCACCATAGAACGATATAACAAGAGGTTTGAGAAATTTGGTGTTGAAGCACGTTCGTTAGGATGGGGCTCGCGTCAAGATCAATGGATACGATTCCAGGCTGCTCTGAGGTATGTAAATTTTCAAGGGAGAAGCGTGCTTGATGTTGGTTGTGGATTTGGGGATTTTTATGAATTTCTTACTGTTAATGGTATTCAATTAAAGCGATACGTCGGAATCGATATAAACGAAAAATTACTGGGTATCGCAAAGAAACGATTTCCAAAAAACACCTTTGAAGTAAGAAATATTTTATTAAATAATTATCCCGCTGAACAAACAGAAATTGTAACACTCTTTGGTCTGTTAAATTTTAAGTTACACCTTATGGAGAATATCGAGTATACACAAAAAATGATAGCAGCTGCATGGAAAATTACCAAAGAAGAACTTATTGTGGATTTTCTCAGCACCAACCTCAGTAAAACATACCCTGAAGAAAGCGCTGTCTATTATCATGATCCTAAAGATGTGTTAGATATATGTTTCTCTTTATCTGATAATGTCGTTCTGGTTCATGATTATCCATCTATTCCTCAAAAAGAATTTTTAGTTATAATAAAAAAAGAAAAGGAGAAGAAAAATAAATGAAAATTATCGATGCACATGTTCATCTTTACCCGGAACCAATTATTGAAAAAGAATGTACAGTATCTGAAGAGCCAGTCAATGATTTGTTAATGAATCTCTCAAAAAAAATAACGAAGAATAATATTTCACAAGCAGTTGTTTACATCCTTGATGAAAAAATACTCTCCCAAGATATTACAATCCCTAAAAATCTTATTGTTTCAACGACCGTTGGCATCCAGAAAAACTACCAATTAGATATTAAGAAGGCATCATATAAGAATATAAAAATTTTAAAGATTCTCCCGTATGACCAAAAAATATTCAGAAAACAGTATCCAAAAATAAGAGAACTCGCACAGCTAGCAAAAGATCAGAAAATGGTTCTGAGTATTTGTTCAACATATGGTTCAAAAATGATTTACGATACCAACGGAGTTGAATTGGCGACATATATTAAAAAATCAGTTGATCTTCCGATAATTTTAGCTCATGGTGGTGGCCCGAAAATATTCGATGCGATGAGTATCTCTTTAGATTATGAGGATGTGTTTCTCGATTTATCATTTTCCCTGAAGTATTGGTGGAACAGTTCAGTCATTAAGGATTATGCTTTTGCTGTAAAAAAATTAGAAGGATCACGATGCTTCTATGGGTCTGATTACCCCTATGTATCATTCAAAGAATCTATGAGTTATTTTTTAAAATTCATAACGAAGTATGATATTTCAGATGAAGATAAGAAGCAAATCCTAACTAATAACTTTGAAGAATTCAAGAAGAGATATCTATGAATAAGCTAGACATCCTCGAATGTACATTACGAGATGGGAGTTATGTCATAAACTATCAATTCAATGCGAAAGACACCGCGGTGATCGCAGCAGCATTAGAGCATGTCGGCTTTCGTTATATTGAAATAGGTCATGGTTTAGGTTTAAATGCATCTAAGACGAAAGGAAAAGCTGCTGTAACTGATGAAACATATCTAAAAACAGCAAAGGAAGTCCTGGATAAAGCCAAATACGGTATGTTCTTTATCCCAGGTATCGGTCGAAAGGTTGATCTTGATTTGGCGGCAAAATATGATATGGATTTTGTCCGGGTTGGCACGAACGTATCACAGGCAGAGGAAGCAAAGGAATATATCAAATATGCGAAAGACCTTGGGATGTTGGTGACATCAAATTTAATGAAATCATATGCATTGTCACCTGAAAAATTTGCACAAAAAACAAAGCTTGTAGAAGATTATGGCGCCGATATTATTTTTCTGGTTGATTCTGCAGGGGGCATGTTACCGAAAGACGTTCAAGCGTACATCCAAGCCATGAAAAAAGAAGGGGTCACTGCTCGTATTGGGTTTCATGGCCATAACAACTTCTCTTTAGCACTGGCGAACACATTGACAGCAATTGAAAACGGAGCTACAATTGTCGATTCGTCGTTGATGGGAATAGGTAGAAGCGCGGGGAACACCGCAACCGAAGTCCTCGTCACCGTACTAAAAAAGATAGGATACGACTTAGACATCGATATTTTTAAAACCATGGATATAGCAAAAGAACTGATTAAACCGTTAATGGTGGTCCATGAAGGAACAGATGCAATCGCTATAACATCGGGATATGCCGAGTTTCATTCCAGTTTCTTAGACTCCATTTATAAAGCTTCAACAAAATATTCGATAGACCCACGGAAATTGATAATTTCTGTATGCGAAAAAGACAAAGTAAATGTTCCAGAATCCCTGGCAGAGGAGCTTGCACGCCAACTTCATGAAGAACGGGCCGCACTTTCTCATATCACAAAAATTGATTTTCCGACGCGATTTAACATATCAAAAGAACAATGGAATCAGAAATTATCTCTAAGGGAAAAGAGTAGACTTACTGCAGAATACGTCAAGAATTTATCCTTTAAAAACGGGAAACAAACCATATTCGTGATTAACATCTCCGCCATGTTCGATAATTTAAACATTATTTTACCTCACATTTATGAAACCTCTTCATATCTTATGGTGAGTAGTGAGATGACCAATGCAAAAAAAATATTAGATATAGTAAAAAATGTTGACGGCATTGTTGATTTCATCATAGTTGACGAGGAGAAAAAGAAAGCATCACTTTCTGACATATTACAATTAATCAAAGACCGGGCAAAGACATCAGTAGTATTACCGTACAAAGGTAACACGGTATGGATACAAGCAATTGACCACGTCATATCTATGTTACATTACAACGTGTTCCGAACAAAGATCGGCATCGTTGGAGTCAATGACACCAGTCTGAAATTAGCACTATCATTATCTGAAAGAGGCGCACACATCAATATTTTTGATAAAGATGCATCACAGAAACAACATATAGCTGTAGCAATGAATACCGTGAAACAAAAAACCTCACCATTCCCGATACAAATCGTGGATAACAGAAAAACATTCAGCACAAATTCAGATATTCTTATTGGTCTTGACACTACAAAAAAAATTGATATAGAAATGGTTCAACACATGAAGAAAAAGGGTTTCCTCATCGACGCTATTTTTGGCTCAATTAATAGCAATGCACTGAATTATGCTCAGAACCAGAATATCAAGACGTTTCGGGTTGATATCAGAGCCGCAATTGCAGGGGAAATGACAACTGTACTGCGGACATATAACATGATAAAAGACGCAGGAAAAAATTATATCAACGGCATCCCGATAATTTCTCCTACATATATCGGCAAAAAGGGGGATATTGTTGTAGATTCTGTTTTAAACCCCACAGAGGTCATCGGCGTTGCAGATGGCAAAGGACGCATCATATATCCCACGAAAGAGTACAAAGGTAATGTAAAAAACATCGAATTAGAGATTATCAAAAGAAAAGTTGAGGGAAAAAATATCTGGAGTGATGAAAAACAATGAACATACTCGTCATCGCAGCACATCCTGATGATGAAGTCCTCGGATGTGGTGGTACGATTGCAAAATTAACTGCCACGGATACGGTGTACATCTTGGTATTGGGGGAAGGAATTACTTCAAGAAATCTCTCAAAAAAACAAAAGATTAATGATTTGGCTCAATTAAGAAAAGACGCGTTATGCGCGAATAATATCCTGGGGGTAAAAAAAGTATTTTTCCAGAATTTACCTGATAATAAATTTGATACGGTTCCTCTTCTGGATATTATCAAGATTATTGAACAACAAATACATGACAGCAATCCCGAGGTCATCTATACACATCATCCTGGTGACCTGAATGTCGATCATTCCGTGACATTCAAGGCTACATTAACAGCAACCAGACCAATCGGGAAAAATTACCCTAAGAAGATTTACTCTTTTGAGATATTATCCTCAACAGAATGGGGTCATCACAATCCTACGACAATGTTTACTCCAAATACTTATGTCGATGTCACCAATTTTATTGATCGTAAGATTCAAGCCATGAATTGCTATTCAAGTGAAATTCGACCCTATCCTCATCCACGATCACTTGATGGCATTAAGCTTCATGCTCAACAACGGGGTTTAGAAGTAGGGTTACCATACGCAGAAGCATTTTGTTTAATAAGGAATGTAGAATGACGCCGTTGTTTGGTTTGAAACTATGGTCAAGAAACACAAATTTACTGGAGGAAGCAAGTCAACTGGTAAAGGACCGTGTCTTCCAATATATTGAACTTATGCCAATACCGGATACAGACATGGCACGATTTGCCAGCTATAATCTTCCATATATTATACATATAACGTCCGAAGATTTCAACTTTAATATTGCTGATCCAAAGAAATGGAGGACCAATCAAGATATTTTTTTAAAAAACATCGACTGGGCAGATACATTACATGCTCAGTATCTAATTCTTCATCCAGGATTTGGAGAAATGGATAATGCACTCGAATTTCTTAATTCTACCACCGATACGCGTATTATTATTGAAAACATGCCAAAAATCGGTATTCATGGCGAGAAAATGATCGGGTATTCTCCTGCTCATCTTAAAAAATTAATGGGAAAAAAATTTGGTTTCTGTTTGGATATGAACCATGCGATAAAAGCCTCGATAAGTCTTGGTGTTTCTTACAAACAGTATATTCAGGGGCTGATGGAACTTACTCCAGTGATGTACCATATATCTGACGGAAATTTGAATATTGAACATGATGAACATTTACATATTAACGAAGGAACATATGATTTCGAGTTCTTGATATCCTGTGTGAAGAAGAATAAGTGTATCCGTATGACACTTGAAACACCGAGAACATCAGTTGCTGACGATGTGCGTAATGTAAAACGTCTTCAATCCTATTTTCATTAAAAAAATAACTTTCTATTCTTTGAAGTAGATTATTTCCCCCGAATCATCAATTTAGGTAGATTGATTGTCTCCATGATTATCTCACGGAAAATCTGAACAGGTTGGCCTTCGATTGTATATTCCTTGAAATAGTGACAATTACACTGCGTACAATTATTATAATTTTGAAGAGTGCTCGTATCATTAGAAATCAATGCCTGGCGTAATTCCTGGGCTTTTTTACCATTCCAAAGCTCATCGACAGTATCTGTATAGATATTGCCAACCTGCCATGTGTTGTTAAAATCAACAGCGCAGATTCGCGCCGTGCCGTCCCAAGAGACAATAAACTCGTAGAAAGGATTCATACAGCGCCCTTTTTTCTTCCCTGCAACATACTCCATGGCTTCCGTATACATATCAGAGTCAGTCCCTAAGGATAACAAAGAACTTTCAGCAAAATGATCGATAGGGAGAGATTCCCAAAAAGCTTTTGTTTCCTGTGCTGTCTTATTTGCCACCTTTGTTTTGACCAAACCAACTTCAACTCGTATTGGATGACCTGCTTGTTCATTTAATTGTATAAAGTTAATGAGATTAGATTTTGTTTTTTCATAATCAGATTTTTTCCGTATTGCCTCGTAGGTTTCTTTATCGATTGAATCAAAATTTGTTCTAAACCCATAGAGACCGGAAGAAATCAACTTTCGTGCTTTTTCGTTATCCAATAGTGTAGAATTAGAAATAAGATATACTTCGCGAAATCCTTTCTGCTTTGCGTATTTAATCATTTCAAAAATATCCTTATTGAGTAAAGGTTCGCCATTTCCGGTTATCGACATTCTGGTGACAAAACCATTATCAACCAATTTATCAATTATTTTTTTAAAATCTTCTAATTTTAAAAACCCTGGTTTTCTTGTCATGTGTCGTCGTGCGCACATTCCGCAATCAAGATTGCAAATGTTTGTAGCCTCGATATAAATGAAATCAGGTTTCCAAGGTACTTTCGGTGCTAAGTTATGAATAACAAAAATTCTCTGGAGATATCTAAGTAAATTTTTTATGTATGTTTGCAGACTGTAGCTACCTTCCAATTTCATAGGTTCACATCATATGTATTTTTTATGTTTCAAGGTTTTTCAAGAATATTTCTAAATTGTAAATATCTTGAATTTCATCGAAGCTGAGTAATCCTCTTTTTGCATCGTTATAATGCTCCTGAACAAATTTTTTCATGAACGGATCATCAAGATACTTTAGAACCACAGAATTATCTAAATCAATCTTTTTAAAGAAATCGTTACGGAACACATCTGAGAACATATGTTTATCTGCAGAGGCTTTTCTGATTTTTATGTGGTTACCTCGTATTTTCTCATGTGCTGCTGGAGTATATCGGGCTATTCTCCAGGGGTTATAATAGATAAAATGATTTTTCCCGGTTTTTTCTTTAAAATATTTATACATAAATCGTTTTGGTAAAAACAAATCCCTGACCCCTGCCTGCAGATTACAGAAGAATCCCACCATGGGCGCTTCAACCGCTATAAGGCCGGTGTAACTTTTTGAGGGGATGTCAAAAGGAAATACGACGCGAACGCATGCTGGGACTACTTTATAGTGCCGTATTGTTTTTAGTCGTTTATTAATATCTTTTTCTTCAATGTCTTTGAATTGTTTTTTTTCAGGGAATGTACATTTTAGAAAACAGTCTTCTTTATACTGGTTGTATTTTTTAAAGAAGGGATCTTTTGGGATCGGCTTCATATGGACTATCGAAGAGAAATATCCAATCGAGGGATCAAGACCAGTGTTCTTAATAAACCGTTTCCATAAACGCTTATTGATGGGACCATGCATATGCCATTGGTACAGCCAGGTGAAGAAATACCGCTGGAGCGGAGCGGATAAAAATTCTGGAATTGATATAAACATTTTTGTGCAAGTTATCCCGTAACCCTCAAATTCAGCTCCGTTTAAAAACATGCAATTCTTTTCATCTTTAAATCGTTCCATAACAGAATAGAATAAAAAACTATCCCATTTTGCGGCTCCGAAGCTTGTTAATTTACACATATCGTCGCGTATGTCTCGTTGTGTTTTCGAAAACCGGTCTGCATAAATCAACTCTGTATTTATTCCGAAAATATCTTTTGTGATTTGAGAAACTTCGTGCATGCGGTCGCCGTCAAAACTTCCATCGAAATCCTGTGACGTTGAGATAATTTGGACTTTATCAGAATATTTGCATAAAGCTAAATAAATAATGTATGAATCTATACCGCCAGAATAATACAGAATTATCTTTTTTCCGGAATCAACATATAATTTCGCTATTGCCTCAAGTACTTTTTTGAAATTTTTATAATTCGCTCGTATTGGAAGTTTTTTTAAATTTTGATACAAATATCCCTGATAGGATAAACGGAGGTCTTTATCAACCTCAAGAACGTGTGCCCCTGGGATTCTCTGGATATTCTGAAATAAACATGAATACGGTATTCCCGTGCTTGTATGGGTATGAAAAGAAGAAGGAGTGTTGTCGAGTCTCTCGTATACTTCGTATGGATTTATTTTTTCTTTTTGGATTGCAAGTTTATAAACCTCTGTTTCGTAGAATGTAAAATAAAGAATGTTATTTTTTTTATAAAAATAGAGAGACGGGGCTGACGTTGTTGACAGGAAGAGTAGTTTGTCTTTCTCCTCGATTATAATCCATATGCCACCGACAATGGATGAGAGAATTAAGGTGAGTTCATCGAGTGATTTTATCTTTGTTAATTTTTGTACTGTTTCCTCTTTTGAGACAGGTTCTCCATTGTTGACACTGCCGAATAAAGTACCTATATATTTCATATTTTTAAAATATTCACTGTTAATAGGAGTCGTTGGAATGTCAAAACTGATTTCCATTTTATTCGAAATTGTATTCATATTCAGATCTCTGATGATATGTCCGAACAAATGCTGAAACTAGTTATTAAATTTATTTATTTCCTAGTGAAGTCATCATCTTTCGCTTTTAATTCGGATGAGAGATATTTTAGCATTTCTTTGGGATGAAGAAGATTCAGGAAGAAATGAAAATCTTGTTTTGTAAACTCCTTTAAAAGGAATAAAATCAGAAGGTAAATTCCTAACCCCGTAAGAGAAAAAATAATGAGATGATACCAATGAATTGCACCGAAGAAACCAGAGGTGAACACAAAAAGATACAAGAAAATACCCATAAGGATACCAGCAAATATATGAATCGGCGTATGCCTCTGTAAAAGATTTATCCCTACCAATTTTTTTGCAGCAAATTTCAACCAAATAAGTCCAATAAAACCTGAAATGGCTGTCGCAATTGCAGCACCCAGCGGACCATTTACACCAAATTGGGAAAGAACCCCTTGCTTTGGAATAAATAAGAAATTTAAAATGATATTAATGCTACAGCACGCCCCACCGATGACTGCAGAAGTAAAAGGTTTGTTAATTCCACTGATGAGTGAAAAATATGGGCGTTGGAGACTTAAGAGAAAAACATAAATTGCTAACACCATAAGGGAAGATGCTGCGGGAAGGAATGCACTACTAAGAACGATATTAATCACAGGACCAGAAAAAATGAAAATAACAATGGTGGGCGCAACCATAACCATCGAGACATATCGCTCAGAAAGATAGGCAGCTTTTTTTATTTTTTCTAAGTTTTTATCAGAACTATATTCAGAGAATGTAGGAAAAAGGACAGTACCAACTGCGATATGGAAAATCATAAGCATCTGCAAGATCTGCTGAATGGAGAAGTAATACCCAACTTCAACTGATGTCCAGAAGTACCCAAGCATGACTTTATCGATATTGACAGAAATAACACCAATGGATGAAATAAGGAGTATCGGGAGAGCAAATGAGGTGTAATTTTTCGCTAACACTTTATTGGGTTTCTTTACAGGATATTTCCTAAACAGCCATAGTGCAACAATAATTGAGGCAGCAATACCAAGGACGTAGGTCATTGCAAGTGATCCAACTGCATGACTAGCGAGAAAACTTTGGAGAGGTTTAAGGAAAGACGGCCATTGAATTGTTGGAGAAACAACTGCAATACCAGTGACACCAGCAGCTGCGACCATGATCATAAGTGGTGTTTTAATGGTTTCAAAAATATAGCCTAGTTCTCTTTTCGCGATTTCTTTTCTTCCTTCGAAGGTTGCAAAGAGGATCTGGGAAAGATTCGTTAAGATATAGTATAAGAGACACACAAAGAGAACTGATTCTGTGGTGGCATCGTAGAAATTCTGTTTTAACACGTTTTTCCAGATAAAAATCGAGAGAAAGACAAAAAATACCATAGCGGCAGTAAGGCAAATTTTTATGGCTGCATATGTTCCAATACATGTCCCTAAGTCGTTACCTTCAGATACTTTTTTTACATGTGCAGTGTAAAAACCAAGATCTGCGATAAGGTCAAACATGGCGATAAAAGACATCGCAAATCCGAGAATTCCGAGTGCTTCTGGTGCAAACGCACCCCATAATTTTGCTAGTGTAGTAAGCCCTATCCACCCGATGAATTGGGCAGTAATTTTGGAGATGATGATAAGAAAGGATTTCCTTGCAATCATATCTTTTCAAAAGCAGATAAACAAACATGGTGTATAATTACCTAACTGGGGAGAAAAATGGTGATGTGTATGGAGGGAATTATAATATTTTTGTGTTCGGTTGTATTTCATTTCTCGCGATTGCACCAGGGCCGATATACACATTATCCCCTATCATTGTCCCTACATTAATAATCGAATTAATCCCGGTTTGAACGTTATCTCCAAGTATCGTCCCAAATTTTCGTCGTTTTGAATCAACCTTCTTTCCATTGAGTACTACTGAAATGTTGCCTTTATCAAGTCGAAGGTTCGCTACTGTAGTTCCTGCTCCAAGATTGCAGTTCTGCCCTATAATCGAATCGCCAACATAATTGAGATGCGGAACATTACTTTGATCCATGATGATGGAGTTTTTCACCTCACAACCATTGCCGATATGACAGTAATTCCCGATGGTTGTATATGGCCTCAGATAGCAATTAGGACCGATCTTGCTGTTAGAACCGATCACAACAGGGCCTTCAATGTAAGCCCCTGAGCGGATCAAGGTGTCTTTTCCGACGACAACGATTCCTTTCATGGTGGCATTCTTTTCAATGGTTCCTTTGATGTTCGGTTTCATTTTTTTGAGGAGTTCTTCGTTGGCATCAAGGAGATGCCATGGATAGACAACGTCTCTCCATTCTTTTATGGGCACACCATCTATTGTTTCTTTTTCTAAAAACATATTTATGGAATCTGTAATCTCATATTCTCCTCGCGGCGATTTTTCTGTTTTTTTGATAAAGTTAAAAAATTTTTTGTTGAAATGATATATGCCTGCGTTTATTGTATTTGAGGAGGGCTCTTCCATTTTTTCATGGATTTTATTGATCTTTTTTCCTTTTAATTCAATGATACCATATTCTTTTGCGTTTTCTACTTCCACCAATCCTATTTTCATTCCTTTTTTCATGATGTTTTTTATGTCGTTCTTCCCAAAAATCGTATCTCCGCATAAGACAATAAAGTCATTAACAAAATGTTCTGTCATTCCGATGGCGTGTGCGGTGCCCAGTGGTTTCCCTTGGTTTATGTATTCTATATTGATTTTCCATTTTTTGCCATCACCAAAGTAATTTCTTACCATCTCGCTTTTGTAGTTTACAACAAAAACGAATTCTTTTAAACCAGCGTTTATCGCATTTAACAGATTCCATTCAAGAAGAGGTTTGCCTGCTATTGGAAGCATGACCTTTGGTCTAGTATAGGTTAAAGGATGCATCCTTTTTCCTTCGCCTGCCGCAAGGACTACGCATTTCATATTTTAGCATCTCCATTTTTATTCAACTGTTACTGATTTTGCAAGGTTTCGAGGTTTGTCTATAGGGCATCCTCTCAAATTTGCAACATGATATGCTAGAAGTTGGAGTAAAACTGTGATAGTTATACAGGATAATATTGTTGAGTTAGGTGGATATTTAATGACGAAATCTGCATGCTTATCTATTTCTGTATCATCTTCATCAGATATAGCAATAACATCTGGCCCTCTGGCTTTTACTTCCCCTATGTTTGCAAGCATTTTTTCGTAAGTGAAATCTTTCGTCAATATCGCAACAATCGGCGTATTTTTTGTTAGAAGTGCAAACGGGCCGTGTTTTAGTTCACCTGCTGCAAACCCCTCAGCATGTATATATGAGATTTCTTTTAATTTCAACGCCCCTTCCAAGGAGAGAGGATAGTTAATGCCCCTGCCTATAAAGAAGACCGATTCCGCGTTTTTAAGCTTCTTCGCAATTTTTAATATTTCATCGCTGTTTTCTAAAACCTGTCTAACTTGTGCAGGTAGTTCTTTCAAACTTATAATGTATTTATAAATTTCGTCTGCCCCTATTTTGTTTTTGTTAAAAGCAATTTTTAGAGCGAGTAACAATAGAACTATTATTTGTGATGTGAATGTCTTTGTGGCAGCAACACCTATCTCCGGACCGGATTGAGTGAGAATATATCCGTTTGCTAAGCGGGTTGCTGTGCTGCCTATAACGTTTGTTATCACCAGCGTTTTGCAACCCGAGTTTTTAGCCTCTCTTAATGCCGCTAGCGTGTCTGTGGTTTCACCTGATTGAGTTACAGCTATAACAAGTGATTGTTCTTTCATTGTACCAAAATACCTATATTCAGATGCTAACTCAACAAAAACTGGTATGCCGGTTAATTTTTCTATCATGTATTTTCCGACAAGCCCCGAATAATATGATGTACCGCAAGAAACAATATGTATAGTTTTGATATCGTTATCAAGCAGACTCTCTACATCTTCATCAAACTCAATTGCTCTTTCAATTTCAGAAATTTTTCCGCGGACGACATGATTTACTGTTTCTGGCTGATCATATATCTCTTTAAGCATAAAATGTTCGAAACCGGACTTTTCTGCGTCTTTGAAATCCCATTTTATTATATCTTCTTCTCTGTGTACCTCTTTGTTATCTTTGTCATATATCTTGACCTTTTTGTTCGTGATTACACATATTTCGTCGTCTTCAACGTATATTACTCTGTTTGTATATTTCA
>Ga0209285_10000072_pt1 | contig 34989 bp, 26 predicted proteins | sample PPLLak3March2015_2_FD_187249 | JGI IMG/M metagenome (GOLD analysis project Ga0209285, IMG submission 187249) | Freshwater sediment microbial communities from Prairie Pothole Lake near Jamestown, North Dakota, USA - PPLs Lake P8 Core (3) Depth... | ecosystem: Environmental > Aquatic > Freshwater... | reverse complement strand
CTGTTTGACACCCAGTGTTCGAGCAAGGAACATGTGTTCTTTTGTCTGTGCCATGACACCATGCTGTGCAGCAACCACAAGGATAGCAGCATCAGCTTGGGATGTACCAGTGATCATGTTTTTGACGAAATCTCGGTGACCAGGAGCATCAATGATTGTGATGTAATATTTATCAGTATCAAATCGTTTGTGCGCAACATCAATAGTAACTCCTCGTTCTCGTTCCTCTTTCAGTTGATCGAAAATCCATGCGAGAGCAAAACTTTCTTTTCCTTTTGCCTTTGCTTCTTCTCTGAATTTCTCAACCATGTGCGCTGGGAACTGTCCGGTATCAAGTAAGATTCTTCCAACGAGTGTGGACTTGCCATGATCGACGTGACCAATAATTACTAAATTTAGGTGTGGTTTTTCAGCCATAATTTTACCTCCATGAGTCTACATTTCAATTCAGTATTTATCTTTTCCTATTCCTTTCTTTACTTCGAAGGTTTGATAGCGTATAGGCTTCTTATTTATAAGTTTTACCTAGATGACAGGAGAAGTACTAGTACATGAAAAAAAATGGTTTCCTACGCACGTTGCATGAGGGATTCGACAAGGTTTTTGTAAAATAGTGCTACACGTTCAGCCTGGTGTTTTTCCTTTGCTTCAACATACACTCTGAAAATTGGTTCTGTCCCTGATGGACGCATCAGAACCCAGCCGTCCTTCATGTACAATTTTAATCCATCGGTTCTATCAATGTCTGTGATCTCCTGATGGTTCTTCATTTCTTCTACCAATTGATTCACGATCCGTTCTTTTTTCTCATTAGGGCAGGCTATTTTGGTTTTTAACATCTCATAGGAAGGAATTTCCGCGATCAGTTCAGACAACGGTCTTTTTTCTGTTGCTAGAATCTCAAGGAGTGTTGCAAGAGCCATTGCAGAATCACGGCAGAATTGGAACTTGGGGAAGATTAGCCCTCCGTTCTCCTCTCCTCCGAACACCGCATGGTTCTTTTTCATAACACCAGCAACGATGGGTGATCCGACTTTGGTGTAAACGACAGATCCTTTGTTCTGACGAACTACGTCTTCAAAACACGTCGAAGTTGTCACAGGAGTGACTGTTATTCCTCCTTTTGTTTTTTGGGTGATATATTTTCCAACAAGGGAGAGCGATTTATCACCCCAAATATATGATCCGTTTTCATCAACGAAAATCGCCCGGTCTGCATCCCCATCAAGCCCGACTCCGAACGACGCATGCGTCTCAGAGACTTTTTTCATAAGCAGCGTGAGGTTCTCAGGGACCGGTTCTGAGTGACGCCCAGGAAACGTACCATCAGGTTCACAATTCAGCTCAGTGACCACACATCCGAGTTTTTTTAAAAGTAGTGGGGCGACAAGACTTCCAGCACCATTTCCACAGTCAAGGACGACATGTGACTGCTGTTTTTTGATAGAGGTGACATCGACGCGTGAGAGAACTCCTTTGATGTACAGCTCTATTGCGCCATCCCATGTCGAATAGCTGCCGACGTCGTTCCAATCCGAAAGAGCGAAGAGCTTGGAAAAATATATCTGTTCGATTGCTTCCTCAACATTTTTTGTCAGCTCCGTTCCATCATCCGCTGTTCCTTTGATGCCGTTGAACTGAGGCGGATTGTGCGAAGCGGTGATGATGATTCCTGCATCAAATTGTTTTTCTTTTACGGTGTATTGCAGGGTCGGGGTTGGCACCAGGCCGACGTCGATCACATCGCATCCGGTTGACAGAAATCCTGCAGTGATCGCGGATTTTAACATCTGATTGGAGAGCCGGGCATCGGTTCCGATGGCACATTTCGGCCGAGGTATTGTTTTTTTGAGATATGTCCCCCATGCTTGTCCCATCTCTAACGCAAGCGTGCTGTTCATGTCCTGGTTCACGACGCCTCTGATGCCGTTGGTCCCAAAAAGCCGTGTCATCGCGATGTACTCCTTCACAGCGCTGTTTTCTTTTGTTGAATCATTTCCTGTGTCTTTTTCATAAACCGTGTGGATAAATCCTGTAGAATGGCTGTGGTATCTGCCTCTGCGGTCAATCGGATAATCGGGCTGGTGTTTGAGGCGCGTATCAACACCCAGCCCTCCTTGAAATCAATTCGTACACCATCCATGGTGTTCACCTGTTCAAATTCCTTTGAGAGATCCTGTTTAAGTCGCTCGATGACATCGAACTTGATGTCATCAGCACATTCGAGTTCTTCTTTTCTTGTCGGATAACTTGGGGACTCCATTACCAAATCATGAAGCGGTCTTTTGATGTTGTCGAGGATTTGGGCTATCTTGAGCGGGACCACGAGTGCGTCATCGAAGAGGAAATATTCAGGGATAATGAGATGCCCGGAGGATTCTATCCCAAGAAGTGCCTTTGTTTGTTTTGCTTCAAGGGTTAAGAAGGTATGACCGACCTGTATTTGTTTAATTTGATAGCCTAATGGTTCGAGTTGTTCTTTGACGGATTTGGAGCATTCGACGTTTACGATGATGGTCCCTTTGTTTTTCTTCAGACCATATCTGCCAATGACGATGCCTGTTTGATCCGCAGAAAGAATCTGCCCGGTGTTATCAACGATGACCGCTCTGTCCCCATCGCCGTCAAAGGCGACACCAAAGTCACAGGCGTTGTCCTTCATGGCTGAAACAAGTGTGGTGAGATTTTTTGGTTTAGGATCTGATGGGCGTTTCGAGAAGCTGGGGTCCGGGTCACAATACACAGGGATCATATGCAAGCCTACGCTGGTGAAAATCTCTGGTGCGGAAAGCGTCATGCTTGCACCACCACAGTCAAGAGCGACTGTGAGTTTTTTCTTGAATTTGAACTGGGAAGTAAAGAACTCCTTATATCCTTTTTTTGCGTCAACCGGGGTGACCTGCCCGATGTGGTCCCATGAGGTTAATTCAAAGGAATCCCGGAGGACAAGGTCTCTGATCGCCATGAGGTTCTCTTCAGGGAACCCGACTCCATCACCATAGTAGAACTTGATCCCGTTCCATTCTGGTGGCAAGTGACTCGCGGTGACAAACGCGATCAAATCAGCCTTCAGTTTTCCTCCAGTAAAGAGTGTTTGACCAAATGACGTTGTCCCCGTATGATGGATATGGACCCCAGTTGCCGTGACTCCTGCGATGAATGCATGAGCAAGGCTTTGGCTGGACTGACGGATATCCCCTCCAACGCTGATTTGTTTTCCTTGCATCGTATGTTTCACATATGTTCCTGCGGCAAGCCCGATTTTATAAAAAATCTCAGGGGAGATGTCTTTGTTATACAATCCTCTGATGTCGTACGCCCGGAAAATGAGTTTTGAAATAGGTTGTTTCATGACAGAGCACATGAGCTGCCTGTTATAAAAAACTGATTGCTGAAGCCTTTGTTTTACTCCCCGATCACATTGCCGATCTGTTTGCTTGGGTACCCCTGTGGAATCGGCTGGTTCCATACCACTGTATTTTCCAATGTTGTGTCTTGTTCAATGCATTCATGGTCTCCAACCGCGACGTTTCTGAGCACAGAACCATCACCGATTGAAACATTTTCTCCAATCACACAATGATCTAGAATAACGTTCTCCCCGACACGGACTTCGTCAAACAAAACACTGGATTCAATAGTCGAATTCTTACCGATTTCTACCTTGTTGCCAGCAGAGGACTGTCGAAGACTGCCTTTAATGGAGCATTGCTCGCCAGCGACGAACGTCTTCTTTTGTTTCTCTAATAGAAGTCGATGGACGCTGATGTAGCTACTGATCCTACCGACATCTATCCAATGCCCCTGGAATTTATATCCGAAAAAACGTCCGGTGTTATCGATAATCTGCGGGAAGATTTGTTTCTCCATAGAAACCAGTTTGCCTGATTCAATGTAATTGAGCACCTGTGGTTCTAGCAGGTATGCTCCTGCATTGATAAGGTCGGAGGGTGCATCCTCCGCTTTTGGTTTTTCAACGAACTTGGTAATAGTCCCATCCTTTCTGATGTCAACGACTCCAAACTCGGAGACGTTCTCGACAGGCCACAGTGAGATTGTTGCGACTGCTTTTTTTCGTTCATGGAATCGAAGCATCTCTGTAAGATTCAAGGAACAGATGATATCAGCATTCAACACAAAAAAAGATCCGACAATGTGCTTATCAGCAAATTTGACAGCCCCGCCAGTTCCCAGTGGCTCTGGTTCTTCGTTGACAATGATGGTCTTCCCAAAATCATGGCTGCAAAAATACTCCTCGATTTGTTGACGTCGGTAATTCACGGCAAGTACGACGGTATCGACTGTTTTTGGTAACGTCTTGATTAAATGGGCAATCATCGGCTCATTAAGAATCGGTAAAAGTGATTTTGCCCTGGTAAAAGTAAATGGCCGAAGTCTGGTGCCAAAGCCTCCTGCAAGGATGATTGCATCCATATGAGTCCCTTAATGGAATTGTACGACCCTGAAATAGTTGTTGCGTATTAAATCGTTTCTTTTTCCCACGCGATGAAAAGAAACGAAAAGAATTTATATGATAATATTATTATAATTACTCATTACCTGAGGGAACAATATGAAGACAAAAATAAAATTCAGCGTAGGCATTATCTCGATGATCTGTATTGTATTATTGATATCTCCAGCATGTACCGCTGGTTTAAGCGTTTTACCGGTAAAAAAGAAAAACACACAACTGCAACAGGCATCGGCATCGCAGTATTGGGGATTATTATTTGCCGTAGGGATGTACGAGGGAAACCCTGAGCAAGACCGCCCATCGATGCTGGACGCCTGTGACGCCCTGTATAACACGCTTCTGGATTCACCGCAATACTGGCAAGCCGGTAATATCCATGTCCAGAAAGCTGGTCAATGTTACCTTCAGAACCTTATTAAGGAATTGCTTTGGCTGAGGAAAAACTCAAGAAGTGAGGATTATGTTTTTATCTATCTTACAACACATGGATATTTCTTAACTAAGAGTAATGGGGCGGCATGGGATTTACCACCAAGAGACGAGTCAGATGGAACTGACGAATTTCTTTACATGTATAATGGATTCAGTACAAGCTATGGTGTCATCTGGGATGATTTGTTGAATTTCTTCGTCAGCATCATTCGCTGTCAAGGCCTTTATCTTGTTGTAGACAGTTGCTATAGCGGCGGATTTAATGATTTACCATTACCCAGCTCCAATCAACAGAGATTTACAGCGATGTCCTGTCAGGAAAATGAAGTATCCTATGGCTCAGATTTCTCAGATCTTCTCATCAGCGGTTTTGGTGGCTGGGCTGATTTAACAGGTAATGGTGATGGAATAAATTCTGCCGAGGAAGCATTTGCATGGGCTGAGTTCTGGTTGAATCTCGGTGGTAATCAACACCCAACATATGTGGACTTATACGGCGGAGAATTCCCGGTCACGTACTCATAAATCCCTGTGAAAATCTACACGGCTACTGCGTACTGAAACATTTAAAAAGCATTAGAAATTCTGGTTACGCTACACGAAGTGAGAGAGTTCTCCTTATTGGGCTCGTGGTCTAGTTGGTTATGACGTCTCCCTGACACGGAGGAGGTCTTGAGTTCGAATCTCAACGAGCCCACTCCTGATCCTTCTTCTAAAAAAGGGTTGTTTCGAACGAAAGACCTCACCGGCATTCGAGAATATCTTAACCGGTCGACTCTGCCCCGGACGTATCTTTTTTTTCAATCGGGACGATCCCTGCCATCTGCTCAGCAATCACATTCGTAATCGCCGTATGCGGATCAATAACGTATTTCGTATTATTCTCAAGTGAAAATTGGATTGTCTCCAATTTTTTATACATCTGCGCTTCATTCCTGAAATATTTTTGAATCGCAGTGTTTATCTTCTCTATTTTGGCTGCATCCGCTTCAGCGACTTTCACGATTGCCAACGCTTGCCCTTCTGCTTGTAAAATTGCTGCTTGTTTCATCCCCTCAGCTTTTTTTATCTCCGCTCTTCGTAAACCGTCTGCCTGTGTCTCGGCTGCTGTCGCATAATCAATCGCTGCTTGTTTTTCGTTTTCCGCTTTTACCACCTTGTTCATGGTATCTTGTACATCTTTTGGCGGGTCTATCTCCTTTAACTCGGTGCGGACAACCTCAATGCCCCAATTCGCTGTTTCACTACGAAGTGTGCTCATCAGCTCATTGTTGATTCTATTCCGATCACTATTAGCTTCATTCAAGTTCAGAGTACCAATAATATTACGAAGCGTTGTGCGAGCGAGATTTACAATCTGATATTTATAATCAAACACGTTGTATTGGGATGCCTTTACAGAGTTTTCATCTATTTTCACCTTGAAATACACTTGAGCATCGACCTGCGCATTGAGCTTGTCTTTTGTAATGATCGTCTGTGGCTCTGCATTGACCATCATTTCGGTAATGTTTACTTTAATCAATCGTTCAACGACAGGGATAATCCAAGCAAAACCAGGTTGTCGAAAACGATTGTACTTCCCTAATCGCTCAACAAGCGCCCGTTGAGTTGGCCGTACAATGCGTATTCCCATCGAGAAAAACCAGACTAAAACAATGATGAGCAATGCCCATCCTATCATTCCAAGTAAATCCATTCACAACACCTCATAGTTGATAACAAGATTTCCTTTATTAATTCTCTTTTAGCATAGAGAGAAAATCTTGTATTCATTGAAAGATGAGAAAAAAATGAACACCCAATCGGGTTCTTGCTCACTTCATCGTCTTTTTCAAAAAAGGCCAGACCTCATCGACGGTTGTCGCACCATTCACCTGGCCTTGCTTCTCCTTCCACCACTCAGTATTATGGAAGTCCTCACGACATTTCACAAGTTTCTCTTGTGCATGATTAATCTCAACGATCTTCTGCATAGAATGAAGAGAATACTCCATATAGACAATCACGTCACAGAGAACATCCATATCCTGCGCAAGCTCAGGGTTAATCATGCTACGGATTTCCTCACCGACAAACTCAAGGGAAAACGCTTGGAATTTCCTATTCAACAACCCCATTCTCTGAACCTCCAAACCTCATACCCGAAGGTATCCCATATCATTTCATATCATCTGATTCTATATAAGTTCTTTCCTTGCCCCCTATAAAAACATTCAAATATCGTACGCTTCATTCCCCGGCCAGTGAGCCAGAACATACAAGAGAAAAATGACGATTCTTCACAACCGTTTCAGAACCAAACGAAAGGTGTCAAAGCGTTACTTGGCGACCCAAAGAAAGCGATTCTTAGCTTATCATGGCCAATGATTATCGCAATGACCGTCCAAACTCTATATAATCTTGTTGATGCGATCTGGGTGTCTGGTCTAGGATCTGATGCTCTTGCATCAGTAGGTTTTGTGTTCCCATTATTGTTCATGGGGACAGCTATTGCCACGGGTTTGGGGATTGGCGGAGGCTCAGCGATATCCAGAAAAATTGGTGCGAAAAACAAAAAAGGAGCGGATAACGCAGCGGTACACACTATGATTATCATGTGTATTCTTGCGATACTCTACGCGGTTCCTTTATTTGTATTTTCTGATGATATTTTTCGTTTGATAGGCGCAGGGCGGACCATAGCAACCGCTTCCATGTACGCACGAATTATGTACTCAGCGACCATCATCAGCTTTTTCTCCTTCATCGCTAATGCAGTCCTTCGATCAGAAGGAGACGCAAAACGAGCGATGTTTGCTATGGTCCTGGGAGGGATTCTCAATGTTGTCTTAGATCCAATCTTCATATACACCCTCAATTTAGGGGTCCCTGGTGCAGCATGGGCGTCTGTTGTCTCCATGAGTGTCTCAGCAATGCTCCTCTTCTACTGGCTTTTTTTAAAACGAGACACATATGTAGCATTCAGATTTCGCGATTTCAGTTTTGACAAATCAATTATGAAAGATATCTTAGTTGTCGGATTTCCAGCATCGGTGATGCAACTATCGATGTCGATTATGATGTTTATGATGAACATCATCGTCGAACGCGTCGGGGGTCTTGATGGTGTCGCAGTCTTTTCAGCGGGATGGCGCGTCGCAACTATGGCGTCAATGCCGCTTCTTGGGATGGCAACTGCGGTGGTATCAGTCACCGGAGCCGCATATGGCGCTCAAGTCTATAAAAAAATTGACATCGCTCATTTATACGCCTTAAAAATCGGTATTCTTATCGAGACATCAATAGCGGTAGCAACCTTCATTTTCGCACCAGTTATCACTGCAGCATTTACGCAATCCTCAGATACAGCCCGGTTGGGAAATGATATCACTACGTTCCTCAGAATCATCTGCATCTTTTATCCAGCGACCGCATTTGGAATGCTGTCATCTGCTTTGTTCCAAGGGATAGGAAAAGGGATGTATTCCTTGCTTGCGACCGTGCTGCGAACTATCGTTTTAACCGTTCCCTTAGCATGGTTTTTTGCGGTAATCCTTAATTGGGGACTTATTGGCGCCTGGTGGGGTTTGGTAATAGCAAACATAATAGGAGGAGCTTTTACCTTCATCTGGGCTAAAATCTATATCGAAAAAATCCTGATAAAACCAATGTCCGAAGGATAACAACTCTTAAAAGGCTGTGAAAGAATGTACTTCGCAGTGATGAACGAACCTTTTCTGAGCCATCCTGGCGATGATGAAGATCTTGAGTACTGAAAAAAAAATCAATCTCTCAGATATGCTGACAGAGCATATCTGCGATTTTTTCTAAAAACTTAGTATCAGTTTTGTTAAATGCAGCTGGGATATCAGAATCGATATCGATTTCACCAATCACTCTACTGTTCTTTGTAATCGGAATGACAATCTCTGATCGGGTTGAACGAAAACAGGAGAGATACCGATTGTCTTTGGACACATCATTCACAACCTCGGTTTTTCCACTTCGCGCAGCAGACCCACAGACCCCTTTCCCAATCGAGATCTTTGTATGTTCTGTCACCTGTTCCCCTTTCCATGGACCAAGAACAAGAACGTCTCCTTTCACGAGATAAATACCCACCCAACTATATTTCTCAAAGCTTTCGTAGAGAACATCGACGACATCCTGCAGAGTCGTTGCTGATTTGTTTTTGATAAGCATTTCTTTGATTTTTTTTTCTGTGCTCTTATAATTCAAGAAAATCACCATGTCTCAGTAATCAAGCAGACTAGACTGTGAGTTTTTCGGACCGAGAGGCACAGGCATGATAGGGTTGTCGTCTGTGGGAAGTTCAATGGTCCCATATTTACCTCCACCACCGGGGATGATGATTACTTTATGATCACGAAACGCCTGGATGGCAGCAGTAATCGCTGGGACCGTCACCCGTGCGACCTTCTGAAGATCCGCATCGAGGAGAACGTTAATCTCGGAACCAAACGCGGTGATAAGCTCATCCCATCTCTTAGCAACACTCTGTGTAAAGGGAGTGTGCTGCCCGAGTGCTTTAGCGATAATCTCTGAGAGTGGAATGAGATATACATACGGCGGCCGATGCGCAGGATGCTGTGGTTCTTTGAAGGTGGCGATTTCTCTAATGCGGTCCCGTACTCCTTTCTTGATGCGTTTCCCGCAGCTGCATTTCCACCGTCGTTTGGTCGCCTCATCAAGCGTGTAATGAGTAAAACATGAGATGCAGGCAGACTCGTTGTATTTTCCCTCTTGCGGGGGCAAACCAACATTCAAAACGGGTTTATTCCCCCCTGTTCGAAGGATAGCTTTTTTGATTTCTGTAAAGGTAGCATCACCGACCTCAAAGCGAGTGAACTCCCGAGCAAGTCGTACCGGGTGTGGACTATGACAATCTGAATTTGTCAGGAACGTAAGTCGATGCAGCTCCTGGATGGTATCTGCATAATCTGTGTCAGCACTCAATCCCAGTTCAACGAATGAGATATAAGGCGTCAGATCACCATAGCAACTCTGAAGAGACGGATGGTACGCATACATCGCCGTCCAAGGGGTGAAAATATGCGCAGGGCCGATGAGAGCATCAACATCTTTTGCAAGACTTGCGAGTTCTATCCCGTTCATGTTCACGTTCGGGCGTCCGTCTGTCTCAAGGTTCTTTGATTTTGATTTAATCGCTTCTTTGTAGGTCTCGACAGCGGATACACTCGGAAAGTATAGAAGATGATGTACACGAGATGCATCTTCAACCTCGGTGCTGAGAATGAATCGGGTGTTGTTCAACTCAAATGTCCCCTCATCGATGATAGAACAGGTCTTGATTTCCTTTAACCAATTATTATTTAGACAATCCCCGGTCGCCATGACTGCGATGCCTTTTCGTGGTGCTTCGACAGAAAGAGCGGCGATCGTCATCCTATCGCTCGTAGCACCAGAATACCGTGAATGGATATGCAAATCAGCGTTGACGAGCATCAAGATTCCTTTTTTACAGCATTATTCTTTCTTTTCTATATTCATTTGAGCAGGGGATTTGTCTTCGAAAAACTGCTCATGAACAGTCATCTCCATAAGACCTGCCATGATAAGCAGGATACCTGCGAAGAGCAGAAGATACGCACCGATCCCAAAGCCCCACGCAAGCTGGATCGACCCGCCTTGAACTTCTATGATTTGAACCGTGGATTGCCCGCTAAACGGGGAAGCAGAGATTGCATCCATCGCACTTTGCATATCTGCGTTTCCTTCGATGTTCGGTGGTGCGATCATTGGAATGATGGAAGCGAACAGGAGTATGAAAATTAAAATGAAAAGGAAGGGAAATAGCAGTCGTACCCCTCGGAGAACATATTTTTTACCAAGTTTTTTACTCTGCGAAATCCCAATGGTTGAAAGCACTAGAAACACAAGGCCAATACCGATGATAAGGAAGAAGGGTACTGCAAAGGTCCCGAGAGGAACCGGCCCGTTCCGATTCGGAAGCCGTATCTGAACCCCGTTGATGCCATCGACGGAGACTACATCAAACGTGCCTGTTTGCTCTGAACCCGGGATAGACACGTCCGCGGTGACCGTGTACCAGGGGAGGAACAACGCTATGACGGTCATGATGATCACAACGATGCAGAGGATATTGCCGATGCTTTTTTGATTGGTACCATCAATGTAGAACAACGAAAATACTCGTGGTCCAAGTCCATGCTTTTTCTTCCGTCGATAGATGAAAAAGATTAACAAAAGCAATGAAACAACAGTGAAAAGAATGAACAGCAGCACGAAGTTATAGATAAGCCATTCAAGAAGGAAGAGGATATCGTTTGCTGGTTGAAGATTATTTGCCCAGGCGAGTGGCTGCCACATGGTTCCGCCTTCTCTAAATTTCGGACCATTCGGTCCTGCTTCCCCCAAGATTGCTGCTTCTGCAGTGGCTGATTGGTCCACACCAGCCCATCCCCAACGGCCTCCAAAGGAAAGCCAGGGTTGTGTGTTTAACAACTCGATGGTGTAATCGGTGGGTCGTAGGATTCTTCCGTTATCTGCAACCATGTCGTTTGCTAAGCCTACTTTTCCAGAATACGGTTTGATGTAGTTTGCATGGCTTCCGAGTGCCACATACACCTTCACATGTTCTCCTTCTTTCTCGACCTGGCTCCATTGCGCTTTTTGTCCTGAATAGTGTTGACTGAACATGACTTCAGATGGTTGTCCGCCTGACAGTACCACCTGGACTAGCTCCCAGTCGCCTTCGTGACGGTTCAAATCTCCTGCGTTAAATACATAGAAGAACCAGTATTGAATGACGGAGTTGACCGTATCGACGTTGGCATAGACCTTATATCCCAATGCTGCCATCTTACTTTGATAATCATTTTCGATGCCATTGTCACCGACTGCGACCGTCCCTCGTTGATTATCAAGGAAATAATTGTCAGTCGTTAGTGTACTTAACAAGGCCTCGGTTGGTGTGGTGGACAACGGTGACGGGTTCTCATTTTCATACAGATATGAGTTCTCAAGGGCGTAGGAAACATCCACGGGATAACATTGTTCTCCTTCCACAAAATAGAGGATGGGAGCATATCGTTCTGCGACCTCTTCATCTGCTGCAGATGCGATGCTGGCGAAGTTGCTTCCTGCTACCAAAATTCCTATAAACAATATGCTGATGACAATTTTTTTATTCATAAGCCTCCACCTTGGTGTAGATAGAATTATCGTTATTTAATCCTTCTTAAAAAACCAGTTATAATTTCTTTTATTCTCATACGTTTAAATACTCTTTTTAACTTTTTTCTTGTTAAGCATTATACTATACATTATAATGTTATAGATATTATAAAGGAATGATACAACTTTAAAATATTAAGGTTCGCTCAATAGTAACCTTTATTAGGCTTCACTCCATATGAGTCTCCCGTAAATCTACCCTAGGAAAATGGGATAAAAACCTCTAACATAAAACAACCAGAACTAGTGTAGACTTTGTAACGAAGTGATCCCCATGAAAGACAACAAAACCGTACTTGAAAACTCCTATGATTCTGATAAAATCCAGGTCCTCGAAGGACTCGAATCCGTCCGAAAAAACCCGGGGATGTACATCGGAAGCACCGACATACGAGGATTACACCATCTTGTCTACGAAGTCGTGGATAATTCCATCGATGAAGCACTCGCCGGTTACTGTACAACTGTCCAAGTAAGTATTCAAAAAAACGGGGCGCTCTGCGTAGCTGATAACGGACGAGGAATCCCTGTCGACATTCACGAAAAATACAAAATACCAGGCGTCGAAGTCATCCTCACCATGCTGTATTCAGGCGGTAAATTCGACGGACAAGCATACAAAGTCTCAGGTGGATTACACGGAGTCGGTGTTTCTTGTGTCAATGCGTTGTCAAAATGGCTTGAAGTCAAAGTCAGACGAAACGGAAAGGAATACCAGCAGCGCTTTGAACGAGGAAAAACAGTCACCGATCTCAAAGTCATAGGAAAAGCAAATGACACGGGAACCACGGTGACCTTTTTCCCAGATAAAGAGATTTTTGAAACCATTGAGTTTGACTATGAAACGATAGCAACTCGCCTGCGGGAAATGGCATTTCTCAACGCGGGTCTGCAGATCGAAATTACCGATGAACGCACCGATAAACATGAGGTGTTCCGTTACGACGGCGGAGTCAGCGAATTTGTCCTGCACATCAACAAGAATAAAATACCGCTGCATCCGAAACCGATTTATCTTCAAGGTGAAAAAGATAGTGTGCAAGTAGAAATCGCCATGCAATATACCGATGGATACACCGAAAATATCCATACCTTTGCCAATAACATCAACACCATTGAAGGTGGGACGCATCTTGCTGGATTCAAAGGAGCATTAACCCGTGTTTTAAATGACTATGGTAAGGCAAATAAACTCTTTGATGAAAGCTTTAGCCTTTCTGGTGAGGATTCACGAGAAGGCATCACCGCGATTATCTCAGTGAAAATAAGAAAGCCTCAATTTGAAGGACAAACAAAATCAAAACTAGGCAACTCAGAGGTACGCGGCATTGTAGAAAGTGTTACTTGCGAAAAACTTGCTGAGTTCTTTGAGGAAAACCCACCGGTAGCCCATATGATTATTGACAAAGCAGTGCTTTCCAGTAAGGCTCGTGAGGCTGCACGAAAAGCACGAGAACTCACACGACGAAAAGGACTTCTTGAATCATCTGCTCTTCCAGGGAAACTTGCTGATTGTTCCAGCCGTGACCCGAGTCAATCGGAAATTTATCTTGTGGAAGGGGATTCAGCCGGTGGCTCAGCCAAGCAAGCCAGAGATAAAGAATTCCAGGCGATCCTACCACTCAGAGGCAAAATCCTGAACGTCGAGAAAGCCAGGATGGATAAAATCCTCAAAAGTGAGGAGATTCTTCATCTGATCACTGCGATTGGCGCCGGCATTGCTGAGGAGTTCAACATTGAGAACGCTCGGTATCATCGGATTATTCTGATGACCGATGCTGACGTCGATGGTGAGCATATTCGAACCTTGTTACTCACCTTTTTCTTCCGATATATGCGTCCGTTGATTGAGAAAGGATATTTGTATATTGCACAACCACCGTTGTATAAGCTTACCAAAGGAAAATCTGTTGACTATGCGTTTTCAGAACAAGAACGGGTACAAAAAGCAAAGCAGATGGGAGAAACCGGTCTTGGTATTCAGCGGTATAAAGGTCTTGGTGAGATGAACCCGCAGCAGCTCTGGGAAACAACCATGGATCCTGACTGCCGGCTGATGCTTCAGGTGACAATTGAAAACGCTGTTGAGGCTGATGAGTTATTTACGATTCTGATGGGTGAGGCTGTTGAACCAAGAAGAATGTTTATTGAACAGCATGCCAAAGATGTGGTGAATCTGGATATCTGAGGTGAGGAAAAATGGCTGAGATTAACAAGAAAAATGATCAACCACGTGATATTAACGAAGAGATGAAACGAGCGTTCATTGATTATTCGATGAGTGTGATTATGAGCCGGGCGCTTCCTGACATAAGGGACGGGCTCAAACCAGTGCATCGACGGATATTATACGCGATGAATGAAAAAGGGGTTACCTTTGAAAAACCTTATAAGAAATCTGCTAACATCGTCGGAGAAGTTCTGGGAAAATATCATCCACATGGTGATCAGGCTATCTATGATTCCATGGTGCGTATGGCACAGGATTTTTCGCTCCGATACCCGTTAATCGCAGGTCAAGGTAACTTTGGTTCAGTCGATGGGGATTCCGCTGCTGCTATGAGATATACTGAAACAAAAATGGCGAAGATCACCAAACTCATGCTTCAGGATATTGACAAGGAAACCGTGGGATGGCATGATAATTATGATGGCTCCCTGAAAGAGCCTGATGTGCTCCCCGCAGTTCTGCCGAACCTCCTTATAAACGGATCGTCCGGTATCGCGGTTGGTATGGCGACGAACATGGCGCCCCATAACATCTGTGAGGTCATCGATGGCACCATCCGGATGATCGATGCCCCTGAGACATCTACTACAGAGCTTATGGAAATCATCAAAGGACCTGATTTCCCCACCGGTGGTATCATCTGCGGGCGCGGCGGGATTCTATCTGCGTATTCCACGGGACGTGGCTCACTTGTTGTCCGTGCGAAGACCTCCATTGAAGAAGGGGAGCAGAAGAACAAAATCATCGTCCATGAGCTGCCGTACCAGGTGAATAAATCTGTTTTGTTACAGACCATTGCTGAGCTTGTCAAAGAAAAGAAACTCGAAGGTATTGCTGATCTTCGTGATGAAAGCGACCGCAAAGGCATGCGTATCGTCATTGAGCTGAAACGAGACGCCATTGATGACATTGTGCTAAACCAGCTGTTTGAACATACCGAGCTTCAATCCTCATTTGGTGTGTTGAATCTCGCGATTGTTAAAGGAGAGCCAAAAGTCCTGATGCTCAAAGAAATCCTGCAATATTACATTGAATATCGCATCGAGATCATCACCCGACGAACCACCTATGATCTAAAGAAAGCAAGAGAAAAAATGCATATCCTTGAAGGCCTCATGATTGCCCTGCGGAACATCGATGAGGTCATCAAAATCATCAGGCAAAGCAAAGAAGTCGAAGAGGCAAAAAACAGGCTGATGACGCGTTTTAAACTCTCTGAGATTCAAGCCAAGGCCATCCTTGATATGAGACTGCAGAAGCTCGTCGGCATGGAAATCGAAGCGGTCGAAAAGGAGTACAATGAAACCAAACAGCTGATTGAAGAACTTGAATCACTCCTTTCAGATAAACAGAAGATTCTTGCGGAAATCAAACGAGAGCTCTTGGAGATAAAAGAAAAATTCGGTGACGCGCGACGCACCCAGATTGTTGAAGGCGAAGCAGGCATCGATATCGAAGACCTCATCCCTGTGCAAGAAGTCGTAGTCACTATTACCAAAGACGGTTATATTAAACGAATTCCGACGGAAACCTACCGGACACAACACCGGGGTGGAAAAGGGTTAATCGGCGTACGGCCAAAAGAAGAAGATTTCGTCGTTAACTCATTTATCACCAGCACCCATGATTACCTGATGTTTTTCACCAACCATGGCCGAGTCTACTGGATGAAAGGCTATAAGATTCCTGAGGGAGACCGTCATGCAAAAGGAAAAGCCATCATCAATCTCCTCCCACGACTCGAGGAAGGAGAAAAGATTGAAACCGCGGTTCCCATCCATGAGTTTGACGATAAACATTTCTTGATTTTTACCACAAAACAAGGAACCATTAAGAAAACGGTGCTGTCCGCCTATGGCAACATCCGAGTGAACGGGATCATCGCTATTAAACTAGAGGAAGGCGATGAACTCATGGGTGTGGAGCTGTCGGATGGAACCAAGACCGTGATGATAGCAACCGCTGGTGGTCAAGCCTGTCGTTTCAATGAACGAGAGCTACGACCCATGGGACGGGCCACGCACGGCGTCATCGGTATTCGACTGAAAAACAAAAAAGACATGGTGGTCGCCATGACCGTTGTCGACATCACCGGCTCATTATTAACCATCACAGAGAATGGTTTTGGAAAACGCTCACCTATCGACGAATATCGCATGACACATCGAGGAAGCAAAGGAGTTCGTACCATTGTGACCAATGAGCGGAATGGAAGCGTCGTATTCGTCAGCCAGGTCAACGATGAAAAAGAACTAATTATTACGACTGAACATGGTATGACTGTACGAATACCGGTCCGAGACATCAGGGAACAAGGCAGGAACACCATGGGTGTACGAATCATGCGACTCAACGAAGGCGATAAGGTTGTTTCCGTGACCATTACAAAGATACTTGAGGAAAACGGCAAGGAAACAGCACAGATTGAAGCCATGGAACGGATGCAGATTGGCATGGTTGAGGAAAAAACAGAACCTGCAGAGTCACCAAAACCAAGTGTTGAACAGAAAGAACCAACACAAGAAGTAACAAACCAAAAAACAATCTTGGAACCGGGGCAGCCTGCAAACACAGAACCAGTGCTTCAGAAACCGATGAAAATCACAAAACCAAAGAAGGAAAAACCTACGTCAGTAAAAAAAATCAAGACCATTAAACCAAAAAAACCGGCCCAAAAACCAGTGAAAAAACCAAAGATAACCAAGGTAAAACCGGCAAAGAAAAAAAAGACGATACAACCAAAGAAGACAAAATCAAAACCGGTGAAAAAACCTAAGAAAATCAAACCATCTAAGAAGCTAAAAGCAAAGAAAACTCAGAAGAAAAAACCAAAACGTAAATGATCGATTATGCTGTTGGAGCAGCAGGTGGTTTTTCTATTTCTTTTTTCTTTTTCTTCGGGCAGTCAGAATTGATACATAAATCCCATGCCCGCCTCTCTTTCATTTTTACCTGAACCACGGGGGTGTTGCATGCATCGCACAGTTTCGTCGTCATCGTCAAGCCACCCTGTTGAGGAAGCGAATAGGTATTCTTACAATCAGGGTATCCAGAACAGCCAACAAACCGTTTACCCTTCTTTGATACTCGGACCAAAAGAGATTTTCCGCATTTCGGGCATGGCCCAATCGTGTTTTGTGCTTTGACGGCATTGTTGATGTTTTCCTTTATTTTTTCTTTCTCAGGCTCAAGTTCTTCCATTACCTTTGTCAGCATCAAGCGTGATTCTCGTACGGTTTCCTCAAGGGTTTTTTTCCCTTCCGCGATATCAGTCATGTCCGCCTCAAGCTCAGCGGTCATCTTTGGTTTGATAACATCACAGTTTATCAACGCATCAACAACAGCGATAGCGGTCGATGTCGGAGTTGGAGTCCCGCCTATGACATATTTACGACCGTACAATTTACTAATGATCTCATGACGAGTTGATTTGGTCCCAAGTGAGAGCTGTTCCATTTTCGCTATCAGTGCGCCTTGGGTGTACCGCTGTGGTGGTTTTGTAGAATCCTTTTTAATCGTGATTTTCACGATCTCGAGCATTTCTCCCTCGATTAACTCCGGAAGCTGTTTCTTCTTGTCTTTAAAATACGGATAGAGATGCTTCCAGTTTGCCTCAACGAGTCTGTATCCGCTCGTGATAAATTTCTCCCCGGAAATATCGAACCAGACGTCGGTGGTCTCTGATATAGCATCTTTAGAAAGGGTGGCAAAAAATCTCCGACAGATAAGCTCATAGATCTTTTCCTGATCTGCACCGAGTTTTTTCGACGGTGCATCCACCGGATGAATCGGGGGATGGTCCGTGGTTTGTTGTTTTCCACGTGTCGGGTAATCTCTCCCATTTGTTTGAATTTCCTTGACCTCTTTTGAAAAATGAGCCTCTGATAATTTTTGTAAAATACCGTTGATATTCAACGATGGTGGATAGACAGTGTTATCTGTTCGGGGGTACGATGTCAATCCCATCATGTAGAGTTCTTCAGCAATACTCATTGCTTTCGCTGCGGAAAAACCCAGATAGGAAGCTGCTTGGATAAACGTCGTGGTATTGAAAGGGGCAGGAGGAAGTTCATGAGCAATTATTTTTTTTACTTCTTTGACAAGTGCTTCTTTACTGTCTTTGATTTTCTCATACAACTCCTGAGCGGGTTGTTCTTCTCTAAACACCCCATGCTCATGAGTGGTATCAATGGGTTTGTCTTTCTTTAGTTGTGCAAGAAGTACCCAATATGGTTTCGGGATGAAGATTTTGATTTCTTTTTCCCGTTCAACTAGCAATGCAAGCGTCGGTGACTGTACACGGCCTATGGAAAGAAAATCTCGTCCAAGACGACGGGACGTCAATGAGATAAATCGTGTTAAGACAGCGCCCCATACCAGGTCGATGTTCTGACGTGCTTCGCCGGCATTAGAAAGATTGTAATCTACTTCAGTAAGATTGTCAAAAGCGGTATTAATCTCATAAGGAGTGATTGCGCTATATCTGGCTCGTTTTATTTGATTTAACGCAGGATTATAGCTTCTTAGAAGGTTGACCACTTCCACACCAATAAGTTCCCCCTCTCTATCAAAATCAGTCGCAACAATCAACGAGGGAGTGTCTTTCACCAGAGTTTTTAATGCGGAGGCGATACCTTTTTCACTAACATTTTTACAAGGTTCTACCTCGATAAGTTCATGAGGGGGGATTTTCGTCCATTGATTAAAACCACTGGGGTAATCAAGGTTGATAATATGACCTTTCAACCCAATCACAGTCCATGGCTCATTGTTTTTTGTAAACGAATACACAGGGATTTGCCCAAGATGCGTACTTTTTACCTTACCGCCGGAAAGTATATACGCAATCCTTCTCGCAGCAATATTTTTCTCACAAATCACTAATTTCATGGTTGTTCCTAGTTTGAGAACTGAACATTAAGATGGGATATAATTAGTTTACGATAGTGGAAAAGAGGAGGTTGAAACTATTTATATGATGATGATATTGCCTGATGTGAGACTATGAAAATTCATATCATCATGGGGTCTGCTTCTGACATGCCTGTTGCAGAAAAAGCCAAAGCCATCTTTGAGGATTTTGGGATCTCCTATAACCTAAAGGTTGCTTCAGCGCATCGAACACCAGAACTGCTGAAAAAAATTGTTGAAAAAAGCGATGCTGACATTTTCATAGGAATCGCTGGTCTTTCTGCTGCATTACCTGGAACCATTGCTGCTCATACGATTAAACCCGTCATTGGTGTTCCGGTGAGCGGGAAAGTCAACCTTGATGCCATTCTGTCTATCATTCAAATGCCACCAGGGATCCCTGTTGGGGCAGTCGGCCTTGATCGAGGAGAGAACGCGGCATTACTCGCAGTTGAAATCCTTGCGGTGAAAGATACAAAATTGGAAAAGAAATTACTCGAATATCGGAAAAAAATGCGGGAAAAAGCAGTATCGAAATAGGGGATTTTCAGATGTTTCATGCAGAAAGATTTATAGAAAAAACCATTTCAACTCTTCAGAAAGAGATTACAAGCAAAGCACTCATTGCATTCTCCGGTGGAGTGGACAGCACGGTTTGTACTGCGTTAGTCAATAAGGCAATCGGAGAACAATTGATCGCTGTGCATGTCGACACCGGGTACATGCGGAAGAGCGAATCAGAACAAGTGAAACAAATGATGGAATCTCTCGGATTAAATTACCGGTACATCACGGCAAGTAAAGAGTTCTATCAAGCATTAAAAGGTGTCCAAGACCCTGAGAAAAAACGCAAGATCATAGGAGAACGATTCATCAGAATTTTCGAACAAGTTGGACGAAAGGAAAAAATTGACTACCTCGTCCAGGGAACCATTGCACCGGACTGGATTGAATCAGGTGGGGGTCTGCGTGATACCATTAAATCGCATCATAATGTCGGTGGATTACCTAAAGATATGAAATTAAAGCTCGTAGAACCACTCCGCGACCTTTATAAGGATGAGGTTCGTCAAGTCGCTCGAGCGTTGCATCTACAGTTTTCAGAACGACAGCCATTCCCAGGTCCAGGGCTCGCTATTCGCATCATTGGTGAAGCAACCCCTGAACGCACCAGACTTGTACGAGAGGCATGCGATATCGTTGAAAAGGAAATTGAACGAGCTTCGGAAAAAGGAATCATGGAACTCCCCTGGCAGTATTTTGCAGTATTGATCCCCATAAAGACTGTTGGAGTCCATGGGGACAAACGGGCGTATGGTAACACCATAGCAATCCGCGCCGTGCAGAGCGTCGATGCGATGACCTGTCATTACAGTACGATTCCACATCAGGTTCTTGACACGATTTCAACAAAAATCACCAATACCCTTAAGGAGAAAGTGAATCGTATCGTCTATGATGTCACAAACAAACCTCCTGGGACGGTCGAGTGGGAATAACCTGTATGGTACGCATCTACGTGATTGATAACGGCGGACAATGGACGCATCGTGAATGGCGCACGCTTCGTGACCTTGAGGTAGAGACCAGGATCGTACCGAACATAACACCGCTGAAGGAATTACAGAAAGAACACATACACGGCCTAGTGCTTTCTGGTGGAGCACCACGAATCGGACTTGATGGTACTTTAGGGAATTGCGCGGAATATCTTGATTTAGCAGATTTTCCGATTCTTGGAATCTGTGCAGGGCATCAATTCATGGCACGCCATTTCGGTGGGAACGTAACACCATCTGAGCTTCCTGAGTTTGGTCAGGTGGAACTCACTCTCTGTGTCGATGATGACCCGGTCTTTGCCGGGGTGCCAAAGAAATCGATTGTATGGGAATCTCACAACGACGAGGTGACAAAACTCCCGAAGGATTTTACGAAGCTTGGGGAAAGCGAAAATTGTAAAATACAGGCGATGCGCCATAAGAAAAAACAGTTGTACGGCCTGCAGTTCCACCCGGAGGTAGAACATACGCAATTCGGGGAGCATATCTTTAAGAATTTCATCAAATTGTGCGGAGAGTAACGAATTATTTCTTTTTACCCAGGATGCTTCGATAGAGCATTTCTCCTAATACGATAACAAGGAAGAGCAGCAGAATTACTCCTAAAAAACTACTTAGGATAAATACTATCAAAGTGCTGAGATTGTTTTGGGTGAAGAGGTCTGGATACATACCAAAGAAATTGCTTACGGATAAAATGATGAAAAAAATAATGGTAAGAACAACTGAGACGATAAATTCAAAGAGATAGCTCTTTTTGCTTGAATAAATGGTTGTTTTTTCTTTGCTTGGTTCGGTGCATTGTGTTTCTGCTTGTTTTTTCTGAAATGCTAGCGCGTCTAAGAATTTCTTATATTGAGCTTCAGATTCGAAGATAAGAGATGCCCCTTGATAACCGCAGTTCTTACACACCTCGTTCCACGAGGATAATCCGGAGATAATCCCATCGCCAAGGGTTCCGATTCCGATGTTTTTACTTCCACAAACGGGACATGCGGTTATTTCCATTGGTTGCACCATTTATTATTTCCATCGTTTGAACAACGAGTGTTGAAGCCCGAGTTGATCGAAAACTTTCCCAACGATGAAATCAACGAGGTCTTCTAATCGTTCTGGTTTATGATAAAACCCAGGCATCGCAGGCAGAATGACTGCTCCGCTTTGTTTTGCTGCAAGCATGTTAGTAATCCCGGGTAGATCCAAGGGTGTTTCTCGAAGGACCAAGATTATCTTTCTTCCTTCCTTTAAACAACAGCTTGCTGCCCGTGATGTCAGAGTATCTCCAAACCCATGAGCAATAGATGAAAGGGTTTTCATGCTACAGGGGATAACAATCATTGCATCTAGAGGGAATGAGCCGCTTGCCGGGCCTGCATATAAATCATCATTGTCGTACACCACATGTGCCTGTGTTTTGAGGATGGCATAGGTATAGGTCGTTTCGTGCTGAAGGATCTTTTTTGCTCCTTCTGAGACAACAAGATGGATTTCGTGACCCTGTTTATTTAATTCTTGCAGCAACTTGATACCATAGATACTACCGGAAGCTCCTCCGATGCTTACAAAATATCTCATAGACTACAAACCTTCTATTGCACTTACGATATTCGTAAGTGTGTGTTTGAAATGGGCATCTTTTTCAATGGCAGTCCCTGTAATGATAACATTGGCTCCTGCATGTGTTTTTTCCTTTGCAGTCTCCGGAGTTCGGATTCCCCCACCGATACAAAGAGGAATTGATGTGTTTTTCTTCACCGCCTGAATCATTTCGTTAGGAACGGGTTCAGGCGCTCCTGAGCCAGCCTCGATGTAGAAAAAGTTCATTCCAAAGTATTCTGTTGCTAAGGCATATCCGACCGCTGTTTGAAAATCATTTCTTTTGATCAGATCAGCTTCCCCGATACGTCCTGCTGTCATCCCTGGTTCTATAATGATGTACCCCATGGATATCGCCTCGAGCCCAGAGTATTTCACAAAAGGTGCTCCTTTGACATGTTCCCGTATCACATATTCGAGATTATTTGAGTTCAGAAGGCTCATGAAGAATACCGCGTCAGCGTACTTGCTGAGGAATTTCGCACCGGATGGAAAAAGGATGACGGGGAGATCTGAATTTTTTTTGATGGCTTGGCACGTCTCATCTACCTGTTTTTGGGATAAAAGAGTCGAGCCACCAACCATGATGGCACTACTGCCTGCTTCAGTAACGGTCTGTGCTATTTGTCCTGCAACTGCTGGTTTTTGTTTATCGGGGTCGAGAAGCGCAAAATGTAGTTTCTTTTTTTTGGTTAATTCGATGATGTTCTCTGCAATGGTCATTGCGGGGGACAAGAACGGCAGATGTATTTATGTTTTATGCCTTCGGGAGAAGGTCTTTGAGCAATGTCTCTGAACATCCGGCAAGAACACTGGTTCTGCCGGTTAAATCAAACTCCATGTCAAGATCTTCACCAGAGATTGTTTTCACAAAACCTCCTGCCTCGCGAACAATCAGGGTTGCTGCTGCGATATCGACGACACGAAGAATGTCTCGTCCTACAAAATAGTAATCAAGGGCACTAATGGCAACTAAGCACATCTCCAAGGATGCAGAGCCGTACGAACGTACAATGCCTTTTTTTGATAACGCACCAGCTCGGGGAGTAAAGTTCTTTCCGAGGGATATTGAAGAAAGCATCTCTGTCGAAGGCATCTCGCAAACTCTGACTCGCGCATTGTTAAGAAACGCGCCATGCTGTTTTTCTGCGGTGAAGACATCACCTGTCGGGATGTTTTTAACGATACCGTATTCAATATCGCTTATCTTGGAAGTCCCAATTGCTAATGAGACGGAATAGAAAGGGATACCTCGATACGCATTCCGTGTGCCGTCCACAGGGTCAAGTACGAAGACATACGTACCACCAAAGTCAACAAAACCTTTCTCTTCACTCAGAAGATTGACGTGTACATCTGATTTTTCTAATAACCGTATTGCGGCATCTTCTGCAATTTGATCAATGTATGAGGTTGGCGAACCATCAGCCCCGATACCAATGGTTTTCCCAAGTTTATAGAAATTATTCCGAGTCTCTTTTTTTACTTCCTTGCATATTTTTTCGACAATCTGATTGGCGAGCTGTTTAAATTTCTCTTCCATATGTTATCCCTAGATATTGATACCAAGATAGGTAAGAGTCCAACTGATGTAAATCGTCAATAGAATCATGATTACTGCAGCAAGAATAACCCCAAGAAAAATCGAAAGGAGGGATCGGGAGAATTTCAAATCAAAAAGATAAGCGATTAACGCACCTGTCCAGGCTCCGGTAAAGGGGATGGGTAAGGCAACAAATGCAAATAAGCCCAGATATTCATATTTTCTGATTCGCGCATCTGCTTTTTTTCGTGTTCTCGCAAACAGCCAGTCCATTATCCGTACCCAAAACGTGTACCTGCGGAGGAATTTCTCAACATATTTAAAGAAGAGGAGGATAAATGGAATTGGTAACATGTTTCCAACAATCGCAAGGGGGAACGCCTGCCACCATTCCCATCCGTACTGCAACATGGTAAATGGTATGACGTAACGTGCCTCAAGCCAAGGGATCATGGAAAAAAAGAATACCTGAAACCATTGTGGTAAAAAATCAAGCATGTCTTACACTCCGACAGATGTACCGAATCCTTGTTTGACGAGTATTTGATGATCGTCTATAACTTTTTCTCCCCGGATAAATACCATCGAGGGAAAAATGGCTGGAAATCCTTCAAATGGGGTCCAGCCACATTTCGAATGGAGGCGGTCAGCAGCTATTTTCTCTGTTTTTTTCAAATCAATAACGATGAAATCCGCATCCCGACCAACCTCTATTTTTCCTTTCGAGAGATGAAGAAGCTGCGCAGGTTTTTCACAAAGCAAAGCTAGGAGTGTGTCAAGTGTAAGTTTGCCTTTTTTCATGGCGGTCAGTAAAAGAGGATAGAGGGTTTCAACTCCAGGCACCCCCGAAGGGGCACTGTTGAAGTCAACAGATTTTTCTTCCTCTGTATGAGGCGCATGGTCAGACTCGAAGATATCAATAAGATGATTATTGACACCATCCCAGAGAGCGTCCTTATCAAAGCTCGATCGGATCGGAGGATTTACTTTATAGAATGTTTGGTTTTTATTAAGCGATTGTATATCGAAGAACAGATGATGTGGAGTGACTCCGACACTTATGTTTTTTGGTCGTGTTCGAAGCAACTCTAGACCTTCGCAGGAGGAAAGGTGACAGATGTGCAGAGGGGAAGAAAGGCCATGAGCGTTTTGAAGGATCGCCCTCAGAGCGGCTTCTTCGCAATCTGCTGACCGACAGCGGAGATGATCCACAAGAGATCGTTCGTGGTCTTCATGTGTTTTAAGGCAATGTTCATCTTCTGCGTGGAGCAGCGTCATCTTCTTTGTTCGATTTGTTTCGACTAACGCCACCCGAAGATTCCGTGGGCTGAGATGCAGGGAATGAGTACTGCTTCCTAAAAATATTTTGAAACCAGCACAGTACGAGGAAAGTTCAGATAACCTTCCGATATTCTCATCACTCACCCCAGCAAATACTCCGAAATCGACATAGCTTTTTTGCAAAGCAAGATGTGTTTTCTCCCTCAATGCCTGTGTGCTGATGGTCTGAGGCTGTGTATTTGGCATATCAAAGATACAGGAGATGCCGCCGAAAGCAGCTGCGGTGGACCCCGTCGAAAAATCTTCTTTCTGAGTAAAGCCAGGGTCACGGAAATGCACATGTATATCGATACCAGCTGGCAAGATGAGATTGGTGCCAACGTTGAGGTGAGTGTCTGATCTCAGTGTTTTTTTTATCGCGATGATTTTACCTTGTTTGATAGAGACACATGCTTGTTCGAATGCCCCTTTATGGTAGAGTTTTCCTTCAACTGTGAAATCCATCTAGGTGAGTCTCCTGTATGAGCCCGTGTGGTTTTACTTCGGTAAAAATCTGCCCCTGGAACTTTAAAACCCTCGTGGTTTTATCAAACCATGCATCAGGAGGTAAACCTGCTTTCATACACGTATGTGAGAGGTACTCTTCTTTATCCCATTCTTGTTCGACAGGGACTTGAGGGAGCAATAACCCTTTATAAAAACCATGTTCTACAATTAACCCGTCTCGACCTATCTCGATATTCTCCAAGTAGTCTTTCGGTTGTTTTACATTAATGAGTTCTGGTTTTGTCAGCACAGTCATTTCTACGAGAACCGCATCAAGTTCGCCTTCCTGCAAGGGTGGAAACCTTGGATCGTGGGTAACAGATTGTGCTGCTTCGAAAATCGCTTCTTGTAGCGATAGAATGGGAAGAGGGATACCGATGCAGCCTCGTAATTCGTGATCCGGATATGTATGCAGGGTGACAAAAACTCCTTGTTTTTCATGAAAGACCTGCCCAAGATTAGACGATGACTCTTTCCGCTGCTGTACATATTCTTGGATAATGTGCCGTGCGAACTGAACCGCCTTGGTTCCTTCCTCAAGATTCAACATCAGAAGTAGTATACAGAAAAGCATTAAATAAAATGTGGTGGAGAGGAACTCGCCTCTCCTTAGTTATGGGGATTGTTCTTTTGTCAGGATGATGTTTAAGACTCTTGGTGCTTCACCGCTGCTGACTGTGATCCGTCCCGTGCTGATGTAGGTGATATTTTGTCCGCTTTCATTGACGGTTTCTTCGACAGTTATATTATAGGAGCCTTGTGTGAGTTCGATGGTGTACAAACCATTGGCGTTGGTTTTCACACTGGTGGTGATCGCAGTATTATTCTGAACATTGAGGTCCTTAGTGAAGAAAATGGTCATGTTAGCTTTTCCGGAACCGTCGTAGGTGGTACTCCCACTGACCGTGACTGATACTTTTGCCAAAGACAGGTTGTACGACGTAGCGCCTTCCCCTATAGAGAGGACGAGCTTTCCTGTAAATGTGTATACTGTGGTTCCTCCTTCTGTTTTTTTGACTGTCACATTATAGGATCCGGGGATAAGTGAAACGGCATAGGACCCTTGCGCATTCGATGTCGCTGTGCTTTGTTTGGTCGCTGTGTTGTTGGCTACTGATTTATCCGGGACGAATGTGATGGGGATTCCAGACACTGCAGTCGCCTCATGATTGGTATATCCGCTGACGGCGACTGTGGCATAGGTAAGTGAGATGTTCACCCAGGACGTTTTGTTTGCGGTAAGAGTGATTGCTTGTTCTGTCAGGAAATCAAGATATCCAGTTGATGCATTGATTTTTGTTGCATTCAAGGTGTATTCTCCAGGGATTAATGACGGGAATGCATAGGAGCCTGAGGCACCAGTTGTTACATTGGTGATGGAGAGTTGAACATCATTGAAGTTAGTATAGGTAAGCTGGATTTGTACGTCGCTTTCTTCTTCACCAGAGGTGTACTTCTTGTCACCATTGTTGTCTTGATAGACTACGCCTTTGATTCCAGCGAGTTTTGGTTTTGAAATATTATACGTGTTGTTCCCAGGTTCTATATTGATGGCTTGTCTGTTGAGAAGGGTATAATCTCCTTCCACTGCGGAGAGATTGTATTTACTTGGGTATAAATTCTGGAATCTATAGTGTCCTTGTTCGTCGGTTATCACCGATGGCACAGGTCTACCGAAATAATAATCGTCCAATTGGATGGTGATTCCAGATAAGGGAGTATCAATGGTGGGTTCGAAGGTATTATTGTTGTTGTTATCCTGATACACAAACCCTTCAAGAGTTGAGAGGCTTACATTAATGTTGAACATCCGTGAATACCGTGAACCGCTCAGACGCATGGATTCTGCGTCGGTTACCGGTGCATACAGCACATCAGTAGTACTGTTAAACGTAATACTTTTTAGGAAAACATCATTGGCATAGGTGAAAAGTAATGTCACATTTCCCCCTGGCGCGATAAGGTTGTAACTCCCATTTTCATCCGTTGACATATAATCATGCGGGAAACCATATTCATCAAGGACTGCAACGGTCACAAAGGAAAGCGGGGTATTGTTGCAGGTTATAGAACCGTTGAAGAAAGCCCCTTCATAGTATTTTGCGATCACTACCGCGCTTCGCCCCTGGCCATAGTATGGGTATGGTGAAATATAGACTGGGACGAAATGCTTCATCGCGTAACAGGGGATCTGCTGACTGGGGGTTTGATAATTCCCATTTGCATCTTGTTGGGCAGGAGCCCCGACATAGGTTCGGTAAAACATGGTATTAAAATAATCCTCTTTGTAAACACTTGATGTCCCAGTGATGGCGACACGGTTTCGCTGCTCCTCGGGCATATCGTTCAGTTGCTGTGCGGTCCATTGACCATCAGCGCCTTGAGATCCATCGGTGTTGACCGTATACCCTGTATAAATGACTTGGATAAAGTCATCCTCAGGATTATAGAATTGCGTCCCTGTGGTTCGAAGTGCAGTGAGGATATTGCTTTTATCACCAAGGAATGCAAAGATGTTGAAAATCTGTTCATCATACCCCTCTACTCCATAATATCGAATGCTGTATCCGGTGGCTTGTTGAATGTCATGATACAACCAAGTGATTTGTTCATCAGTTAGCGTGCCATTTAATAATGTCACAATATCATGATAATACGCGTTTTCAGCATATTGTTCACCAATCTGTATCAATTTACTCAGCTCTACGTCGTACTCCGCTCCGATTGGTTTCGCCTGCGAAGGAGAAAGTGCAGGATTAAGCATCCAGGAAGTGATCTGGGTAGTGTTATTATTCCCAAGGTGTTTTTGCAAAGCAGCAATAACCGAATCAGAGAAAGCGACCCCCTTGTTATCCTGTCGATTTCCTTCCAATAAACGAACAATCCAGACTGCGATGCCTTCTTTTTCGCTTGTTGCGGTATGGAAATTAGCTGCTGGTGGAATACCATCTTGGAAGTTATCCGCAACAGTTGGATGTCCCCCGACAGCGACCGCATAAAACCCGTAGTCCCACCAAGAGATAAAGGCAGGCCGTTCTACCGGGTCAGCAATATCCGTGTCTTGTGTATTCAACCACGCATAAGCGTCAACCCAATATTGTTCTTTGTATGCACTTGAGCCAAACGCAGAGGAATGATTCTGGCCAAAGAAATCATATTTCATATTACTTGTACCGTTTTTTGATGCCGCCGAGGGAACAGCTGCATCGAGTGCAAGAAATCCGTTCGGGATTAAGATAAGAAATGCAATAAAGAGAACCCCCAAGATGTGATAGATTCTCACACCTTTTCGTATACCTCGCAAACCACCGCCAGCATTCCGTATGTTACGAGCCATCTGCTTGTAGTCAATCTTGCTAATTAAGTACCATATAATCCATCCTGAAAGCAATGCTATCAGTGGTACCATGTCATTAAGGAACCGACCTGCTGTTGAGGTCAACCAGAGGTTGATGACGAACAAGGAAAGAATCATGAGGTAATCCTTTCGTCCTTTCTGTTTTATATATTGATAAATGAGGAAAACAAAACCAGCCCAGGCAAGCCAGTATAACGCAGGACCATAGGACATGACCGTTCTACTCAGATTATATGTCCCTGCTTCTGCGATTGTCAATGATACTTTGTTTCCGTAAATACCGGCACCATAGAGAATACGTGAGAGGTCATTTAAGGGGGTGAAAATGGAGAACATCCCTGGGAAACTATAGACAATGTACAGGAACCCAGCAGCAGCGACACCGATACCACCGATGAGTGGATATGAGAGGACCCAAGGGATCTGTTTTCGTTTGAGAAGGATGCAAAGACCGCCAAAAACCGCGACACCGAGTGCTAAATAGAAGGGGAGATCTAAGGTAATCCCTCGTGCAAACGGGAACGGCCATGAGACGAAAAAACCGGTGAACATTGCAATGGAAACGCTTAGAACGAATCCTTCTTCCACTTTATTGGTGAATAAATCGAATATAAGCTGAACGACAACATACAGGGTGATGACAGTATACAGGAATTGAGCTTCTACCCAAACCATGGACAGTGCTGCAAGCGGCAATCCTGCAAGGAGTGCATACAGAATACGTCTGATGGCGTCTTTCTCTTTAAAGCTTTTAATGAGGAATAAAAACGTCAGGAAGTAGAGAAGTAGGTTAAAGGAGTCATGATCAAAGAGGGCATATGCAGACCCATGTCCTGAGCTGATATGAATCGGTATTAAGGCAATGAGAAGAGCAGCGATAAGTCCCGCTTTTTTTCCAAATAATATTTTTCCAATGAAATAGACAGGGAAGACAAGTAAAGCTCCGAAAAGCGCAGGAACAAATTGCATTGCATATCCTAAGGCGTCTGCTTCGCTCATAAAAGGTGTGAGCAATTGGCTAAAACCTATGGCGGACATGACGAGTAACGGACCTCGCCCTCCTGATTGTCCATAGGGATACGCAAGTAAGGGATCTGGACTACTTGATGAATAATAGGGAAAGCGACCTGTCTGCATGGTAGAGTCAAGAAGCCGCATGTTATAGTACGGATCTGGACCAGATAAGTAATATGTATCAGTCAGTGTGGTCCCATCTGGATTTATGTTCACATTTGAGACGATATTGAAATAGGAGTTCATGAAGAGAACCAAGAAAAATACTGCTATCAGCGTGACTCCGATCCACCAGTTTTTCTTTATCCGAAATCGTTTTCGTGCTGGGGTGGTTGTAACTGGCATTGGTTGCGATGTTGGAACTGATTCCGATTGATTCGGTATTTTAAATTGTGCTCGTTTCCGCATAGGTTTCACCCTCGGTTGGTTACAACCGTAAATTGATGGTCTTATAAATAACTTATCTCCAAAAAAATCTCCTTAATTTTTTATGTGATGCGCTGTTTTTAGGAGAGATTCAGCGATGCATTCAGCAGCGCTAACTTTGCTAAACTCTGTCTCTATTGTATCCGTTGAAATGATTTCATCGCAATCCGCAGCCAGGAGTTTTTCTTTTGCACCACCGACGAATAACCCATGTGTGCATGCAACGGAGACTGATTTTGCACCTTGTTTTTTCAATTCCACAATGGATTGTGCCATGGTGCTGCCAGTGGAGATGATATCGTCGATGATAGCGACGTGTTTACCCCGGGCGTCAAGTTTTTTTGGTGTTATTTTTACAGTGAAACCATCGATGCGTGTCTTTTCAAGGTAATCGTACTCGCAGTTGATGAGGGTGGCTGCTTCTTTGGCTCTGTCCCTTGCGCCTTTATCAGGAGCTAGGACAAAATCGATGTTTTTTTCTTTTAGGTACAGCGAAATGGTAGAGACGGCTGAGCAGCTGTATGCAGGAACCGTGAAGAATTTTAGAATATGCTCCTTGTGCGGATCAACGGTGATGACACAGTCTGCGTTCATGCTGATGTGCCGCGCGATGGCTCTAGCGCTAATCGCTTCCCCTTCCTCGAATTTCTTATCTTGTCTGCTGTAACCAAAATACGGCAGGATGACTGTGATAGACTTTGCGCCTGCATCATGTACTGCATCTTGTATCAAGAGGAGTTCGACAATTTTTTGGTCAGGATAAGCGGTTTGAACTACAACTACGTCTTGACCTGCGACGTTATCTTTGAGACGGACGTAAAATTCGTCGTCCGGGAACCGTTTGTAGCTGGTATGTGCCAGTGGTTGTTGAAGTTTGTTTGCTAGGTTTATAGCAATGGTTTTTGCTGAGGTTCCCCCAAGTAATAACATAATGCGACACCGTAAATGGTCCATGTCTTTTTAGTGATTTCGTAAGAAAGTTTTTATAAGAGTTTTTGCTTAATTCTTTAGGAAGTGAGGATGCGATGCGACGATGTGTAGTGTGCTTAATGTTGATGACTGTGCTTTTGTTGGTCTGTTCGCTGAGTGTTTCAATACAGGCACAATCAATTTCAGGGGACAATGTCGAAGCGACTCTGACCTGTAGTTTTATTTCAGGTGCAGAATTGACGGTGCAGGCGCAGATGGTTGTCAATAGTATCGAGGTTTTTGACACGAGATATACGCGGCAAGCAATTGAGGACATGGCAGCGAGCAATCAATATATCATGGGGGCGATTATGCTGCGTCTCCACGAAACAGTCAAAGCGCAGGTTGAAACCGCATTTGCCAATGCGAATGTCGACACGATGAATAACATTCCCACCTATGAAAAACCGTATTTTGTTGATATGTTCCGAGTAAATCTCACTGCAGCATTTTTTAGTTACAATGGTTCCTTGAATCTGACAGATTTTATCAATGGTGTCCTAGACATGGGTGCAACGGTTGCGTATTCTTTTGATCTGTCTGCAGAACAAGGGTGGAATACTTCATTTGTGTTTGCAGTTCCCAGCACGATGACTCTGGTTTACGCCAACACTGCTGACATGAACACTGAGACGAACACCGTACGATGGATGGTGCGAAATTGGGCGGGTACTGATGAAGGAATCGATGCGATGGTATCAATGCAGTCGAAAAATCCGACGACCACTGCGTCAGATACCCAGGACATTTCCCTTCAGTATATCTTTGATACGAGAACAGCAACTGATATTACTTTTATTGACTCTATGATATTAAGGAAGGTAGACATTCGTAACTATAATGTGCTTCCTGCGTTCGTCACAGGGTTAGGAAGTATCCCTGCAGATGGATTACGCTTGTTCATTGAGAATGGATTGTTCACCTGGGGTGATCTTTTTGAAAACACGATTCAACCTATTGAACAGCAGACCACATCTCTTCTTGAGAATTCTTCGTTTCAACAAAATCTGAGTTTTTCATTTCACTGGGATGCGCAGTCTACGCTTAATTGTTCAACACCCTATGACATTTCCCACATGGACGATGAACCTGCGATACGAGCGAATTTTGAAGATTCAGATATCGAATTGCTCATCTGCGAGATGTCTGCCCAGGCATTTCTTGGGTTGATAAATGCAGGGGCAAACGCCTCGATTACCTCAGGGGATGTGAACTTCGGTGTAGGGCTTGATGGAATCATGTACCCCTACACAATCATGTTACATCTTCCAACCAACATCACTCTCGATGGACAGACTAGTTATCTCTGGAATAAAACGACCCCGATTTCCGGAACGTTCAGCTCAACACTGCAACCCAACCCACCCTATACCACAGATCATATAGAGACCTTTATTGACATCGAATTGGTGAAGATGGATCTCAACATCCCCAGTGTATTCACCGGGAAAACTGAATTGACAGCGTCGGTCAAGATGAAAGAGGAGGACAACCTCTATGTCATCCGACGCACGGATGATCTGTGGTTTTCCCCGAAGCTCAATATGTCCTTTTTGAATGCTGATGCATTTCGCCTTTGCACCCAGGAAAATGTCTTTAGCGAAGATCAGATAACTGCGTTTCTCTCACAGAAAACAGCGTTGTTTCAACAGAGGTTATCAGATGTCTTCCACGGAGAAGAGGTGAAAGGCATCATCGACAGCCCCTCCTTTAAGAGCTCTCTTGCATCATGGGATGGAGATATCTCAACGATGGATGATGTGATTCCTGTTATTGTCTCCAACTATGCAGATGAGGTGTACATGGTCGGGTTCAATGTGTCGTTATGGCCTGCTGAGCTATCTATTGTGCCCCAGCAGTTTATACTGCAGGGCATAGAGAATCAGACCGTGAAGTATCGAATCATCTTCCCACGAGGTATCGAGATCAATGCGAGCGAAAACACAGGCAGACCGATGATCTCTGGAAAGACCAATGACGGACGGGATTATATTGAGCTTACTTTTGATAATCAGAGTGCGGCGAACTCAACGGTTCTGACCTGTGTGTTGCATGCATCACCAGTCTATATAATTGGACTGTTTTTACCTTGCATCCTGGTCTTACTGTTATTAGTTGTTTTAATCGTCATAATCTATTTGATACGGAAGAAGAGAGGGGGATTGCGAAGAGGGAAACGAAAACTGTTCGAACCGGAGGATACTGAACCTACCGATTATAGCGGCCAGGAGTATTACGTGCCTCCACCCCCGCCGGCATCAAAGAAGAAGAAATAACATCATGGTTTTTTACGTTTCAGCAGTGCAGGGGCAAGAGAAAGAAGGGATGGCGCGGTTTTAAGAAGGGGAAACGCGAGACGCGAGGGGTAATCGATATCGCCGTAGGTGTCAATGATATCGATAAATTTTTTGGTATTGAGTTTTTCGAGGTATTTATTGAATTGGTTGTCAGTGAGATGAATGAAGATGTTTCTGAATCTCATTCCAAGGGAGAGTTCTCGACCGATTTCTTTTGTCCATGTTGCATGATAGCGTTGTAAGAATTCTTCATCGAAGCGTTGTTTTTGGAATGCGTCTTCAGCGATGGTACAACAGTGCCCTGCGCAGAGTAATCCCGGGTAGATGCCGCCCCCCGAGGTTGGTTTTACCTGTGCAGCTGCGTCTCCGACAAGCATGAGATGACTAGCGGTGGTTTTTTTCAGGGGTCCTAAGGGGATTGTCCCACCGAATCGTTTCACGATGGTCGTCCCTTGTAAGAGTGGTTGTTGTAGTAGGGTGTTGAAATAGTGTTGAAGGGAGCGAGTATGTTGTTTCCCGATGCACAGTCCGATTCGCGCAGAAGAACCTTGTGTATTGGTGGGGATGACCCAGGCAAAAAAACCTGGGGCAATGGTATTTCCAACAAAGATATGGACGTATTTCGGATCCAGGATTGAGTCGGTGAGTTCTGCACTGATGCCGTGCAACTTTTCCAATGGTTGAGGTAATCCAACGCTTTCTCGTATCCGCGAATAGGCGCCATCAGCAGCGATGAGGAGTTGGCAATGAATAGGTATCATCTGTTCATCATGTCGGACGTCAAGAGTGAGAGCAGAGTGTTGTTTTTTTGCAGCGAGGATCTTATGATTGAGAACAATCGTTGCACCTGCTTTCAAGGCTTTGTGTGCGATGTGTTCATCAAATTTTTGGCGATTTATGACAAGAGCATGGGTTTTGTCACCACCGATGGTCAGAAGAGAGCCTTCCGGGCTGTGAATGACTGCTCCGTAAATCGTGTTTTGGACAATCTCGTCATGAGAAGAGTTAATAATATCTAAGACGCGTTGAGTGACGAGACCTGCGCAGTGTACTGGTTCTCCGATTGTGCCGTGCTCTTCAAAAACAGCAACATGCCTTCCTTTTGATGCGAGTTGTGCTGCGACAAAGC
>Ga0209285_10000071_pt1 | contig 35019 bp, 21 predicted proteins | sample PPLLak3March2015_2_FD_187249 | JGI IMG/M metagenome (GOLD analysis project Ga0209285, IMG submission 187249) | Freshwater sediment microbial communities from Prairie Pothole Lake near Jamestown, North Dakota, USA - PPLs Lake P8 Core (3) Depth... | ecosystem: Environmental > Aquatic > Freshwater... | reverse complement strand
GAGGCTATTTGCCAGAAGTATGCGGCCATTATCAGCAAACTAAGGCTGCTTAAAGCCCGGACTCATCGAGCGGTAGCCCGATATGAGCGGGACAGCACCATGTGCAGACTAGAAGTCATCGAGCGGTTGTTGCAAATCAAGGACAAGTACAAATCGGTTGAAAAGCAAGACGAGCAACTCAAAGAGCTATCGAGAATTAGGAGGCAGCTGGAGGTGTCCGAAGCGAAAGAGCAGGCAATCCTCGAGTCTATCGCCAAGCGCGCCCTGAGCCGAGCTGCTTTTATCAAAATGGTAAATGAGAAGTTCCCAGATATGGCTGATGAACTACTGGAATTCTACGATCAGCAGTTATTTCAGCAGGGAACAAGGAGGTAACAAATATGAAAGGATTTACAATAGGTGAGAATACGTTGAACGGTCGACAGCAGGTTGTCGATTATGGCGATATGTTCCTGCACTGGCTTATTGTCGGAGGCACCGGCAGGGGCAAAAGTAAATTGCTTGAATCGCGAATGCGGTACCACATAGATAATAATCACGGATTGATACTGCTGGACCCGCACGGCACTCTGTATGACGACATTCTGGCATATGTCACAGCGGCGGGGTACCGGAATCGCGTGATTCTCATCAATCCCAACGACGGCGAAAATTCCGTGGGATTGAATTTTTTATCGCCGAACGGCATGGATGTTTCGGCGCACGCCTCACAGGTGATGAAGGCGATTGCCAAGGTTTTCGGCGAGGCCGAAGGCGAAGTCAAACCGCGCCTGGAGAGGTGGCAGCGCAATCTGCTCATATCGCTTATCGAGGCCCGGCTGACCCTCGCGGACATGCTCGATTTTCTTTCGGTATCAAGCTCGCTCTACCGCCAGTCCGTCCTGGAAAATGTCCAGAACAACTACGTCAAGCGGGAGTGGCAGGGCTTTGACGCCATTAAGAAGCGTACGGAACAGGAGAACTTGATCGAAGCGCCACTGAACCGCGCCGCCAAAATGATTCTCTCCGATCCGATTCGAAGAATTATTGGACAGCGGGAATCGACGGTCGATATCGGCGAAGCCGTCGAACGTGGTAAAATCATTTTGGTCAATCTGGCACCTTTGAGGGTATCACGGGAATGCCAGCAGATTCTGGGCATACTCCTGGTCGATCATATCATTAACTATGCTTTTCAGCGAACCAGACAACAGGCGAAAAAGCCCTTTTTTGTTATCGCAGACGAAGCCGCTGAGCTGACTTCTAACGATCTGCCGTACTCGCTTCAGGCTCTGCGTAAATTCGGAATTTACTTCACGCTTTGTTATCAAACGCTGACCCAGATCAAACGCATCCCGGGTTATTACGAAAACGTCATGACCAACTGTGACGTGAAGGTAGCCTTCAAATCCAGTCGCCAGGACAGCGAGGAACTGGTGGGCGAGTTATTCGCCGGGCAGTTCCGGGGCGACCGGATAAAGGACGAGGTGTTCCATACCCTGATTACTCCGAGGGAATCGGTTCGAGAGGTCGTCTCGCGCGGAAAATCCACATCACGTTCGAAGGGCGAGGTGAGAAGCGACGGCACTTCGGAAAGTGTCGGTACCGGTTCCGGTACGTCCGCATCATTCGGAACCGGAAGCGCCAATCACGTTTTCCCCGGTGACAATTTCTTATGTTTGCCGGAAACCAATTCCATGACCGATTCGGAATCATTCGGTTCGTCATCGAATGAGTTTTCAATGGCGAGTTCCGGCTCCTCTTCGAGTTTTAGTGAGGTTTTGAGTAATGGCGAATCCGTATCGGAAACCAGGAGCCTTGTTCCGTTCTATGAATTCGTCCGGGAACAGGAGCTGTCGAGTCGTCAGTTCTTTTCCATTGAAGAAGTCAGGGAAAAGTATATCGCCTGGATTATGTGCCAGCCGCAGCGCCATGCGCAAATCAAACTGAAGGACGACAAGGCGATCCCGATTTTCACCGCATTTGTCGATGAAGTCCGGACGCGAAAGAAAGACTGCGACAAAGTGGTCAGGCTCTCCAACGATAAGTACGCGTTACCGGCAGCCACCGTCGACAGACTTATCGAAGAGCGACGACTGCAAATCGTTCAGCATGACGCCGTGGTCATAGACGTAACGCATGAAGAGGAAGAAATCGTAAACGGGCGTTGGCAATAGAAAGGTGACAAAGACATGGACAATTTATTAACCGCCGAGGAATTGGCGCGAAGACTGAATGTGCCTTTATCGTGGATTTACGACCGGACGCGGAAATCGGGTCCGGAGCGAATTCCGCATTACAAAATAGGCAAATATGTGAGATTTTCTGAATCCGAAGTGACTGACTACCTGAGGATTAAATGCGTGGAACGGGTGCCGCAAACTGTGTGATTGACAATATTACGGCTGATCGATACCTTGCGGTATGCTCTCGAACATTTACCACATACCCATAGGCAGGCCGTTGGTATCGGTCATGCCGGACGCGATTAAACTCATTTATCGTGCCAACCGGAAAGGAGGTGAGAACGAATTGGCAAAAGGAAGCGTTGTGCAACGCTCTGAAACTTGGTATGCGGTTTATCGGGATGGAGGAACCCAGAAGTGGGAACGAGCCGGTAGCAGTAAGAGAGCCGCGGAGAGACTTCTGGCAAAGCGGATGAATCAGATAAACAGCGGAACTTATCAGGAGTGCGAGAAAATACTCTTTGAGGAGTTTGCCGAGAAATGGTTATCCGACTATGCCAAGATTTCCGTCAAAAGCTCTACTTATATCGGCTACAAAGCCATCGTGAGGCTTCACCTGAATCCTTGCTTTGGAAAGCAGTTCCTGCACCGGATATCGACTTCGGATATTCAGAAATTCGTATCTGAGAAGATTACGAAAGAGAAACAGAGTCCGAAGTCCGTCGTCAACATTCTGGTTCCTTTTAAGGAGATGTTCAAGCACGCCGTTATCTGGGGTTATCTCAAACGTGACCCTTCACTGTATGTGAGGCGTCCCCGCGTCGAACAGGAAGAGATGGATTTTCTCACGCCCGAGGAGATTCGGCTTTTTCTGGAAAACGTCAATCCGGTTTATTACACTTTGCTTTTAACGGCTGTAATGACGGGTATGAGACGCGGTGAACTTCTGGCATTGCAGTGGGGTGACATTGATTGGAATTCCAGCGAGATATCGGTCAGGCGTTCTGTCTTTCGAGGAGAATTCATTAAACCGAAGACGAAGAATTCGATTCGAAGGATAGTGATGTCCCCGGTACTTCGTCAGGCGCTTGAACAGCACCGTCTCTTCGGAAGAAGCTCCGATATGGATTTGCTTTTTTCCAACGAGAACGGTTTGCCTCTTGATCCCGAAAACCTGATTAAGCGGGAGTTCCATCCCGCACTGGACAGAGCAGGCTTACGCCGGATACGCTTCCACGATCTCCGACATACGTATGCATCATTATTAATTTCTCAGGGCGAGAACATTAAGTTCATACAATCGCAACTCGGTCATGCGTCAGCCAAAACGACTCTTGATCGGTATGGACATTTAATGCCGAATCTTGAAAATGATGCAGCGCGAAGATTGGATAAAACAGTTTTCGGAAATTTTGTTAGAAAACTGTTAGAAAATCCGGTTTCTGAAGGTTTTTCCCCGAAAAACGAAACCCCCGAAGTTGTTGAACTTCAGGGGCTTAAACTTGGTAGCGGGGGCAGGATTTGAACCTGCGACCTTCGGGTTATGAGCCCGACGAGCTACCAGACTGCTCCACCCCGCGATCAAGAACCCCAATATATGCCTAAATCCCTCTTTGTCAAGACTTTCGTAAAGAAGATATTAAGATCGAGGACAGAGCCAGCTTGATGACTTATCTGATATATTCTACGAGCTTACAATGCCGATTTAATCGGTCGGCTCAGGATTTACTATCAGCAATCCGTTAAAACAAAACTTTCGAGATATTCGGGAGCAATGCCGGTCTTCACACCCGGTTCAGCACCGCTCGCAGAAACTGCAGCCGCTCTTTCGCGTTTATTTGCCCCAGGTCGATCGTAATTATCGGCTTTTCACCGAAGGCAAACTCCAACGGAGCCTCCGTCGCCCGCCGCCAGGCTTCGACTTCCTTCCGCGTAAATTCCTTGGTCGGCTCGAATGCTATCTCCGCTCGCGTTCCCCGCATGGATACCTTCTCGGCCTGATTCACCGCCGCCGATAACCGTACTGCCGCAGCATCGAACAGGTTCGAGACAATATCCGGCATCCGTCCGAACCGGTCTTCGACGTTTTCGCGAATTCGTTCGATCTCGTCGAGCTTCCTGGCGCCGGCTATTTTCTGATAGATTTCGACTTTTTGCTGCCTGATAGGTACATACCGGTCGGGAATCATGAATTCGATGTCGATATCGAGCTTAGTGTCAGGAAGCCGCTCAATCGTCTCTCCCTTGATTTCCGCGACCGCTTCCTCAAGCAGCCTGGCGTACAGATCAAATCCGACTTCCTCGATATATCCCGATTGCTGAGGTCCCAGGATATTCCCCGCTCCGCGTATTTCCAGATCCTTCATGGCCAATGCGAAACCGCTGCCCAGTTCGGCGTGTGCTTCGATTGCACGGAGCCTTTTTCTTGCATCTTCGGTCAATAATCGGTAGGGAGGAGTCAACAGGTACGCATGTGCTCTGACCGAAGACCTCCCGACTCTTCCTCGCAACTGGTACAACTGGGCCAGTCCAAAACGATCGGCCCGATTGATGATGATGGTATTCACCGAGGGAATATCCAGCCCCGATTCGATAATCGATGTACACAGCAGTACCTGGAATTTCCTCGCGAGGAACGCCAGCATGATTCCTTCGAGCGACCGTTCGTGCATCTGTCCGTGAGCCACCGCGATTTCTACCTGCGGCAATAGTTTTTTCAGATAATGATGGATCGATTCAATCGTCTGAACCCGGTTATGCACGAAATAGATCTGACCCCCACGGTCGACCTCTTTCATGATCGCTTCGCCGATGACTTCCGCGCTGAATTCGGAAATCTGGGTGATAATCGGAAGTCGGTCTTTCGGCGAGGTATTTATCAACGACATGTCCCGCACTCCCATCAGCGACATCTGAAGCGTCCTCGGTATCGGAGTCGCCGTCATGGCAATGGTGTCGACCTGAGTTTTCAACTTTCGCAATGTTTCCTTATGCTTCACACCGAAACGTTGTTCCTCATCGACTACCAATAGCCCCAGATTCGGAATAACCACATCTTTGGATAACAGGCGGTGTGTCCCGATGACGATATCGACCTTTCCTTCGGACAGATCGGTCACCGTCACTTTCTGCTCCATTTTGGTCTTGAATCGCGACAGCATCTCGATGCGAACCGGGAAATCCGCCAGCCGCTGCGAAAAAGTCGACAGGTGCTGCTGCGCCAGAATCGTGGTCGGAACCAGTACCGCCACCTGCTTGCCCGCCTCGACCGCCTTGAACGCCGCTCGGACCGCCACCTCGGTTTTGCCGTAGCCGACATCGCCGCAAACCAGGCGATCCATCGGCGTCCCCTTCTGCATATCCTCCTTGATGGCATCGATGGCCTTTAACTGATCCGGAGTCTCCTCGTAAATGAACGATGCCTCCAGCTGCTTAAGCCAGGTAGTATCCGGCCCGAATGTATATCCCGGCTTGGTTTTCCGTTCGGCGTACAGCTTTATCAGCTCTTCGGCCATGTCGGCGATGGCCTTCTTGGTCCGGGTTTTTATCTTTTCCCACGAAGGCCCTCCCAGCGAGGTCAGTTTCGGAGCGCCGTCCTTGCCGGAATATTTCGATACCCGGTTGAATTCCTCGATCGGGACGTACAATTTATCATCATTGGCATATTTCAGAAGCAGGCAGTCCCGCTCCCGGCTCTGCACGGTGATCGTCTGCAGCCCGCAGTACCGTGCAATCCCGAAATCGGTGTGCACGACATAGTCGCCGTTGCTCAGGCTGGTGTAATTCTGAATGGCGACCCCTTCCTTAAACTTTTTTCTGCGGGTCCGCCGGAAATATCTTCCGAAAATCTGATGATCGGTGAGAATCGCAAAGCGATGCTGCTTGCAGACAAAGCCCCCCTTCAACAGGGCTACTTCGACCGGAGCCACCGCGGTTCTTTCCATTTTCTCTGAAAGTAATTCCGACAACCGCGATGCCTGCCCCGGATTGTCGGCGGCGATAAAGAAATTCAATCCCTGATTTCTGAAACTGGATACGGTCGTGGCCAGGAGATCCAGCCTTGAACCGAACGCCGGGTGCTCCTTGCAGCCGAAATCGATAACGTCCTCACGCCCTCCTTTGAATAGTATATGGTCGATAGAGGATGTATTATCGGGAGGGATTGCCTTTTCCGAATTTCTATAATATTCTTCCGATTTCGGGAGTATCGTCAATCTGTTCAGCAGCCGCTCACGACGTCGCTTGGCATCCTCGATCAGGTTGTCTGTGAAACCGTTGAATATCCCCGCTGAGGATGTAAAGTACAGCGCCGATTCCGGCACGAAATCCAAAAACGATCCCCGCTTATGTCCGAACGACAGGGCCAGCCATTCCAGCCCCGGCAATTCCGGGTCGTTCAAATACCGTGAACGTATCAAATCGGCATCGTCTTCCGGGATTTTTTCCAGGTATTTTTCGATGGTAGCCGGAGTAATGGTAACTTCGCGGCGGGGGAGAAGTCTCACTTCGTTCAAACGATCGGTGGTTCGCTGAGTCGCCACGTCGAACTGGCGAATTGTCTCGATTTCATCGCCGAAAAATTCCACCCGAACCGGAGAATTAAAACCGGGGGAGAAGAAGTCAATCAATCCTCCGCGCAGTGCAAAGTCGCCGATTTCCTCCACCAGCGGAACCCTCTGGAACCCCAATCCCACCAGTTTTTCCGCTAGCTCCTCCAAGTCCATTACTTCACCGACTTTCAGATGCAGGCTCCCCGTTTCGAAATCTTCTTTGGTGATAGTCGGCTCAACCAGTGAATTGACGGATGTCACGATTATTTTCGCGCTACCCTGTCGTATCGAAGAAATAGCAGACAGCCGCCTGCCGATGACTTCGGCCGACGGCGAGCGGAATTCGAACGGAGGAATCCCTAAAGTCGGGAACTGCTCCACTTCCCCTTCACCAAGCAGGAATTTCAAGTCGTCGTAAAGATCATCCGATTCATCAGGATTGGAAGCAATCGCGATTATCGGGCGGTTGCCGTTATGTGCCAGGCTTGCCAGCAGGATCGCCGGTGATGATCCGGCCAGGCCGCTCACGGCTAATCTCGCGGCCGATTTGTCCGCAAGTCTCCCCACCAATTCCCTGAACGGCCGGGATTCTGTAAAGTATTTTATTATCGCCTGAAGATTGCTTTTTGCCGAAACAGCGGCGGTTGTTGTATCCATATTACTCCAAGCACAAAAGCCCCACCCGATTATCGGGTGGGGTGTGATTTTATCTTATTTTTCGGGACTAAATCTAATAGATTAACCACAAAAGGCAAATATTATTTAGCTTCCACTATTAGTTACTTTGAACATATCCCGGCGGTTCGTCCGGCATCAAAATCCAGGCCACAATATAGGCAATTATCCCGGAACCGCCCAGCAGGGTAAAAACCAGCGCTATTATCCGGATGATAACCGGGTCGACATCGAGGTATTTTCCCAGTCCGCCGCAAACCCCGGCGATTTTTCTTTCGTTTCCGGTCGCTCGATAAAGTCTTTTTGCCATTTAGTACTCCTTTTGCCACCTCTTTATATTAATATACACGTTTTGCGCCGCGAAAATTCAAAAAATAGAGACTTTTGCCCCTGCCTCGAATTGCGCTCTTGACTTGTAGCCCCTTTTCCGTTTTTTATAGGGAATTATTTGTCGGAGAATACTTATGAATGATAACGCTACCAAAGGCTATAAAGGGCGGGCCAAAGAAGTCTTGCAGTCGCTCGGAGGCCGCGTCTGGGCCACCGTCACTCTGAAAACCGATAAAGGGGATTTCAAGGGAGTTATCCTGCCCCGCTCCGAAACCGCCGACGGCGACCACGTCGTCCTGAAGCTTAACACAGGCTACAACATCGGGATTCGCGCCGATTCCATTAGAGAGATCGTGGAAGGCAGCTACAAAGAAGCTGTCTACAAAATACCTGAAAAGGAATTTCCCTTTTCCGAAGATAAGCCGAATGTCACGCTCCTGGGAACAGGGGGGACGATCGCCTCGCGCCTCGACTACCGGACCGGAGCGGTCATACCCGCTTTCACTCCGGGAGAATTGTACGGCGCCGTCCCGGAACTGGCCGATATCTGCAACCTGGAAACGCTCAAGCTTTTCGGAGTCTTCTCCGAAAACATGGGCCCGGAACAATGGAAAGCCCTCGCCGAGGAAATCGGCCGCCAGATACAAAAGGGAGTAAAAGGTATCGTCATCGGTCATGGCACCGACACCATGCACCATACTTCGGCGGTTCTATCGTTCATGGTGCAGAACAGCCCCGTGCCGATCGTCATGGTCGGTTCCCAGCGTTCTTCGGATCGTCCCTCATCCGATGCCGCCTTTAACCTCCGCTGTGCCGCTTACACCGCGGGACACGGCGATATCGCTGAAGTGATGGTCTGCATGTTCGGCCCGACCTCAGACGAATACAACCTCCTCCATACCGGAACCCGGGTCCGCAAGATGCACTCGTCCTACCGCTCGACTTTCCGGACGATCGGAGATATCCCCATTGCCATGGTCACTCCGGATAAGCTGACCCCGATTCGCGAAAACTACCGCAGGCGCCGCGATGACCGCAATGTCGACGTCAAAGCCGTCTTCGAAGAAAAAGTATCGATCGTCTATTATTATCCCAACATGCGTCCCGACATAATCGAAGCCCTGATCGACAACGGCTACAAGGGAATCGTCATCGCGGGAACCGGGCTGGGGCATGTCAATAAACCGCTATATCCCGCCTTGAAAAAAGCTCACGAAAAGGGGATCTCTATTTACATGACCGTCCAGACTCTCTGGGGTTACGTGCAGATGTACGTGTACGACACCGGGCGCGATATGATGGAATTGGGCGTGGTTCCCGCCGATAATATGCTGCCGGAAGTCGCCTACGTGAAACTGGGATGGGTTCTCGCTCAGACGACCGACCAGCAAAAGGTCAGGGAGATGATGTTAACCCCGATTACGTACGAAACCACCGAGCGCGAACCCTTCGATGGTTATCTGATCCTGCAGGGTGGAATTCCCGAGGTAGAGATCTTTATCAGCAAATACCACCGTTAGGGTTTCGGTACCGAACTTTTGCTCCCCCCGACAACCTCGCTGACCACCGCGGCCAGATCCGTTGCCTTGTACGGTTTGATAACCATTCCGGCAAAGCCGTACCTGGCATAATCCGCCATAATCGGATCGTTGGAATATCCGCTCGATACTATGGCCTTAAGGTCGGGATCCAGTTCCCGAAGTCTCTCGATGGTCTCTTTACCCCCCATACCTCCCGGAATGGTCAGGTCCATGATGACCGCGTCGAATTTCTCTCCCTGCTGTATGGCCATGCCGTATTTAACGATCGCTTCGGAACCGTCGACGGCGAATTCCACTTTGAAACCCATTTTCTCGAGAGTAATACCGGTGATCTTGCGGATCGCTTCTTCATCGTCCATTACCAGGATTTTCCCTCCGCCGCCGACCCGGATGACATCGGCCTTTCTCATTTCGACCGGTTTGCTGATCGAGGCCGGCAGGTAGATGGTGAAAGTCGTGCCCTCACCCGGTACGGAATCGACGCTGATGTGACCGTCGTGATTCTTTATGATGGAATAGGTTGTCGCCAGCCCCAGGCCGTTGCCCTTCTTCTTGGTCGTAAAATAGGGATCGAATATCTTTCGGATATGTTCCGGTTTGATTCCAATACCGGTATCGGTCATGGTTATCACGACATATTTGCCGAATCTTAGGGGCACGGATGTCGCTTCCGATACTTCCACATTTTCAGCCCTGACTTCGATCTTTCCTCCATCGGGCATTGCCTGGACGGCATTGATAATCAGGTTATTGAAAACCTGGCTGATTTGGCCGGCGTCGACTTCGACGGCATACAGGTCTTTGGGCAGGTTGTATTTACCCTTGACGTTGGAGCCGCGCAGCGAAAAACTCGACGCCTCCTCGATAATCTGCGCAATGGAGGCGCTCTTTTTGACCGGTGCTCCCCCTTTCGAGAAGGTCAACAACTGCCGGGTCAAATCCTGGGCCCTTTCCGACGCTTTTTCCGCTTCGGTCAGTCGATGGTGCAGTTCGTTTTCCGGAGATACTTCCAGCTTGGCCAGGGTGATATTTCCGATAATAGCGGTTAATATGTTATTGAAATCGTGAGCGATTCCACCGGCCAGGATGCCTATTGATTCCAGCTTCTGCGACTTGAAATGTTCCTTTTCGAGCATCCGGTTTTCGGTTAAGTCACGGCTGATAGTACAAATCTTGTACCCCAGGTCGGACTTAATGGGGAACGGCATATACTGAACGATCCGTCTCTTGCCGTCCACCGTGATCATTTCCTGATCGCGGAACCGGTTCAGAAATGGAGAGTCCGGGTTTTCCAGTATTTCCAGGGCGTGCAGTTTCAGGCCTTCGAGTCTTTCCTCGGAACGATTCTCGTCGAGGGATAAGGTATGCCATATTTCCCAAATCGGGGTTCCGATGGCATCTTCACGTCTCATCCCGGTTATTTTCTCCATGCCGCTGTTCCATTCGATCACCATTCCGGATTCATCGAACAGGGAAATTCCGTCCACTGACGATTCCACGATACTGCGGAACCGCTCTTCGCTTTCAAGCAAAGCCTCTTCGGCCAGCCGGCGATCGGTTACATCGATGCCGACCCCCCAGCTGGTCCATCCCGGAATCGAATATTCCAACGAGGCATTCGACCAGGCAATAATCCTTTCCGAGCCGTCTTTGCAGACCAGTTTGGTTTCCCAGTCCCTCTTTGTGGAAGAATCAGCCGAGTTTCGGTTCGACCAGTATTCCACGACTTTTTCGCGGATTTCCTTCTCGGGATACAGCTTATCAAACGCTCTTATGTTACCGAGTATCTCCTCTCCGGCATAACCCGTAACTCGTTCACATTCGCGGTTCCAAACGATAATATTGAGATTCTCGTCGAAAGCCGCTGCCATAACCGGGATATTCTGCACCGCAAGCCGCAGCCGCTCTTCGCTCTCCCGCAACTGCTCCTCGGCCAGCTTCCTTTCCGTGATGTTCTCGATGATGCCGATAAAATAATGCGGATTACCGTTGCCGTCGCGAATTACCCGCGAATAAACCGCGGCCCAGATCGTTTCTCCGGCGGCGGAAATGTACCTCTTTTCCCTGTAAATGTAGTCTTCGTCCGGCGACGATAAAATTGAGCCAAAAGCTCTCTTATCTTCTAAAATGTCATCGGGATGAGTGAATTCGTTCGCATTCCTGCCGATTATATCTTCCGCCGGATAGCCGAGCATATCGCACATTTTCTGATTTACCTGCAACCAGTTCGCCTTTTGATCAACGACCACGATGCCGACCGCAGCCTGTTCGAATATTGCACGGAATCTTTGTTCGCTTTCGCGGAGCCGTTCCTCCTGCTGGCGCAGCTCCGTAATATCGCTCAGGGTTATCGTTACGAATCTCTTTCCTGATACCGAATCGGTAAACAGAGACCGCTTGGCGGCCAGCGTTCTCGGTCCGCTGTCTATATCCATTTCTATGATATCGGTACGGGATTCTCCTGACGCGAACACCTGGTTATCCATTTCATGAGCTTCCCGACAATACTTCTCCGGAAGAATGTACTGAGAAGACTGGCCGACAATTTCCTCGCGCGATTTACCGGCAAGTTCACAGGCGCTTCGGTTTAACGCCACGATGCGGTAATCGGGATCGCGGACAATCAACGGATCATCCAGGGCGTCGATGACGTTGTCCAGAAATTCCTTGGCTTTGATAAGCTCTTCTTCATATTTCTTGCGATCCGTGATATCGATAACCACTCCGAGAATCGCTTCGACCTTGCCGTCTTTATCGTGAATAGGGCTGATCGAAAGGGAAGCCCAGATGGTTTTTCCGCCTTTGCTTAAATACCGTTTTTCGTAGCGATAGTTTTGTATGTCTCCGGTGAAAATATCCCGTAACATTTTACGGGTCTTGTCATGATCCTCCGCCGCCGTAACTTCGAACGTGGACATGGAGCAGATTTCATCCAGGCCGTATCCCAGCATCTCGCAAAGGAAGTTGTTTGCCTGGAGCCAGTTGCCGTCCCGGTCCAAAACCCCAACTCCGACCGATGCGCTGTCGAACATGGCTTTGATATGTTCGTCCGATTTCCGTATTTTTTCTTCGGCCTGTTTATGCGAAGTCAGGTCCCGGCATACCGCCACGATACCTCTGGGGTTCCCGTCGCGGTCGGACAATAGCGCCCCCGACAGCTGTATGGTCAGAATATTCCCTTCCCGATCGACCTGTTCGATTTCGCCCTTCCAGTAACCGTCGGCAAGTAACCTCTTGAGTTTCTCTTCAATCTCACGATCCGACATCTGTATCGGTACGGTTTCCTTTATTCTCTTGCCCAGAACTTCATTCCTTGGCCAGCCGTAGATTCTCTCTGCCGCCCGATTCCAACTCTTGATCCGAAGATCCATATCGGTCGATAAGATGGCATCGGAAACGTTTTCAAGCAATTCCGCCTGGTACTTGAGCCGCACTTCCGCCAACTTCCGCTCCGTAACATCATCGAAAGTCAGGACATACTCTCCGGTCTGGAGCCTGTAGCAGAAGTTTTCGAGCCACTGAACCGGCTGTCCTTTGCGCTTGAACGTGGTGGACCGGATTATGGGACCATCTTCATCTTTGATATCTTTCAGTATTTGATGCAGGGCGTCTCCGCCTTCAGCCGATATGATCTCACCGAAAGGTTTTCCGATGATCTTTCGCCCCTGGACCTTGAATATCGCTTCACCGACCTGGTTGATATCGCGGAACACGAAATCTTCATGTTCGTTCGACCAGAAGAAAACCGCCGCTCCGACCGACATGTTATTGAACAGGTTATGAAAACGCATTTCGCCGTCGCGGGTTGTCCGCGCGGCCTGATTTTGAGCCGTAACGTCGATTCCGATTGAAAGCACCCCGATGATTTCCCCCGAATCCTTCTTGAGAGATTTATTATGCCATTCGATTTCGAATAGTTTTCCGTCGCGATTTTTCAGGACATTTTCCATGCGCGTAATTTTGATGTCATCGAGAGTCGCCCCGAACAGCTTTTTAAGCGATTCGCGGTTTTCTTCCGGAATGAAAATTTCGAACCAGTTCTTTCCGAAAACCTCTTCCTGCTTATACCGCGTTAATTCTTCGGCGTAAGGATTGAGGCTGATAATATTTCCCGAAGTATCCAGAACCAGGATAATTGCCTGCGCTGTCTTGATAATCGATTCCGAAAAATCTCGCTCGTTTCGCAGGGCCAATTCGATGTCCTTGCGATCGGTTACATCGCTGGCGAATCCGGCCACCCGGTAAATTTCGCCGTAGCTGTCGCGAATCGGAAAAGCCCGGTCGTGAATCCATCTGATGCCGCCGTCGGGAAGAACGATGCGATACTCGATATCGTAATCTCCCGAAGACAGTCTTGCTGATGCCTGTTTCACGGAAGTGAGATCTTCTTCGAATATGTAATCATACCGGGTCGAGGGATCATCGTACAGTTCCTGAGGATCCCGCCCCCAGATGGTTTTGTACGCCGGGCTGATATAGAGCAGCTGTGAGGCGTCGAAATTCATCAGCCAGAAAACTTCCTTGATATTTTCCGCGATTTGACGGACCCGGGTTTCGCTTTCGATTAATCCGGCTTCGGCCCTGGCCCTGGCCAGTGCCACCGATATCTGAGTCCCGATCATTTCCAGGGCACGTTGCGATTCATCCGGTATGTCATCAGCGGTGCGCGATGAAATATGGAGACTTCCGATTATCCTGTTTTCATATTTGCAGGGGATTATCGCTATTGCGCGAAGCCCTTCCTTTAAGGCGTGTTTGCTTACGGGAAATTTCAATTCTTTGAAACTGGTAAATACCGGCTCTCCCTTTTGAACCAGTATCGTTTCCGGCATACCCGGTTCATAATGAGAAACCAGCCTGGCGAAGTCTTTCGATAATCCCTGATGGTACTGCAATTCAAGGGCGCCGGTCGATTCGTTGATTAAATATATTCCGCAGCTGTGGGTATTCGAAATTTCTGTGGCCGCTTCCGCGCAGGCTTTCAGATAATCGTTGAAATCCGACGTTTCGATTAAGGCCATTCCCAGGTCTCTCTGCACTTCCGCGACACGCCGGCTCTCCCACCAGTCCGAAAAATCGCTGAATGATATAATCGTCGTATGGCTGCCGTCCGGTTGCTCGGAATAAAGGGGAATCAGACTGGCGTTAACTCGAATTATACCCTTGTTCGTCTTGAGGCCGAGAACCACATTCGCCGAAGCGCGGTGCTCCCGTAATGCTTTGAATATCCGGTTTTCCGAAGGATCGACTTCCTTTCCGGATTCATCCAGGCAAACTCCGATTACCTCCGACAGAGGCTTTCCTACAATCTCTTTCGCTTCATGGTGCAATATCGCCGATGTTCCCTGATTGGCCGAAATAATGCGCTCATCGGCCCCGACTTCGATAAACGCGATATCCTCCTTTTCGAACATCATCCGGAATTTATCCGCCGCTTCCTTGAGTCCCGATTCCGCCATTTTCCGCGCGGCGATATCCCTTACTACCACCATTACTCCCGATAGCTCGTCCCCTTCGAATATCGGAATGCGGTGCATTTCAAAATGAACCTGGATTTCGCCAATCTGAAAAATCTCGTCGCTGATAATCGCCTCACCGGTCTCCATAATCTTGCGGAAATTTTCTTTCTCCGAAGCGAGGAATTCATAATGTTCCAGCGGGCTTTGGCCCACCTTAAGAATCGGAACGCCCAGTTTTTCGGCCCATTCTTCGTAAACATTGTTGCTCAGTACTATATTCGCCTCGCGGTCCAGGATTAAGACCGCATCGAGCATGGAATTGATAATCTTGCGGTAGGTATGTTCCCGAACCGGTTCGGACTCTCCCGTTCCCTCGGGAGGGCTGAGCCTCGAAATAGCCTGCACTGCCACTGTCTGACCTTCATGTTCCAGCGGCGCCGATACGAATTCCAGGCATAGATGCTCACCGTCGCTTTTGCGCAGACGTATTTCCATTGTGGGTATCGATTCCCCTTTTCCGCATTTTCCGAACGCCTGTTTGACGAATTCCCGGTCGTCGGGATGAACATAATCCGAAATATCCTTTGCGATAATTTCATGACGGGCAAAGCCGGTCGCCTTCTCGAATTCCGAATTGACCGACAGAAAACTGCCGTAGGGATCGAGCGTGAATATTATTTCACTGACGTTTTCGAATATATGAGCCAGGCCGCTCTCGTAACCGGCCATGCCGGCTTTGGCTTCTTCCAGGACGGAAATATCGCTGAATATGCAGTGGGCCCGCTGAAATCCCCCCAAATCGTCCCGTTCTATCGAGCCTTCCAGCGAAATGGTCACGGCTTCGCTGTCTTTCTTTTTCAGAGTTATCTCGACATTGTGAAGTCCCTGGGCCGTCCTGGCTTTGATAAATAGTTTACCGAAATACCGCGAACTCTCCTCGCTGAGGAAATCCGTCAAAAGATGTCCAACCACCTCTTCTCGCTTATAACCGGTCAATTCCAGCCAACGCTCGCTGACTTCCTCGATTGTTCCGTCCTCTTCGAGTGCGACATAAACCACCGGGCTGTTCTCGTAAAGCGTCCGGTAACGGCGCTCCCGCTCGCGGATCGTGGCCTCGGCCTTCCGCCGTTCGGAGAGGTCCCGGGCCGATCCGATAATCGTCCGGATTCCGTCGAGTTCAAACAGGTGGGCGCTGACTTCCAGCGGTATCCTGCGGTTGACCCGGTTGATAATCTCGGTTTCGAACAGACTGTACTTGAAATCTATCAGGTTCTGGACTATTTGCTTGAAGGATTCGGCCTCCTCGGGGGCAATAAATTCGAGGGGAGACCGTTCCATGAGGGTCTCACGGGTGCAATCAAACAGCTTGCATGCGATTTCATTCGCCTCGATGAATGGACCGGCATCGCCATTTTCGTCCAGTTGAAAAACGAACAGGGGATCGTTGTTGTTGTTGAACAATATGCGGTACTTAGTGCCCGTGTCGGCCGGTGCTGCCGCATGTTCCTTTTGTTCCGTCACCGGACGGGCCGCCACTACCCGGACGTCCTGTCCGCGCCAGACCGCCTTACGCCCGACCACTTCCAACCGGATATGCTGACCGTCCTTGCGCACTCCGACAACCGGATACGGCTTTTCGTAGGACTTACGCATTTTTTCCATCGCGTCGGCGTGCGATTCTTCCGACAAGAATTTTGCAGTCGGTGAACCGATCATTTCCGACGGCTCATAGCCGAATATTCTGGCCGCCGCCTGGTTCGCGTCGAGTATCCGTTCGCCGTTGTGTATGACGATTCCCTCGGAAGTCATTGCGGCCATCCGCTTGTACCGATCCTCGCTCTCTTCCAGCGCCCGTTCGGCGTCCCGCCGTTTGTTGAGTATGGCCTGAACCGCAAGTGAAAATAAAGCCAGGAGGAATAAAATGAATACCCGCATCCAGATTTGCTCCGAACTGGGGCTGATGACGCTTCTCCAGATGGAACCGTCCTTGAATAGCAACGATTCAATGGCGGCATCGATAAACCAGTAGAACAGGCCGAAGCCTATCCCGATCAGTAATATGTTCGGCGTCGATTTCCGGCGGACCCCGGCGGATGACTTATTCATTTATGTTCTCCTTGGCGACCTTGAAAGGTATCACCATTCCGATATTCGTTAGACATACTCCATTTTCAGAGTAACTTCGGTCGGAAATTTTCAGTTTACTCAACAGTAATAAAATCGGCTGACACAGGGATTTCTTTATCTAAAGAAAGAGGACTAATGTCCCGGTTTACAAAAAGTTAGGAGCTATTTGCGGGCCGTGAGAAAAAAATGGAATAATCAGGGTATTTTAGACTTTAAGGGAATCCACGATTCGGCGAGATCTTTTGATGCAATCGTTCAAACCAATTCCGTTATAGGCGTTCCCCCCGACGAATAAATTGCCAATTTCAGATAGCCTCGATTCTATTTTCGCAACTCTATCGATATGTCCGATAACATATTGCGGAATCGCCCGATTCCAAATGAAAATCTTCTCGAAATCCGGCTTCGCTTTAAAGCCCAGAATCGGCTGCAGCTCTTTGAATGCGGTTTCGCTGATTTCACCAAGCGATTTATGGATAATCCGGTTATTCAAAGCCCCTCCCAGCATGGTTCTAAACAGAACATATCCTTCGGGAGCCTGCTCCGGAAAAATTACCGAGGTCCAGATTGACCCCAGGATATTAAGCTTCTCACTGTGCGGCACCAGAAACCCGAATCCATCAACGGGACGCCCTATTTTTTCTAGTTTGAATCCCTGGCAAACGACGGCTAAGTTGCTGTAAGGTATTTCGTTAAGAGTATTCGATAATTCCCGGTCAAGTTCGGCCGTCATTTCTGCAGCCCGGTAAGACGGGACCGTTACAATCAAGAAATCGCATACATCATTCCCGGTATCCAGCGCCAGGCGAAAGCGTCCCTCGGCAGTTTTGGCGATACTTTTCACCCCGGTCGAAAGATGAATGTGATCCTTCAATAATTCTCCGAGGTGCTCAATCAGAGTATACAATCCCCCCCGGAAACTGGTCAAGTGCCCGGTTGGCCCTCCCGGTCCCCCTGACTTCTTCCCGGAAGCATTCGCCTCTTTCTTCTTCCTGATCATGGCCTTAATCAGTCCGCCATAGTTTTTTTCCATTTCGTCCATGACCGGAAAACAGGCCTTAAGCGATAGCACTTTTGCGTCTCCGCCGTAAATCCCGGAAACCATCGGATCGATCATGGCCTCGGCCGCCTCTTTGCCGATACGCCTCGCCGCGAAATCGAAAATCGATTCATCCTCGCCGTCCTTCTTTGGCGGTACCAAATACTCCAGTCCTATCCTGAGGCGGCCGGGGAGAGACAACAGCCCGCTCTTCATGAACTTGACCGGATGAGGATTAATTTCCCAGAGTTTCCTGTTGCGGTATATGAAGCGCTTATTGGCTTTATCATTGGCCGGATAGAGTTTGTCTTTGAGGCCGATTTTTTCGACAAACTCCAGGGTCAGCGGTTCGCGGTCGAGAAATCCATTCGACCCCCAGTCGACCAGGAACCCCTCCTCGCGAGTGGTTCCGATCGTTCCCCCGAGGCGATTGTCCTTTTCGTACAATGCCAGCTCGATATTGTCGCCGAATTTCTCCTTTGCGAAATATGCGGCAGCCAGCCCTGAAATTCCCCCGCCGACTATAACCAGCTTCTTAGGCATTTATTTCCTTTATCACCAGTTCCGCCAATAGCTCGATGAATTTGGGATGATCGTTAAACACTCCCGCCCGAACATATTTCTTGATTCCGGCTTTATGGGCTATTTCTGCCAGCTCAATATCCAGCTCATGCAGCGTCTCGACATGGTCGCAGGTAAATCCGACCGGCACTACCACCAGTTGCTTGACCCCATCACGCCCCGCCTTCTTGACTGTTTCGACCGTCGAGGGCTGCATCCATTTCACCGGGCCGATTTTGCTTTGGTATGATATAACATAATCACTGACCGTAAATTTCTCCAAAATCAATGACACTGTCTTCTCGACATGAGTTCGATACGGATCTCCGCGGTCGATCACCGCTTGCGGCAGCGCGTGAGCGGTAAACACCACCCGGTATGGGTCATCCTGATTTAGCCGCTCAACTGCCTGTTTCATCAAATCTACCGAAGCTTCGATGTACAGGGGGTGATCATAGTACGGCGGTATTATCTTCAGCTCTTTGGATAGTCCGCATTTCTTTGCCGCTTTCTTTAAATTGTCCTCGACACTCCCGAACGTTGTCACCGAATACTGAGGATACAGCGGAATCGCGATAATTCTGTCGATGTCATTATCTCTGCATTTCGCCACAGCTTCTCTTATGAACGGCTGGCAATAGCTGTACCCCGTATCGACCGTACATTCGTATCCACGATCATGCAGAACATTCGCCAGTCTGCCGGCCTGAATCGCCGTTAATTTTTTGAGGGGGGAACCGCCGCCGATTTCGTCGTAGTGCTCCCAGGCTTTTTTCGCCCGGCTGAATGCAATCGTCTGCGCTATCAGGAAACGGAACGGTTGCGGAATTCGCATGATATGGGGATCGTTGAACAGGTTCGCCAGGAATGGACGAACCTCGTTTTTGTTTTCCGGCCCTCCCATATAGGCCAGAATGACGCGATACTTTTTATCGTTTTTCGCGGCCATTATATGGTGCGTGAAAATTGCGCGTTCGGTTTCCTGGCGCTGTCCTGTTTCAGGTAGGCGTCGAAATTCATGGCAATATTGCGTACGAATATCCGTCCAGGCTCAGTCACCAGGATCGTTCCGTTTTTCCGAGTCATCAAGCCGTCGGCGATGAATCCTTCCAGCTGCGGAAGTTCCTCTTTGAAATAATCCTCGAATTCGATCCCGTAACGTTCTTTCAGCTTCGCGAAATCAATCCGGAAATTGCACATGATGTCCGAAATCACCTGCTGGCGAATCAAATCGTCTTCGGTCAGTACAATCCCGCGAAATACCGCCGGATTTCCTTTGCCGATAACCTCAACGTACTGCTTCACGTTGCTGACATTCTGCGCGAAATTGGCGTCGATATACCCGATTGCCGACATCCCCAACCCGATCCAGTCGATCGCGGCGTCGACCGTATATCCCATGAAATTCCGCCTCAGCTTGCCGTTTTTCGCCGCCAGGGCCAGTTCGTCATCAGGAAGCACGAAGTGATCCATTCCTATCTGGACGTATCCGGCCTTCGTAAATAGCCTCACGGCATTGTAAAACAATTCGAATTTTATCTCGGGTTGAGGGAGATCTCCTGTCACAATCAATTCCTGGTGATGCAGCGTTTTCGGAAGATGCGCATAGCTGTAAAGCGCAATCCGGTCCGGGCGAAACTCGATAGCCCGCTCGATGGTATGCCGGAACGAATCCACCTTCTGTTTCGGCAAACCGTAAATAAAGTCGAAATTTATCCTTTCGAATCCCCGCTTGCGGCATTTTCGATAAAATGAACGGGTCAGCTCTTCGCTCTGGTTCCTCCCAATCGCTTCCTGAACCTCCGGATCGAAATCCTGCACTCCGAATGACAGCCGGTTGAACCCCAGCTTTTTCATCAGTGCAATCTGTCCGTCGGTGGTGACCCGGGGATCGAGCTCGATCGATATTTCCGCATCCTCGAGGATATGAAGTTTGCCTTTCAAGTGGCTGTATATACCTTCGAATTGCTTCTCGGTCAAATATGTCGGCGTCCCTCCGCCGAAATGCACTTGCGACACGTTTTTCCGCTCACCCAATTGCGCCGTTACCAGATCGATTTCTTTTTTTATGGCATCGAGATACGTTTCCACTTCGGGATCGGAATAACCGACCGTGGTATTGCATCCGCAGTACCAGCAACGTTTGCGGCAGAAAGGGATATGGAAATAAAGCGACAAGACGTCGTTCCTGCGCGCACCCGCTTTTCGTATCGCTTCGAGATAACTATCCGGAGTATACTCGTTCGACCAGACCGGTACAGTGGGATAACTGGTGTATCGTGGCCCGGAACGGTCGTACTTCTTGACCAGTTCCTTGAGCCTGTTTATATCTTCAATCATCTTTCGTTCTCCTGAAGCCATGCACCAGCTCGACCAGAGCGCTGACATTTTCGACCGGTGTCTCCGGAAGAATCCCGTGCCCGAGGTTGAAAATGTATCCTTCGTAGCTGTTCATCTTCTCCATGATCAGCGATGCCCGCGCCAGGACATTGTCCTTTGCGCCCAGCATTAAGTGCGGGCTTAGATTCCCCTGAAGAGCCGCCGGTTTTAATATGTCCGCCGCCGCGGCCATCGAAGTCTTCCAGTCGATCGATACGATATCGCTGCCGATCTCCCTGATGCTTTCCAGAAGATGATACGTTCCCCGAATATATATGCTGGTTAAATGTCCGTCCCGATGAAGCCGCTCGACGATTGATTTCAAATACGGTCCGGCCCAGCGGTCGAAATCGTCTTTGGGGAGTTCCCCTGCCCAGGTATCGAACAACTGCACCGCGTCGGCTCCGGCCTCGAGCTGCATCTTCAGATATTTGTAGGATAATTCCGCAGTCAACTCCAGCACCGCCGCCCCTTCTTTGGGATACCGGGTCAAGAACCGCACCCCGTTGTTAATCCCGATATATCCGGTCGATCCGCATAGATAACAAAACAGGGTAAAAGGAGCTCCGCAGAAACCGAGCAAGGCGACATCGTTGCCGATTTTTTCCCGCGTCAGGCGAATTGCCTCCGCCACGAATCCCAGCTTTTCCGCCGGGTCATAATCTTTGTAAAGAGAAACCTGTTTCGGGCTTTCCAGAAGCGGAGAGAGCTTGGGCGACGGATCGTACTTCAAATCGATTCCGAACGGCTCCAGGATAAAAAGTATGTCCGAAAATATTATCGCGGCATCGAATCCGAATTTTTCGATCGGCTGGAAGGTGACTTCCGCTGCCAAATCAGGCGTCTGACATATTTTCTCGAATGAATATTTCTCCCGCATTTTCCGGTACTCTTCCATGTACCGTCCGGCCTGGCGCATGATCCAGATCGGTGTCCGTTCCGTCCATTCTCCCCGGGCATTGGCCAGGAATAATTCCCGTTTGGTCATGCTTCCGTTTTCCCTTCAGGTGTGAATTTGTACCCCGTCCCGAATTCCGTGTGAAAATAAATAGGTTTGGAGCTGTCCGGTTCGAAATACTTCCGGAATCTCAGTATAAAATTATCGATGGTCCGCGTTGAAGGATAGGCACTGTACCCCCAAACCGCATCCAGAATAATATCGCGGCTCAATATCTCGTTAGGATGCTGCGTGAAATATTTCAGCAGTAAGCATTCCTTATTGGTAAGATGAAATTCCCCGCGCGGGCTTTTTACCGAAAAGGCCTTGAAATCGATCTCACCGCCGGGAAAGCCGTATACATCGGATGACCCGTTCGGCACGGTCAACCAGGCCTGACGACGGAAAATACTCCGTATCCTTAAGATAAGTTCCTCGAGGTCGAACGGCTTCGTTATATAATCGTCTCCGCCCATGGCCAGCCCCTGCTTTTTGTCATCGATGGAATCCCGGGCCGTCAAAAACAGAATCGGTTCCGTGCCCAGCTCGTTCCGGATTCGCTTGCACACTTCCAGTCCGTCCATGCGTCCCGGGAGCATGATATCGAGGATTATCAAATCGAACCGGTGGCTGCTATACAATTTTAAAGCCGATTCACCCTCTTCGGCCAAAAGGACATCGAACCCTTCCGCTTTGAGGTTAATCATTATCCCCTCGGCGATATGCTTTTCGTCTTCGACCAGTAAAATCCTTTTCGGATTCATGATACCGTATTAAACCTCATCGTTACCCGGCAGCCGCGCGGTGCAACATTTCCAATCTCGATTTCCCCGCCATTACGGACCACATACTCCCGCGCGATGAACAACCCCAGACCGCTTCCCGGAATCCCACGAGTATTGCTGTCCTCTCCGCGCGAAAATTTCTCGAACACCCGTTCCAGTAATTCCTCATTTATCCCCGGGCCGTTATCCGTCACCTCAAGAACCGCTTTCGAGCCGTTTCGTTTCAAATTTATTTCTATTTTAAGTTCCGGCGACCGTGCGTACTTAATACTGTTATCTACCAGAGTATCCCAAACCCTCTGAAGTTCCCCGGTCAACGCCCTGATATGGAGCCCCGGTTCAATATCCACCGAAGTTTTTCCGCCTGCGGTTTCTACTTTTTCTCTGATACGTTTCGCAAACCCCTGCACCTCGGAAGAAAGATCCGCCTCCGGCAGGACCTTCGGCCGCTTTTCCGATAATTTTCTGATATTCAGGATATTATCTACCAACCCGTTCAGCCGCCGCAAATCTTCCTTCATCTTAGGCAGCAGTTCACGGGTCAGGTCCGGTTCGTATTCTCTTCGCTTTATCGTATCCAGAAACAGGTTCACCGATGTAATCGGAATCTTCAATTCATGCGTGATACTGTGGACAAAAAGTGTCTGCTCTTCCGCCGCCTGCTTTCTCTTCTTTATGGAAATATAAATCATCCAGAGTCCGATAAGAATCAATAAAACGAAAAACGATCCTTCCATGATAAGCATCCGCGTATGCTTTTTTGTTTCCCGCTCCAGGACATCGACTCCGCTATGATCAAGCTCGACATTCTCGGCTCTTACCCATCTTGGGTTCATGAACATCCCGCTCTTGACCGTCATAAATTGCACCGCGTCGTTTTGGCCTATCAGCTTTGAAGGATAATCTCGATCAAGGAATAAAAGTATTTTCGTAGAATCGACCTGCACCACCAGCGACAGCGAATCCGGAGGAATTTCATCGAGACTGAGGCCGTACCCGGTCACCAGCGGATTATGCACGATATCCTGAAGATTCTGGCGGCGGTACAATTCCGCTGCCTGATCGTACAACAGCTGATATTGATTGTTCAGGATATTCACGACACTTTCCCGCTTGATCTTAAAGTTATCCCGGAGCTGCTCGATGGCGGTCTCGGATGTCCTCATGTGGAATATGATCCACCAGGTCATCTGAGCCAGAAAGATTACTGCCAGAAGAATAAAAATCACCAGGCTGCGTCGCGGTATGCCGGTTTGCGCTATCATATTTGAAATAGCGACCTCATTATTTTACCCAGTTTCCGGGCTGCTTCCGCCAGGTCGTCGGAACTGTGCGAGATACTCACGAATCCCACTTCGTACGCCGACGGAGCCAGATAAATCCCGGCATCCAGCGCCTCGGCGAATACTCTCCTGTACTTCGCCCCCGCATCCGTCAAAATCGCCTCCGCCGTACGCGGAGCTTCTTCTTGCAGTGCGATCCAGAAGATCGAACCGCACCGGACTATCGTTACCGGAATATCCTTGGTTTCCGCTTCCAGTATCCTGGTGAACTCCGCGCTCCGTTTTTCGAGCTTGTTCCAGCCGTCGTTTTTCACCATGAAATTCAGGGTCGCCAGACCCGCCGCCATCGCCAGAGGATTCCCCGACAGCGTCCCCGCCTGGTACACCGGGCCGTCCGGTGCCAGCAAATCCATAATTTCTTTCCTTCCGCCGAACGCCCCCACCGGAAGCCCTCCGCCGACCACCTTACCATACGTACACAAATCCGGCTCGATACCGTACATCCCGGTCGCACCGTTCTGACCGACCCGGAATCCCGAAATAACTTCATCGAATATCAGCAGGGTTCCATGATTCCCGGAAACCTCTCTCAGGTACTGCAAATACTCTTTCCTTTGCATTAAAAGCCCGTTATTCGCCGGGACCCCTTCGATTATCACCGCCGCGATCTGGTTTTCGTATGTATCGAACAATTCCGATACCGCCGCCTCGCTGTCGAGCGGAGCAATCAGGGTGTGTTTGGTGAAATCTTCCGGAACCCCTCCCGAAGCCGGTATCCCGAAGGTCACCAGCCCCGACCCTGCCGATGCCAGCAGGTAATCGGAATGTCCATGATAGCATCCGGAAAACTTGATGATCTTATCCCGCCTGGTGAATCCCCTGGCCAGCCGAATCGCAGACATCACCGCTTCCGTTCCCGAAGACACGAATCGCAGCTTCTCTATATGCGGGCATAGCTTTTTTATCAGTTCCGCCAGTAATACTTCGTTTTCATGCACCGTTCCGAAGCTCGTCCCCAACAATGCTGTTTCATGCACCGCCCTGACCACTTCAGGGTGAGCATGCCCCAAAATCAGAGGCCCCCAGGAACAGCAGAAATCGAGATACTTGTTTCCATCGACGTCGTAAATGTACGCTCCTTCGCCTTTAGCGACATACAGCGGTGTACCTCCGACCGCCTTGAATGCCCGGACCGGAGAATTAACCCCGCCGCTTAATGATTCCAGTGCCCGCTTGAATAATTTTTCAGAATTTTCGGTTCGGCGCATTACACCTCGATTTTTTATAATGGTAATCCGATAGGAATTTGCGATAAATCTCCGGTTATCTGCAATAAACCCTTATCCAATTTTAAGTAATAAGAATACGAAAAGAAAGCATTTTAGGAAACGGTTAACCTGTCACCGTTCAAAAAGAGCCCGGTCAATTCCAGGTTGTCCTCGAGTTCCGCATCGACAATCTGCTCTGCCAATAGCTGGGCCGGAGAAAAACAAGCCTTGTTGACCAGCTTCTGGCTCCAGTACTTAATCACTTCCCGGTCTTCCTCCGACAAATGCTCCAGCTTCTTCTTGAATAATTCCTCAAGGCCGGTCGCCGCCTGGGCCGAAGTTTCCGACAGGGTCGAATGGAAGAAGGGGGAGATCATGTTGGCGATTTCCTTCTTCATGTAACCGATTAGCTGTTCCTCGACAATCCGATGCGCTTTATCAGCGATCCGGAAGCGATCGCGGCGATTCTGTCGGGAAAGCTCGTTCAATCCCTCGATATCCCAGACCTCAACATCTTCGCGTTCATTCACATCCGCCGAAAAATCGCGTGGAATCGCCATATCGAACGCGTAAAGTTTATGCCCGTCGGGAATAATATTATTGATATTGCTGTCATTAAAAATCGGGCTTTCGCTTGAAGTCGAGGAAACGATAATATCGACCGGATATTTCCCCGTCAAAAACACATCCAGCGCCACCGCGACGCCCTGGAATTGCGCCGCCATTTTTTCCACCTTGGATAAAGTCCGATTCGCAAAGAAAATCTTATTATTATGGCGTTTCCTTATTATCTGCGCCAGCTTGGCGGTCATCGGTCCGGAACCGACAATCCCGATGGTCATCTGCGGCGATTCATACAAAAGCTGGTCGATCTTCTGCATCACCAGCGATGCCATAGATACCGGCTTTTTGCCCAGGTCGGTCTCTGTCCGAACCTGTTTGGCGGTCTTGAAAGCAGCCGCCATCACCCTGTCCAGCAAAGCGTTGGACAATCCCGCCGATATCGCTGCCCGGTGAGCATCCTTAATCTGCCCCAGGATCTGGGCTTCGCCGACCACTACCGAATCAAGGGAAGAGGCTACCCGGAAAATATGCCGCACCGCACTCCGTCCGGTATGCAGTCGGAAACAATCCGGCTCCACCCGCCCCCTCAATTTTCCCTGCTGTTTCTGTAAGAACCGGTCCAAAAGAGCATTTCTGATATCCGCAACCATCTGCCCGACCGGCATCAGCATCACGAACTCCACCCGGTTGCAGGTCGCAATGTAAATCAAACCATCAAGCTGAAAATCTTCCTTGATCTGCCGCAGGTTCTGTTCCCGATCAGCCTCTGGAATATTAAATGCCTCTAAAAGTTCGAGCGATGCCGGCCCGATCTTAATGGAAATACAGCCGATTCTGGATATATGATTAGCCATAACTGGAAAATAAAATAGGATTGAAATCGTCGCATATGTCATATAGTTGTCACGAAAAATCCTATTTTATAAAAATTGTGAAAAATTTCTCAATATCCGTCGTAACTTTCTTGACAATGTTAGACAACTCTAATATTATTAGTAATATGAAACTCAGTTCGCGCAAAGAGGATTACCTCGAAACAATTTACCGATTGGCCTCGAAAATCGATGCTGTCGGTATTTCCGATATAGCCCGGGAACGCGGCGTAACTCTTCCAACCGTCAAATCCGCCATGACCAAGCTAAAGAAAGACGGTTACATCAACCAGCGGCACTATGGCAAGGTCTTACTGACCGACCTCGGGCGAGCCAAGGCCGAGGAAGTATATAAAGCCCATAAAACCATCCGAGCTTTTCTTCATAAAATTCTCGAGTTACCGGAAGAAATCGCTGAAAAGGAAGCCTGCAAAATGGAACATGGCCTGAGCGTCCAGACTCTCGATCGACTCCGTGATTACGTAAATAAGGTACTGGAATTGAAAGGACGTTGATTTCCATGTGGGGCAAGCTTAGAAGAGGATTCCGCTTCCGGGGCGGACATGCCGGGCGTCTCGATCCCGGGGTTCGTGTTAGTCTCGATGTCCTCAAACCGGGGCAGAGCGGAACCGTTATCCATATCAACGGCAACGGTCCGATTCGCCGCCGTTTGCTCGATCTTGGTTTCCGTGCCGGCGAACGAGTGACCGTGGTAAAAACCGCTCCTTTCAACGACCCCCTCGAAGTCGCCATGAATAACGGACACTTTACCATTCGCCGCAGCGAGGCGGCCCTGGTCAGTATTGAGGTTCTTGGTGAGTGAAACGAAAACCGGACGTCGTACCATCAAAATAGCCCTGGCCGGAAACCCCAATTCCGGCAAAACCTCCATTTTTAACTGCCTCACCGGGGCCAATCAGAAAGTCGCTAATTTTCCCGGAGTCACCGTCGAAAAAAAAGTCGGAGTCCGCAAGTACGGTGAGTACGACATAACCTTCGTCGATCTCCCCGGGACGTACTCCCTGACCGCCTACAGTCTCGATGAAAAAGTGGCCCGCGAATTTATTCTCAACGAAAACCCCGACGTTATAGTCAATGTCATCGACAGCGGCAATCTCGAACGCTCCCTCTATCTAACCACCCAACTTATCGAAATGGGCGTGCATATAGTCATTGACCTCAACATGTGGGACGAAGCCCGCGAATCCGGTATCGATATCGACACCGACAAGCTTTCGGAACTGCTCGGAGCCCCCGTCGTTAAAACCATTGCCAGCCGCAGTCAGGGAATCGACAATCTGCTCGATACCGCCATTGGCCTGACTGTCGGAAACAGCAGCTGTCATCGTCACCCGCCGGTCAGTTACGGACCGAAACTCGACGATATCGTCAACGAAATTTCCTGCGAAATCTCTACCTGCAAAAATTGCAGCGGCTGCGGCAATCCCCGCTGGTTGGCCGTGAGACTGCTAGAGGGAGACAGCGAAATCAAGGCCCGATGCATTCCGCCGGACGATCCCAAAAATCCCCTTAATGCCGTGCTTGATAAATCGGTTAATCATCTTAAAAGCACCAACAAGGATGACATCGAGCTTATCATCACCGAGGGCCGGTACGGCTATGTTGCCGGAATTACCCGTGAAGTCATCAAGCGCCCGCCCCTCGACCGCATGAAAATGTCCGGCCAGGTGGATAATATCCTGACCCACCGCTGGTTCGGTTACCCGATATTCATTCTCATGATGTACTTAATCTTCGAGGCTACCTTCACTCTCGGAGCCTACCCTATGGAGTGGATCGAGGGCGGCGTTTCCTGGCTGCAGGGGGTCCTGGTAACCACCTTGCCTGCCGGGATGTTCCGAAACCTCATGACCGATGGCATCATCGGAGGGGTCGGCTTCCTGATAGTATTTCTTCCCAATATCGTCATCCTTTTTCTGGGAATTTCGCTTCTGGAAGATTCCGGCTACATGGCCCGCGCCGCCTTCCTGATGGACAAGCTGATGCACTACCTCGGCCTGCACGGTAAATCATTCGTCCCGATGCTGATGGGTTTCGGCTGTGCCATCCCTGCCATCATGGCTACCCGCACTCTCGAATCCGACCGCGACCGCATCATGACCATCATGCTGATTCCGCTTATGTCCTGCAGCGCCCGGTTGCCGGTCTACATTCTTTTCGCCGGAGCTTTCTTCGGCGCCGGAGCCGGAATCGTTATTTTCTCGATGTACCTCCTCGGTATCGTCGCCGCCGTTATCATCGCCCGTATCATGCAGAAAACCATACTGAAATCGGACGACGCCCCCTTCGTGATGGAACTCCCGCCGTACCGCTGGCCGACCTTTTCGTCGGTCCTGATTCATATGTGGGAACGGACCCGGATATATCTGAAAAAAATGGGAGGAATCATCCTGGTCGCCTCCATCATCTTATGGGCGCTCGGTTATTTCCCTCGTAAAGAAAATTATTCCGTCGACTATGATTCCCGCATCGCCGCATTGTCACAGCAAGAAAATACCGGTTCATCCGATGAAATCACCCAACTCGAAAACATGCGGGCCGCCGAAGATCTTGAATATTCCTTAATAGGCCGCATCGGAAGCGCTATCGCTCCTTTGGTGAAACCGCTCGGTTTCAACTGGCAGATGGGAGTGTCGCTGGTTCCGGGATTCATCGCCAAGGAAATCGTGATCTCATCGCTGGGAGTGCTCTATAATCTCGGTGAAGACGAGGGTTCCGATACCCTCGTGAAATCACTGACCGCGCCATCCAGCGGTATCACACCCCTGACCGCTCTGGCCTATATGGTCTTCGTCCTGCTTTATACTCCGTGCCTCTCGACGGTTGTCATTACCCGAAAGGAGGCCGGCTGGAAATGGATGTGGCTGTCGATTGTTTCGCAGACCGTTCTGGCCTATGTCAGCGCCCTGGCGGTCTATCGGATCGGGCAATTGCTCGGATTCGGATGATTTATCCCTTGAGCATGATTCCGGCCATCATACGGCCGGTCCCCTCTTTCTCTTTCCGGTAAGAATAAAATTTGTCGATATGGCACGACGTGCACAACAGCGTATTTTCAATGTTTTTGTGAGATATTCCCGCTTCGATCAACTGCCGCCGGTTCGCTTCCCATAAATCGAACCGCGCCCGGTGCAGAGTATCCCCCTCGATTAAAAACGATTCCCGGCTCCCCAGTTCCTTTAGAACGACGTCGATAACGTCAGGTCCCACTTCGTAGCAGCACGGGCCGATCGAGGGCCCGATCCCCGCGATGATATCTTTCGGATTCGATTGATATTTTTCCTTCATTACCCGCACGGTCTCCATGGCGATGCGCTTCACCGTTCCACGCCACCCGGCATGCACCGCCGCCGCGATTCTTTTATTCGGATCATACAACAGGATCGGCACGCAGTCAGCCACGATCACCACCAGGCATTTTCCGGGAACGTCGGTTATCTGAGCGTCCGCGTACGGAGTTTTCCCGTCGGCGGGACCGTCATCCTTGCCGACAATCCGCACAATATTCGTATGCGACTGGCGACTGGTTATTAAACCTTCGGGAGTCAGTCCGAGCGCTCCGGCCAGAAGCTGGCGATTCTTGTTGACGATCGCCTTGCGGTCCCCGGCGGTATACCCCAGGTTGAAACTGGCGTAAACACCGGAACTGATTCCTCCCGCCCGGGTGGTCATGAAATTGAAAACCCCCTCGGAACGGTCGAGATTCTCGAAGTGCTTGAGCGGGATACTGTTATTGTATTTTCTGGTTATCATCTTATTCCACCGGCCGGATTATTTATTCGATTATCTCTCATATCGGCAGGGAATAAAACAAATATTAAGTATTTCCGAAATGGGTTTTTTCAGAGGTAAATCAGGCGCTTCTAACCCTTACGTCTTCCGCTCTTTCTTCTTTGCGGCCGGGAAGAGGACATTGTTCAGAATCAGCCGGTATCCCGGAGAATTCTTATGCAATGACAAATCGGTCGGAGGGTCGTTCACCATGTGAGTGTAATCTTCGGGATCATGTCCGGCATAGAACGTAAATGTCCCGCGCCCGAAATTCCCGTGAATATAGCGGACTTCGTCGTACCCTTCAACCTGTCCCAGTACCGTGACATAGTTCTTCAAGAGCGATTTCCGGAATCCCGTGGTCTGTCCCATGAATCCCGCCACCCGTCCGACATGGTCCTGCACCAGCATGGTCGGGACCGGGTCGAGCTTGGCCGAAAATTCGAACAGGTAGAAATGATCGAATTCCGGGGCCGGGAACCGTGCCAGCCGGTCGGGATAGGTATCGATATCGGAATGACGGTACAACATCGGGTCGAGCGTCACCCGGAAATTTTCGAAGGCCAGGCTTTTGGAAAAATCGAGCTCATTCTGCACTCCCGGATCGACCGGATCCCCGTCGAACTGCGCCGGGCAGATATCCAGTCCCTCGGCCGCCAGGGCGATATCGACCGTTTCAGCGCCGGAACACATCGCGAACAGGAACCCTCCCCTGCGGACATAATCCTTTATCTCCTGGACCACGTCGCTTTTCATCTGCGATACCTTGCGGTAACCCAGCTTGTGCGCCAGGGCTTCGTTGGTTTCCACCTGCTGTTTGTACCAGAGCTGGTTGTGGAACGAGGCGTAAAACTTGCCGTACTGCCCGGTGAAATCCTCGTGGTGCAGGTGCAGCCAGTCATAATCCTCGAGCTTCCCCGCCAGCACCTCTTCGTCCCAGATAATATTGTACGGAATCCCGGCGTAATCGAGCGCCAGACGGACGGCGTCATCCCACGGTTCGAGGTTATCCGGCTGGTAGACCGCGATGGCCGGAGGTTTTTCCAAAACCACCCGTTCCATGTTTTCGACTTCGATGGTGCGGTAGATATCCGACAACTCGCCGGAAGAAATATTCTGGTAGGTCACGCCGCCGATGAGGCAGAGGCTTTCCAAATCCGGATTGGCATCGAACACGAACGATCCCGCCCGGTAATTAAGAAGCCATTCCACCTTGATTCCCTTTTCGAGGGCCTTGAACGCCACCCCGTAGGCCTTGAGGTGGTTGGCCTGGGCCTGATCCATGGGAATCAGAGTCGCCTGCGCCGACAGGGGAGAAGCCGCTCCCGCCGCCAGAAGCAGGCCAAAAGCCAGTATCAGGATTTTGCCGGTTATTTTCATATAATTTAATGGTCTTTATTGTAGGTCAAAACCCCCGAGGTTTTGACGGGCTTTCTCGCAGAGAAATCATAAACCGATTTTATTGTCATGGTCGTCACTATCTTCCGCTCTTTTAACACCCGAACCCGCTTCGGGTTTGCTAATATAATCAAATTACGGAAAAAAGGGGGAAGGGTTGAGATATTAATCGCTTGATAGGCTGCAGCACTCACCTCCCCCCAAATTCCTCCTTGGTAAGGAGGGGGAGCATTCCGGAAGTCCTGATGGACATTCCTTGCTGCCGCTTTGAGTCTCGGGGAGCGTATTGCTCCCCGTCCACCGTGGCTGGCAGACGTCCCCGTCTGCCGCTTTCCTTGGGCGGCAGGTCTTCCGACCTGCCCGTTCGTATGCGGGAGCGAGGCGCTCCCGCCGCCGTTTTAGCAAAATCGCGGATGATTCCGCAGTGCGGTGTCCGGAATTATTCCCCGTAAAGTCATGCCCCGCATGATAGTGCCATGAAATGGGTTTGTTTTTCATAATTGGTATGCGTCTTTCTTCCGGTTCACCAGTAACAGAATAGTTGCGGCAGGTCTTGATTCCGTTTCGTGTCTTTGCGAAGACGGAATTGTGACCTGCCGGCTGCAGCAACCGGAATCGCCCATGGCAAGGCAAGTTCCGAATTGATCCGTGATCGCAGCGATTAGGTGGTGAAATGTGACATGGTGCATAAGAAGTTCTCCAAATTTTCTCTATCGAGAAAATCCCGTCAAAACCTCGGGGGTTTTGACCTGCAACTACTTGCTACTTCAGTAATGTCTAAATTTGCGGCACTTGCCTGTACGTCTATTTCGTCAGCGGCAATCCGCAATTGGCAACCCAGTCGTCGCAGGTGCACGGCGGCAGTCCACCCTTAAACTTATAGTTAACCAGGAAAACAATATCCAGAAGGTTCATTTCACAATTGCAATTTGCATCGCCGCTGCAGACCTGATATGGAACCGGCGGCGGCCCACCTTTAAACTTAAAGTTAATAAGATATACTATATCAAGGACATTGATCCCGGCATTGCCGTCGGCCTCGCCGGGGACGCAGTCACAGATGAATTCTTCTTCGCAGCCGGTGCCGATTACGAATGACAAATCAAGAGGTACGGTTCCTTCAGGAGGATAATCGGGGCAGTATGTTGCAGCCCCGGAGGACAGGGCCGTGAGATCAGCCGATTGGGGTTCAATGCAGTTGCCATTACAATCCGCGGCCGGGTGAAAATTCGTCCCCGGAATGACATAAGGAGGAGGCGCTCCCCCAAATAAATAATTGGTATAAAAACTAACATCCGCAACATTAACCACGCCATCATTATTTACATCACCCGGAATATAAGGATATCCCGGTTCACATATTTTGGTCCAGTTGTATGGGGGGCCACCCGGAGCCCAGACGGCATTGTCGTTCCAGTTATCTTTAGTTGATTTCCATCCCCAAAAATTCGGCGGTTCTATTTCATGAACAAAGGCGGATATACTCAGCCAGTAAACATTATCCTTCAACTGATAGAACGAATCCATTGTATCGAGGCAAATCTCGTAACGATCATATTCATCGTGGTCTTCATATATAATATTATTGTACATTGGATCATACCAACCTTCCGGCGTAGAAGATGGTATTGGTTGAAGATTACTGTGAAAATTTATCCCGGGCATTCGGTAAAGAGTGCATGTTTTTTCCCATAAAACGGGGCCGGGCATGCTAAACTCCGGGCCCGGTCCGTCCGGATCCGGGATGTCAGAATGAATTTTTACATGAAAGCTGTCAACCAATATTGGAGTTCCGAAAGGGACGCTAAGCCATGATCCCCAGAAATGGATATTCTTAATCCAGCCCGTTTCCGAACACATCCAATCGTCAGCGAGAATAAACGGAGAACCAGCCATTACGTCCCATCCGGTCGTGTCAGGATACTGCGGCCAGTGCATTTTATGATTGGTACCTACATATTCATTGTCTCTGAGGGCGAGCATGACCCAGATATTTATGTTAGCATCAACTCCCCATGACTCATAAAAGCTCCACCACTGTCCATCCCATTTTAAGGATGCCCGTCCCTGTCCGTTGCTTCCATCATCAAGAATAATATTTTCAAAATCCACCGTCGCACTCGTCGATACACCAATATGGAAATTACAGCCGACGGCAATTTTCCCGGGATAATCAAAGAATGTAGCGCCACTAGGTTGCCAGGTACCTGCAGGTGCCACGTCTTGTGCAATGACTTCGCCGGGACGTCCGTTGCCATCGTCGCTATAAATCGTGCAATAAATATCGTCGTTGCCAAATGTACCAGTGCCATCATCGTAGATGGGGACAAGGACAAATTCAATTGAATCCGGACCGCAAATTGTAAATCGTTGGGCGACTTCGGAATCCCCATAGGTTGGATGCGGAACCGGTAAATAATAAGAGTTGTTAACACAATAATTCATAAGATAAGTAATTGATTCTACTCGGCCAATGTCCTGAGGCTCAACCAATGGCAATTCGCCAGGAATTCGTTTCAATTGACGATGCTCTATGGATGTTGCCACCGATGCAAAAGCAAAGACCAGGACCGCTGCGAGGAAAACAAATAAGCTGGGTCTCATAAATTCCTCTCATGATAATTATGATACATGCCAATGTTTAGCAGTTTTCATCTCATTTATTAGCTGGCAAGAATAAGAAATCACCTTTATTCAATAGGATTGAACAAAGAGTGCGTTAAATAAATTGACGGGATACTTTATTATCATTATCCCGAATAAATATATGGATGAATTAATAAGGCGTAGGTATCCTCGATAAATGTTAAAGCAAGCCCCTGCACCAAATAAACACAAAGAAACGTACTAAGCAACAACCTCCTTTATAAGGCAGCTTAAGATCCGTTAATGTGCTCTTTGATTCCGAAACTGCTGCAAATTCGCGGAATGAATACCATACTCTCTCTATATATATAGGCAAATATCGATTATCAGTCAAGTGATTTTCGAAGGTGTGAATATAATAGGAAATTATTCGTATAAGTTAGCCTCTTCCCGGACAGTATAGTCCAGTAGGTCGCGTTTCCGAACGGAACGAAGTGCAGTGAGAATCCCGACATTTTCCTTTGATAACCCCTCGTACTTTCTCCGTTACTTCATATCCGGTAACCCGCCATTTAGGATCCGGTATCCCACCCGCTTGGGGCCTGTTGAAAAAGACTTGTTTTAGGCAATATGGATAATTATAAAAAGTCATGCAAACAAAACGGGAAAGAATACAGTCAGAGCTGATGCTCCTCCCGCCGTTGGAAT
>Ga0209285_10000069_pt1 | contig 35439 bp, 39 predicted proteins | sample PPLLak3March2015_2_FD_187249 | JGI IMG/M metagenome (GOLD analysis project Ga0209285, IMG submission 187249) | Freshwater sediment microbial communities from Prairie Pothole Lake near Jamestown, North Dakota, USA - PPLs Lake P8 Core (3) Depth... | ecosystem: Environmental > Aquatic > Freshwater... | reverse complement strand
TCCGCGCTGAAGAACTCAGAGTCGCAGATCGAGTCGAGTTCATCCACGGCGACGCTGTCGGCTACGTCGCCGACGAAAAGGTCGGTGTGGCAGCCTGTCTCGGTGCCACGTGGATCGGTGGGGGAGTCGTCGGCACCATCGAGCTTCTGGCGAAGAGTCTCCGCACCAAAGGAATCATCCTCATCGGCGAGCCCTACTGGCGGCAGTTACCGCCGACGGAAGACGTTGCCAAGGGATGCCTTGCCGATTCTATCTCCGACTTTCTCATGCTTCCAGAACTTCTCGCGTCTTTCGGCGACCTCGACTACGACGTTGTGGAAATGGTTCTGGCAGACCAAGAAGGCTGGGATAGGTACGAGGCGGCCAAGTGGCTCACCATGCGCCGATGGCTCGAAGCGAAATAGGTCCGGCCCAAACCAACGCTTGCCTGAAGGAACTTTTCAGGGAAAAGGATACCTTAGTGACCAAGACCTTTCCTATCGTTCTTTTGTCAGTTGTACTGGCTGGCTTAGCCCTGTCGTCCGCATTTGCTGGCGGCCTTTGGCTGTGCGAGGAGGCAACCCCCGACATGGGCGTCGGCGGTGCGGGGCGGCAGGCCTCGATGCCTCGACCGCGAGCGGCAACCCGGCCGGTATGACACGGCTTGACCGAACCCAGGTCCAAGGCGGGTTCATGGGCCTTTATGTCGACGCCAAGTTCGATGTTAAAAACTCCTCCCACGGTGACAACGGCGGCGGCAACGCCGGGTACTTCAGCCCCGCCGGGACCATGTACCTTGTCCACAGCGTCAGCCCCGATTTCAAGATCGGCCTCGGGGTCGGCACCTATTTCGGCCTTGGGGTCAACTACACCAACGAGTGGTCGGGAAAGTATTACGTGCAAAGCGCGAGCTTTACGACTATGGCGGTCAACCCGCAATAGCCTACAAGCTTGCGGACTGGTTCTCGGTCGGCGGCGGGGTCAGCGCCGTACAGGGAAGTTTGAGCGAGCGTGTTGCCACTCGGGTCCACGGTCGGCACGTTCGGGCGGGTTGACAAGTCCGCCGGAAACCGCGTATGGTTTTCGCTCAATGCGGTGGCTCGCCAGGTTCCCAATGAGTCGCGATTCGCCGAATGCTGCTTCCGTGCGGAGGAAATGATGTCTGAAATTCTGGATGCCATCCGGGCCCGAGACCCCTGGGAAAAAGAGTTCTATCAGGCGGTCAAGGAAGTGGCTGAAAGCATACGGCCGGTTCTCAAACGCCACCCCCACTATCTCTCCGCCGCCGTTATGGAGCGAATCACCGAACCGGAGCGGGTCGTGACGTTTCGCGTACCCTGGGTGGATGATCAGAGCCGCATCCGGGTCAACCGCGGGTATGCGATCGAAATGAACAGCGCCATCGGCCCCTACAACGGCGGGCTGCGTCTTCACCCCTCGGTGAATCAAAGCATCCTCAAGTTTTTGGCGTTCGAACAGGTATTCAAGAATGCCCTGACCACATTGCCTCTGGGCGGAGGGGCGGCCGGATGCGATTTCGAACCCAAGGGAAAGTCCGACGACGAAGTCATGCGGCTCTGTCACAGCTTCATGACGGAGATGTATCGGCACGTGGGGGCGCGCACCGACATCCCGGGGGGCGACATCGGCGCCGGCAGTCGGGAGATCGGGTATCTGTTCGGGGCGTACAAGAAACTCACCAATCAGTTCTCCGGCGCACTGACGGGCAAGGGGCTCCAATGGGGCGGCAGCCGGTTCCGACCCGAAGCCGCCGGTTACGGGTGTGTGTATTTCGCCGCCGAGATGCTGGCCACCCGCGGCATGGCCATCGAAGAGCAGACCTGCCTGGTGTCCGGATCCGGCAATGTTGCCCAGCACACCGCCGAAAAGCTCATCCAGCTGGGGGCCAAGGTGGTGACGCTTTCGGATTCCAGCGGCTATGTCTTCGACCCGGACGGCATCGACGTCGAAAAACTGGCTTTCGTCAAAAAGCTCAAGAACGTCCGGCGCGGCCGGATCCGGGAATACGCGGACAAGTATCCCCAGGCCTTTTTTACCCCGGCCGCTCCCGCGCTCGACCACAATCCCCTGTGGGCCCACCGGGCGGACTGCGTCTTTCCCTGCGCGACCCAGAACGAGATCGGGGAGAAGGACGCCTATGCGCTCATCAACAACAGCGTCAAACTGGTGTGCGAGGGCGCCAACATGCCCTGCAGCTCGGAGGCCATTGCAGTTCTGCTCGGAAAGAAAATCCTCTATGCGCCGGGCAAGGCCGCTAACGCGGGCGGGGTTGCGGTCAGCGGGCTGGAACTGGTTCAGAACAGCATGCGCCTGAGCTGGTCGGGTGAGGAGGTGGACGAGCGCTTGCGGATCATCATCCGGGAGATCCATCGTACCTGTCTGGAAGCCGCCGAGGAGTATGGAACGCCGGGGAATTACCTGAACGGCGCGAACATTGCGGGCTTCGTCAAAGTGGTCAATGCCATGGTCGATCAGGGCGTGGTCTAATTGACACCCCTCGCGTGCGGGCCTACTTTGTCGGTTACGGAGCCGCGGCCTAACGCGGCCCGCATGTGAAGGCGCGAAGGATGTCTGCCCTCGACCAGCTGATTCAGCAAATCCAACGCAACTGTGACATTTCCGATGCCCACCACAGCGGCATCTTCTCGATCTGCGGGCTGGCTCTGCGGTTGCGGGATCTTTTCAAATGGGAGCGGGGCCTGGAGCCCTGGGAGGAAGGCGATCCCTCGGCGGTGCTGGAGTGGATCGGCGTCCGCGAGGCTTACTGGGAAACGCTGGCGGAGTCCGAGCCGGGTCCGCTTGCGGTGAACGGCCGGTCGGTAGATCCCTTCGATACCGAAGCCGTCAACTCCGCGCTGGCTCCCCATCGGCTATACTACGGCGCGGGTTATGCCCGCGGGCTCAAACCCACTTTTTTTCTGGCGGCGATTGACGTAGAGCAGGAAATCGAAGGCTGCCGCCTATATCGATTGGGCCGTGAACGGGCGCGCGACCTGCTGACGCTGCCGGCCCTTTCCCAGAACGGCACCCTTCTGCTGCGGCGCCAGTCCGCGCGCAGCCTGCTGTGGGACCAGATCGTTTATGCCGCGCCGTCGGCCCAACGCGCGTTGGATGCCGCCCTGAGTGCATGCGGCATCGCGGATCGCCGGCCATCCGAGTTGCGGCGGCAATGGGACGCTTTGCTGCGCGTGCAGGAGGAAATCCACCTTCACCACGAGCTGGGCGAAATTAAGGAGAGCGGTTTTCAGCGCGAGTGCTGGCAGGAGATGATTGCCGCCTTCCCCCTGACGCGCATCGAACTGCTGGCGCGGCATGTCAAAGATCTGCTGGCCGACACCCACCCCCTCGGCCCCCTCGGCCACCTCAGCCGCACCCGCAACAAGGCGGGGGTAGGCCTCTACGTCGCCTTTGCAGACCGCTTGACGCGGAACCTGTTTCCGGAGCTTTCGCCGGCGGCGGATGCTTTCTGGCGAACCGGAGACTGGGCTGTCATGGAAGGTGCCCTCGCCGTCGGCCGCGCTCAGGCCCGACGTTACGCCGATACGATCGTATCGGCCTACGCCGACGCCAAAGCGCGTCACGATATAGATCGGCTGCCAGCCGATATCGAACGCCTTCTGGGATGCTACCTGGACGGTGAACCGTAAGAGTCGCCGGGGTCGCCTCGCGTCTCTTGACAAGCCTTCTTCTATGCTTATCATTCTGCCAACTCCGAACCAAAACCCCATGTAATAATCTGAATTAAAAACAAAAATAGAAAGTTCGGAATTTCTGGTGAACTGGAAACAGTGCGTAGGGCAAACGTGATTTGCCTGACTTAACCTGCGGCGCAATCGCGCTCAAACCAATTACTAAGGAGGTAAGCAGTCATGAAGATCAGACCGATGAACGACAGGATCTTGGTCGTGCGGGTCGAGGAAGAAAAGAAGACCGCCGGAGGGATTATCATTCCCGACACTGCGAAGGAAAAACCGCAGGAAGGTAAGGTGGTGGCGGCCGGCCCCGGCAAAATGGGCGAGGACGGCAAACGAATCCCCATGGAGCTCAAAAAAGGGGATCGGATTTTGTTCTCGAAGTATGCCGGCTCGGAAATCAAGATCGACGGGGTCGAGCATATCTTTATGCGGGAAGACGACATACTTGGAATCTTGGAATAAAAACTAGGGAGGAAAAACACCATGCCAGCCAAAATGATTTGCTACAGTGCGCAGGCCAGGGAGAAGATGCTCAAAGGAGTGAACATCCTGGCGGATGCCGTCAAAGTGACCCTCGGGCCTAAGGGCCGCAACGTGGTTATCGATAAATCCTTCGGGTCTCCTACCGTGACCAAGGACGGCGTGACCGTCGCCAAGGAGATCACGGTCGAGGACAAGTTCGAAAACATGGGTGCCCAGATGGTCCGCGAGGTCGCCAGCAAGACCAGCGACGTTGCCGGAGACGGGACGACCACCGCCACCGTGCTCGCCCAGGCGCTCTACGCGGAAGGACAAAAGCTCGTCGCGGCCGGCAACAACCCCATGGCGATCAAGCGCGGCCTCGACAAGGGCGCCGCGGTGGTTGTCGCGGAGCTCAAAAAAATGTCCAAGGCCATCAAGGGTAAAAACGAAATCGTGCAGGTCGGCAGCATATCGGCCAACAACGACGAGATGGTCGGCAAACTGATCTCGGAAGCCATGGACAAGGTCGGCAAAGAAGGCGTGATCACGGTCGAAGAGGCCAAGAGCATGGAGACCACACTTGAAGTCGTGGAAGGCATGCAGTTCGATCGCGGGTACGTGTCACCCTATTTCATCACCGATCCGGAGAAAATGGAGGCCTACCTGGAGGACCCCTACATCCTGGTCTTCGAAAAAAAGATCAGCGCCATGAAAGACATGGTCCCGATCCTGGAGACGGTGGCTCAGAGCGGCAGGCCGCTGCTGATCATCGCCGAGGATATCGAGGGCGAGGCCCTGGCGACCTTGATTGTGAACAAGCTGCGCGGCACCCTCAAAGCGGCGGCGGTCAAGGCTCCCGGGTTCGGCGACCGTCGCAAGGCCATGCTGGAGGACATCGGTATCCTGACCGGCGGGCAGGTGATCTCCGAGGATCTCGGCCTTAAGCTTGAGAACGTGACGCTGAGCGATCTGGGGCGCTGCAAGCATGTGCGCATTGACAAGGACAACACCACCCTCATCGACGGCGCCGGAAAGAAGGCCGACATCGAGGGCCGGATCAGCCAGATTCGTGCGCAGATCGAGGAGACCACCTCGGACTACGACCGCGAGAAGCTGCAGGAGCGTCTGGCTAAACTGGTGGGCGGAGTGGCGGTGATCCACATCGGCGCCGCCACCGAGACCGAAATGAAGGAGAAGAAGGCACGCGTGGAAGATGCCCTCAACGCGACCCGGGCGGCGGTCGAGGAAGGTATTGTCACCGGCGGCGGCGTCGCGCTGCTGCGATGCATCGAAGCCCTCAATAGCATGAAGGCTTCGGGAGAAGAAAAAGCCGGAATCGGCCTGTTGAAGCGAGCCCTGCAGGAACCGCTGCGCAATATCGCCCAGAATGCCGGTTGGGAGGGCTCGGTGGTGGTCAACGCCGTGCTGGAGGGAAAAGGTTCTCACGGGTTCAACGCTGAAACCGGTGCGTATGAAGACCTGATGAAGGCCGGCGTGATCGACCCCACCAAAGTGGTGCGCTTCGCCCTTCAGAACGCCGTGTCGGTGGCCGGCTTGATGCTGACGACCGAGGCCATGATTGCGGAAAAGCCGGAAAAGAAGAAGAAGGGTCCGGCCGCTCCGCCCATGGATGACGACATGTATTGATGCCTGGTTTATAAAAAGGCTAATCTCCGCGTTGCGCTTCATCTGGAAAAAAGGAAGGGCGGGTCGCAAGACCCGCCCTTCCTTTTTGGAACTTACAGGGATCGGATCTCCTGGCGCATGAACACGGTGTACGACAACGCAAAGCAGATCACGGTGATGGCTATCAGCGAAATGATGTGCGGCATCACCACCAAGATGCTCTGGGCGAGGGGCAGGGGGCCGGAGAAGCGCGTCATGGAAATGGCCTCCATGGGCCCCAGGGGCAGGGTGCTGCGAGTGGATTTGCGCAGGGGATCGATCACGGTCGCCGTGGCCTCGGAATAAAGTTCCATGGGTGAAGCGAGCACCACGTATTTGACCCATTCGACCTTGCGCGCGGCGGACTGCGGGTTGAGCTCGGCGTCGCTGGCCAGTGTGTTGGCCAGAATGCTGGCACCGATGGTGACAAAAAAGGAGAAGAAGATCCAGACCGCCAGACTGGCCAGCGCGGAGGTGGCGGTGCTTCGGAACACGATCGAAAACAGAATGGCGGCTCCCAACCAGAACGCGATGTAGACGACGCTGATCACCAGATAGATGAAGATACGCCATATCTCCTCGGCCCCGGGGACGATCCCGACCAGCACCAGTCCCAGCCCGGTGATCACGAGCACGATGGACAGGAGCATGACCCCGATCAGGATGACGCCGGCCAGAAACTTGGCGTTGATGACCACGTCGCGGTAGATCGGCTGGGCTAGCAGTTTGCTCAAGGTGCCTTCGTTGCGTTCGCGGTTGATCGAGTCGAATCCCAGGATGAGACCGACCAGCGGGCCGAAAAACGCCACGAACTGCACCAGGGAAAACATCGCCCCGGGCTCGGTGAACAGCAGGAGGAAGACGAACTGGGGTTTGAGCTGGCCCTCCACCTCGCGGATCTTGATCCCCACCATGTACGCGGTGATCAGACTGACCATGGCAATCAAGGCGAAGAGAATGACGAACCGGTGGCTGGCGAAATGATCCGCCAGTTCCTTGTTCAAAATGGCGGCAAGGCCCTTCACGGCTATCCCTCCAGGAAGTACTTCATGTAAATTTCTTCGAGAGTGAATTCCTCGCGGTCTACGCCGAACTTTTCCCGGGCGAGTTGGTCGATTGGGCCGTTGGCGACCATGCGGCCCCTGATCATGATACCGACGCGATTGCAGATTTTCTGCACCTGGTGCAGCTGGTGGCTGGAAAGCAGGATGGTCATGCGCTGCTCGCGGGCCAGGCGGCGGATCAGGTCGGTGATCCGCTGCGTAGCGTCCGGATCCAACCCCAGCGTGGGCTCGTCCAGAAAAGCCACCCGGGCATCCTTGATGAGCAATTCCGCGATTCCCAGGCGCTGGCGCATGCCGCGGGAGAAGGCGGCTATTTTCTTGGGCGGATCCTCGTCTGCCAGACCCACTTCCGTCAGGGCGCGGTCGATGCGAGCCTCCGCCTCCCGCCGACCGATCCCGTTTAAATCCGCCACGAACCGCAGCATTTGCCGCGCGGTCAGGTCGGAGTAGAACCCCATGTTCTCCTGCAGGTAGCCGACCTTGGCCTTGACTTTGATGGGCTCGCGGGCGGGGTCGATATCCAGGATCCGCGCCCGCCCGCTGGTGGGCTCGGTCAGCCCCAGCAGCATGAGCAGCGTGGTGGTCTTGCCGGCGCCGTTGGGCCCCAGAAAACCGAAAATCTCCCCTTCGTTCACCGTAAAGCTCAGGTGATCCACGGCCACTTGATGCCGGTAAATCTTGGTCAGATCCTCCGTGACAACGACCGGTGCGGGCATCATGGTCAGCGCCTTCCCAACATGCGGAACAAACCGAACAGACCGGCGATCACCGCCACGATGATGCCGATGCCGATCCAGCCCCAGGCGCCAGAGGCTTTCACGCTCGTTCGAAACTCCAGGGTTTTGGAGGCTTTTTCACCCTCGACCTTGACGCCGACCGAATAATCTCCCACCAGTGCCTCTTCGTAGGGCGTGATGATCATCTCCACCTGCTTGAGGCCGTTGGGTTCGACCTGATCGATGCGTTCCGGCTTGAACTCGACTTTCCAGTTCTCAGGTTTGAAGGACATGAACTTGATATCGTGGTTGACGGCGCTGCCCGTGTTCTTGACGAAAAAAGATACGTTTGCCGGCATCCCCTGCCGGGCCTCCAGCGACAGCAGGCCGGAAGGCGTCCCGGCATCCAGGCCATAGGTGCCGGTCAGAATCACCGTCAGGTTCGCCTCGGTCTTGGCGTCCCCGGAGCTGACCCGCAGGCTGATGGGGTATTCCCCGGCCGGTGAATTGAGCGCCGGCTTGACCTCGACGGCGATGGTTTGGGTCTGGTTGGCCTTGAGCCGAATGCTGGAGATGAATTTGGTTTCATAGGCCGGCTTGAAATTGATGTCCCAACCCTTGGGGCCTTGACCGAAAAGGTCGAAGATGGCCTCCTTGTCCAGGCGGCTGTCGACTTCCACCGAGAACTCAAAGGCCGCATCCGAAGGACCGCGGATCACCGGATAGGAGGTGGTCAGCTTAACGGCCTGGTCCTTCTCCAAGGCCTCCTGCTCCCGGGCAAGTGTGATGTTGATCTTCTGGGTCATTCTGAATCGACCGTCGCGGGTCTGGGCCTCCACCACGAAGGTGTAGTCCCCCGGCGGAGCCCCTTTGTCGGGGACGGCCTCAAAGGTCAGGCTCTTCTTGTCGTCTGCCGGAACATGGACGCCGGTCACGGCATAGCGGTAGGTCTTGATCCTGGTTTTCCACCCCTCCGGGGTTTGAGCCACCCGGACATCCACGGTCTCATCGGTGCGGCCTTTGTTGATGAAGGTGAGGTCCATGCTGACCTCTTTGCCCTGAGCGCTGATAACGCCCGGGAATTCCGGGGCCATGAGGATGAACCGTTCGGGTTTGGCGGCCGTGTCCGCTTTTTCGACGCAAAGCGCATGGGGGGCGAATAACGCGAGAATTCCAAAAGCGATGAAGGCGACGGTCCGGTGGATCCTGTGCATCGTGGGTTGACCTCCTTGAGGTTCCGGCAGTCGGGTCAGCCGATAGCATGCATCCATCTATCGGGTTGCGGTATTTCGGAGAAACCGGTTTATGGCGTTGCCCGTCTCGGCGCTAAGACCGAGGCGCGCATAGACGTAGAATGAGCCCGCGGCCTTGGAATTTTAATCACCCTGATCCGGCTGTCAAGTCGCCGAAAGCGGGTCAGCGCAAACGGTGCGGGGCTCGCGCCGGTTGCAGGATCGGGATATAACTGCTATCCGATCCATCGAGGATGGCACGCATGCTTGCGCCTGACCTTGAAACATTGATTTGCGACCCGGCCGGGCTGACGTCCCGGATCATTCAGGCCCTGGATGCGCACGCCTCTGGAACGGCGCTATTCGATGCGGCCGCGGCCGACCTGGCGGCGACCTCCGCGGTTTTACTGCTTCTGGGGCGCGGCGGGGAAGGCCTGGAGAAGCCGGAGGACATCTGCCTGATCTTGAACCAACGCTCTGCGCGAGTGCGCCAGGCGGGAGACCTTTGCTATCCGGGGGGCAGCGTGTCCCCGCGGTTCGATTTGAACGCCGCCCGGCTGTTGGGGCTGCCTCTGGGCCCGCTGGGGCGCTGGCCGCGCTGGAGCAAATGGCGCCGGGAGCGGCGGCGCGATTCGCGCTGGCTGGCGCTCTACTTCGCCACGGCCCTCCGGGAAGCCTTCGAAGAGATGCGCCTCAACCCCCTGCGCGTGAGGCTGCTAGGGCCGTTGCCGCATCATCGTCTGGTCTTGTTTCGCCGGCTAATTTATCCTTTAGCGGTGTGGGTTCCACACCAGCGGCGCTTCAAACCCAACTGGGAGGTGGCACGTATCGTGAGGATTCCGCTGCGTCAACTCCTTGATCCCCGACACTACATCCGCTACCGGCTGACCATGGCGTTGCCCCCGCCTGCGACGGAGCAAGTCCGCGAAGTTCCGGCCTTTCGTTTTCGATCGCCCGCCGGCCAGGATATCCTGTGGGGGGCGACGTTTCGGATCACCATGGCCTTTTTGCAGATCGTGTTCGGTTTTGCCTCTCCGGACATGGAGAGCCTGCCGCGGGAGGACGGGCATCTGGAGCAAAGCTACCTGACCGGGGAGCGTGCCTTGCTGCCCCGCTCCGACTGAATTCATTTGCGGCGCCGTCCCGGTTAGGGTCGGGGTCATGTTGACGCCGAATCAGACCTGTGTGTATATGACGGAGCCGATACCCTGGCCGGGGGCGAAGCAGCGGCGCCGCGGATTGCAAGCGGCCTGTTTACAAGGGACTGAACGATGCTGAATCAGAAACCGTGCCCGCTGGTGGTCAAAGAATCCACCATTCATGGCAAGGGGTGCTACGCCGATGAATTCATTCCCGCCGGTGCCTTCATCATCGAATATGTGGGCGAGCTTATACCCGGTGAGGAAGCCTACCGACGCGAACAGGATTCGAGCCGAAGCGGGATTTACACCTTCTGGACCGGTGACGAGTGGGCGATCGACGGCTTCCGGGAGGACAACACCGCCCGCTTCATCAATCACTCGTGCGCGCCCAACTGCGACTATCGCATCGAAGACCAACGTGTGTTGATCTATGCCGCGCGCGACATTGACGCGGGCGAGGAGCTCAGCATCGATTACAGCTACGGAGCAGACGGCGAGAGGGTCCCATGCGCCTGCGGCGCACCCGGATGCCGGGGCCGGATCAACGCAATATAAAAACCGGGGTGAGGCGTCTGCCGTACCCCGGTTTTATATCATTGAGGCAGCGCCATGAGTGAGACTCCCTTCATCCTTGCCTTGCTGGCACTGATCTACGCCATCATCATGTTCCTGCTGCCCTTTTTCATCATGCGCATCCGCCGCGAGGTCATCGCCATCAACAACAAAATGAGCCGAATCGAGGATCTGCTCGTTCAAATTTCAGGAAAGCAGACCCAGGCTTCGGCAGCAAACCCCAACAGCGGCGACCGAGGCCGGCTGATCAAGGTTTGTGAGAACTGCGGACGCAAGAATGCGCTGCAGAATACAAAATGCATAGGCTGCGGGGAGGTTTTTCAGTGAGATTCGCCCATAACCGCCGAGATGAGGAGGGTGAAAGATGACCCGCATAGACAGGGGCAATGGTACGGTTTTTAGCGTGCTGCTTTTAGTGCTCGTCGCCACTTTTTCATGTTCAAAAGGGTATAATAGATATGCTGATGAATATTACGCGCAAGGCAAGATTCTTTATGAAAACATGGACTATGACAGGTCCATCGATAGTTTCTCGAAGGTGTTGGAACTGGCACCGGCCGGAGAGGAGAACAATCGGGTATACTATATGCGAGGCCGATCCTACTTAAAGAACAGACAGTATGATCAGGCCATATACGATTTTACAAGAGCCTTGGAAATAACCGGAGAAGGCGAAAAAAGCTTGAGGTTTCTGATTTATGAGATGAGAGGCGATGCCTATTTCGGCAAAAATGCCTGGACGAGTGCGATACAGGACTATTGGAAGGCCGTTGGCGAGGATGTTGATAACGAAAATGCAAAATATGTTTACCTGAATAGAGGCTGGGCTTATTTAAACAACAACGATCCGGAGTCTGCCATAAAAGATTTTGACAGAGCCATATCAATAGATTCCAAACTTGCTGAAGCCTATTTCGGACGTGGAAATGCCTGGCTAAAGAGGGCAGACTCTCAACGTGCGCTGGCGGATGCGAAAGAGGCATTAAAGTTGAAGCCTGACGAAAAAAACTATGACGATTTGGTCTATGAGATTAGCTCGGGCGCTAAAAGAAAATAGGCATCGGCCGCTTATCTTGAACATTAGCACCACTACTCGTATTAAAAAATGGATACGAATAATTGGAAAGCCCATGAGCTAGCCACAGTCTTGAACTGGCAGATCGTGCAGAAATGGAGGTGGGTTATGGCGGTTAAGCTCCAGAAAGCTCCTGTCGTCAAGGAGTGCATAGGATGTGATAATATCGATGGCGATGTCTGCCGCATCTGGGCGACTCCGGCTGCAAAGTGGAGGCTTGGGGTCTGTGCATCGGCAACGCATGTGAAGGCGGAGGTTAAGACTGAGGCGGCCAAGGTCCGGGTGGGCCAACAGAAGCAAAAAAAGAAGTAAATAGCATCCGACGTATCGCCCATGCACCCAATTTGTGATAGCGATGCCCTCTAAATCTCCATTAAGTCCATAGGAGGATCGATATGAAAATGAGACAGGAAATTGTGTATTTGGTTCTTGGTGCTATGATAACACTTGGCTTGGTTTTTATTATTGGGGCCGGCCCGGATAGCACTCAGGTTGGGCGGTACCAAATATCCACTTGCCTCAAACGTGACTGGGTTTATGTTTATGTAATTGACACGGCCACAGGTACAGTGAAATTCGTCGATGAAAAAAACGAAAACAAACCATTTGATGAAATTAAATCTGCCAGATAGCACGACGGATCCTGTGTTATGTCGTTCAAGGCAACCTGGTTCCGAGACAAACTGAATAAGAAGGCTAAGCGGGGCTTCCAGGGTTATCCGGTCGCGACGATCACGTACTATGGCCCCGACGATCGACGGGCGAGCAAAGTTTCTGTTGGGATCATACCGAATTACGCTATGGGGTATTACAGCCTCGCTTTCTTGGGCTACTACCTTAAGGGCATACCAGAGTATCAGGAGGTATTAAATGAGAAAGTTGCGCAGAAAGGATCGTGCAATCACAGATGATGAAGCGATAGCCATTTTAAACAAAGCAGAGTACGGGGTGTTATCGACTATCTCCCCAGATGGAAAACCATACGGTGTTCCTCTAAACTTTTGTATCATTGACAACTGCATATATTTCCATTGTGCTATTGAAGGCAGAAAAATCGACAACATCGAAAGAAACAATTCTGTATCATTTTGCGCGGTCGGGCATACTGAAATTTTGCCAGATAAATTTGGAACCAAATATGAGAGTGTGATAGTTTCAGGGGAAGTTGTAGAAATATTCGATGATAATAAACAGATTGCTTTAGAAGGTTTGTTAAAAAAATATTCTTCAAATTATATTAGCAAAGGATTAGAGTATATAGAGACCTTAAAAACAAAAACGCGAGTTTTCAAGATTAGCATCACACACTTATCGGGGAAAGCAAGGAGAAAGTGATTTTAAATAAGTGTTCTGAAAAAAGACTGGGATAATGCAATTCTGTATGGCGAGAAAGCCGTTGAATTAAGCCCCAACGAAAGTGGTTTCTACTTATCACTGGGTATGGCTCTAAGGTCTGCAGGACGTTACGAAGAAGCAAACGCGAGTCTTGAAACCGCTCTCCGACTCCATCCCCTCCGACCATTACCCTATATCAACAACCTGGCATGGTCTTGCCTTGGCAATAAGCAGTATGACAAGGCAATCCTTTTATGGACAGAGAGCCTCGAACGCAACCCCGATTACCTATTTGCTTTTCAAGGGCTTACAGCAGCGTATGAATTGTCCGGCAACAAGGAGAAGGCCCGCTGGGCTGCAGAGAATGTAATGCGCCTATATTTTCCGCCAGCCTTGGCATCTTTCCCTTTCAACAGAACCTGAAACGGACAATTTGTTGTTAAGCGGTTCAATCCCCACTCGGTTTTATTCTGGACTCACCATCCTGATCCTGAATCTGGCAAACCTTCTGTTCGAGGAGGTGAATCATGGCACAGAACAAATTCAAGCGAAAATTCACTTCTGTTTTAGCGCCGACGTATATAGTTACAGCCGCCTAATGGGTGAAGACGAGGCGGCAATGGTTAAGACCCTGGAACAGCACAAAGGGATCATGGCCGAGTTGATTCGCCAGCATCGTGGTCGTGCGGTGTGCACTCGGTACTGGAGAGCCGTCCGCAATGTGAATTTGAAATCATGTTAACGTCAACCACTAATCCCGGTCAGAACAATCTGTTCCTGGTGGTGAAGCTGCACAGCAGGAAGGGGCACTCCATTTCAAGCTGGTCAAATTTTCAATGGAGGGCTTTAAAATGAAATGCCAGAAATGTCATTTTGAGAATCGTGAAGGGGTGAAGTTTTGTGAAGAATGTGGAGCCAAGTTTGAGTTCGAATGTCCTGTCTGCAAAGCCAGTATTCCGCTTGGAAGAAAATTTTGCGGTGAGTGCGGTCACAACTTTAAGGAACCTGTCGAAACATCTCATAAAGATTTAACCTTTGACGAAAAATTTTCTGAAGCTGTGGCCTGGGGGCTTGCTGGCCGGTCTCCGTTCGACGGCGGCAAGGCTATCAAGCTCAAGGAAAACAATAAACGATTGCGGTTGCTCACAGATAATGAAATCAAAACCCTGCTGGCCGAATGCACCGATCATTTGAAACCCATTGTCTCCTGTGCTATTCTGACCGGCATGCGCCGTGGTGAAATCTTATCCTTGAAGTGGGACCAAATGCGGAACGGTTTCATTTACCTGAGCAAGACCAAGACCAACGAGGCGCGGCAGATTCCCGTTTCGGATTCATTAGAGGCCGTATTCCGTGAGATCAGAAGTAAGCAGGGCTTGCGGGTCGGAGTATGTTTTCACGTTTAGGGTTGAGGCTATACAGGACAATTTCAAGAAATCATTCAATTCGGCCATGAAACGGGCGGGCCTGGTGGACTTCCATTTTCACGATCTGCGGCACACGTTCGCAAGCCAGGTGCTATTGAACGGCGGGACTCTAAATGATGTGCAGGAGCTACTCGGCCATATGACCATGACCATGACCATGACCCTACGATACAGCCACCTGACCCAGGAGCACAAACGGCAGGCCGTCAACCTGCTGGGGAAGCTATCGGCGTTTTCCGTAGGCACATTTAGGCACAAAAACAAAGCCGCCGGAAAACGTTCCAGCGGCTAAGTTATTGTTTTAATTGGTCGGGGCGATTGGATTTGAACCAACGACCCCTTGAACCCCATTCAAGTGCGCTACCAGTCTGCGCCACGCCCCGACACGGAGGCCTTTCTAACACCCGGCGACATGCATGTCAAGGAAGGATGGACAGATGCGCGCCTTGATACGGACCGGCGCATACCGACGGCGGTCGAGGCTGCGTAAGCCGCGCCGGCTGCGTCCGGGTTCACTGATCGGCATTGCCGCCCCGGCCAGCCCATTTAACCGCGAATCCTTTGAACGGGGCATACGGTTATTGCGGGGCATGGGGTTTGAGACGGTTATTCCTGAGGGCATCTGGACCTCCCGGGGGTATCTCGCCGGGCCGGACGAGCATCGCGCCGCGCTGTTGCAGCATCTCTTCGAGGATGAGCGGGTCGACGCCGTCCTATGCGCTCGCGGCGGCTATGGGTCGCTGCGGATCCTGCCGCTTCTGGATTACGATCGGATCGCCGCTCATCCGAAAATTTTCATCGGCTTCAGCGATGCAACCGCCTTGCTGTCGACGATCACTTGTCGTTGCGGGTTCGCCGCTTTTCATGGGCCGGTGGTCACCAGTTTGGCGGACGCCTCGGCCAGCACTCGCACGAGCTTTCTGACGGCCATCACCTGCGACGGGCCGTTGACCATCAAGCCTCCCGCTGCGGTGGTCTTGCGATCGGGGCGAGCCGCCGGGGTCGTGTGCGGCGGAAACCTGACGACCCTGTGCCATCTGCTGGGCACCCCTTTTCAGCCCTCCTTCCGCAACCGCATCTTGTTCTTGGAAGACCGTGGAGAGGCGGTCTATCGCATCGACCGCATGCTGACCCAATTGAAGCTGGCCGGTTGCCTGGAGGGCATCCGCGGCCTGATTCTGGGAAGTTTCAGCGACTGCGGCTCCGACCCGGAACTCTTCGAAATTGTTGGCGATCGCTTTTCTGATGCGTCTGTTCCCATCCTGGCCGGCGTGCCGGCCGGGCACGCGGAACCGAACCTCATACTGCCGCTGGGCATCAAAGCCGTGCTGGATGCCGATCGGCATTCGCTCAGCTTCGAGTGCGCGACCAAAGGGTAGGGAAGGGATGCCTAAAATTGAAAAAGCGACAACCCCGACTCTCTCCGCTTCGACCCCCAGCCAACGCCATGCCCGAAGTTGACCGACTCATGCGGCAGGCGCTGACCGGTGGCGTGTTCCCGGGTGCGGTGCTGCTCGTTGCCCGCGGCGGAGAGGTGCTGGTGCACGCCGCCTATGGATCCGCGAATCTTTATAACCATCAGCCGGTGACCCCTGCTACGGTTTTCGATCTGGCTTCGTTGACCAAACCGCTGGCCACCACCCTGGCGATCATGCTGCTCTGCCAGCAGGGCCGGCTCGACCCGGACGAGCGTCTGGCAGGGGTGCTGCCCGCTGCCGCTCGCAGTGACAAGCGCCACATCACGATCGCTCAGCTGCTCGCGCACACTTCCGGTCTGCCGGACTACCGACCCTACTACCGTCAAGTGGCGCTGCTGCCAGAATCCGAGCGCCGGTTGCGCCTGCGCCAGTTCCTGTTGGATGAGCCCCTGTTGCATCCGCCGGGCGCAAAAGTTTTATACAGCGATTTGGATTTCATGCTGTTGGAATGGGTCGTGGAAGCCGCCGCCGACCAGCGGCTCGATCGCTTTCTGGCGCAGCAGGTCTACACGCCTTTGCAGGCGACCCACCTTTTTTTCATCGATCGCCAGCGCCCGGCGCCGCCGGCCGCATACGCCGCCACTGAACAGTGCGCCTGGCGGGGACGTCTGATAGAGGCCGAGGTTCATGATGAAAACGCCCATGCCCTGGGTGGTGTCGCCGGCCACGCCGGGCTCTTCGGAACGGCTGCCGCCATTCACACCATCCTGGCGGAGTTGTTGGCGGCCTATCACGGGCAGCCTGCGGCGCAATTGTTTCGATCGGACGTCGTCCGTCGGTTTTGGCAGCCCGTGCCCGGTGCCGGCAAGGCCCTCGGTTTCGACCTGCCGTCGACCGACCATCCCAGCTGCGGCTGCTTTTTCCCCTCGGACAGCATCGGGCACCTGGGGTTCACCGGTACCTCGTTCTGGATTCACCGCATCCAACAGCTATCGGTGGTTCTGCTTACCAATCGAGTGCATCCCTCCCGGGACAACATCGCTATCCGGCAGTTCCGGCCCCAGATCCATGACGCCCTTATGTCGACGCTGCTGATTTAGGCCTGATACGGCTCGCAAGCCGCGGTGGTTGTTTCTTTTTGCTTGTGCTCCAGGCTCCGTTTTGGTACTTATTAAAAGATAATTCATCAAAAGCGGCGTGGTACTAACCAGCTGCGCAACATCGGCCTTTTCAAGCGTTGCTGTTCAGTTCGGTGATATCCGTGCGCTCGAATTCCTCACCGCGCGGGCATGCAGGCAGCCGCCCCCTGTGCCAAGGACCGAGACATCGGCTGAAACGGAGCGAGTGGCGACGTCTTTGAGAAATGAGGTGCTATGTCTTTTTTTGACCGGCTGTTGGGAGTATTTTCAAACGATTTGGCCATTGATTTAGGGACTGCCAACACCCTGGTTTACGTCAAGGGCAAAGGCATCGTTCTGAGCGAACCGTCCGTGGTGGCCGTCAGCACCATTCCCCGAGCCAAGAGTCGGGTTCTATCGGTTGGCATCGAAGCCAAGAAAATGCTCGGCAAGACGCCGGGCAGCATCGTGGCTATCCGCCCGATGCGCGACGGGGTCATCGCCGACTTTGAAGTCACCGAAGCAATGCTGCGGCATTTCATCCACAAGGTGCACAACCGCCGGACGTTTGTTCGGCCGCGCATCATCATTGCCGTACCCTCCGGGATCACCCAGGTGGAGAAACGCGCCGTGCGCGAGTCTGCCGAATCCGCGGGCGCTCGGGAAGTTTTCCTGATCGAAGAGCCCATGGCCGCGGCGATCGGCGCGGGACTGCCGATCACGGAGCCGACCTGCAACATGGTCGTAGACATCGGCGGCGGCACTACCGAGGTGGCCGTCATATCGCTGAAGGGTATCGTCTACAGCCGTTCGGTGCGGGTGGCCGGCGACAAGATGGACGCCGCCATTATCCAGTACATCAAACGCAAGTACAATCTGCTGATCGGCGAGCGCACCGCCGAGATCATCAAGACCTCCATCGGCAACGCCTACCCGGATCCCCAAAACCTGGAAACCATCGAAGTCAAGGGCCGCGACCTGGCCTCCGGGATCCCCAAAATTCTTTCCATCGACTCGGAGGAAATTCGCGTCGCCATCTCCGAGCAGATCGACGCGATCGTAGAAACCGTTAAGATCGCGCTCGAGCAAACCCCGCCGGAGCTGTCCGCGGACATCGTCGATCGCGGGATCATTCTTACGGGCGGCGGTGCGCTTCTTAAGAACCTGGACAAATTGCTGCGGGAAGAGACCAGCCTGCCGATCACGGTAGCCGATCGGCCTCTGGAGACTGTGGCGCTGGGGTCTGGCAAAGCGCTCGACAATCTCGACCTTCTCAAGGAAATTGTTATTCATTAACCGGTCTTATGTTCTCCAAAAAGACGGTTCTGATCCTGGCCGGGATTCTGCTCATCACCGTGAATCTCATCATGCTGGCGGTCACCACCCGACGCCCGGCCGCTTCCGGACTGGGGCGGGCGATGATCGCTTTTGTCGCTCCGTTTCAGGAGCTGGCCACCCACGCTGTGAAGACCGTCCAAGATAGCTGGTGGCGCTATTTTTTTCTGGTATCCGTTGCTCGAGAGAACCAGCAGTTGTTGCAGCAGCTGGGAGAATCCCGCCAGAAAATCATCCAGCAGAGCGAGCTGGAGCTGGAAAACCAGCGCTTGCGGGAACTTCTCAGCTTTAAACGCTCGCTGCCGGCCCCCGCCATTGCGGCCGAGATCATCGGCAAGGATCCGTCTGCCTGGTTCAAGACCGTCCTCATCGACAAGGGCAGCACGGACGGCTTGCGGCGCGGCATGCCGGCGGTGAGCGCGCAGGGCGTGGTGGGGCAGATCATTGAGGTCACCGGTCGCCAATCCCGGCTGATGCTGATCATCGATCGTAACAGCGGCGCCGATGCTCTGGTTCAGCGCACACGGGCGCGAGGGGTTGTCAAAGGGACCTCGCAGAACGAGTGCTATCTGGACTATGTCCTGTATGCCGACGATGTGCGGGTGGGAGACCTGGTCGTCTCTTCCGGCTACGACGGGGTGTATCCCAAGGGGTTGTTGATCGGCACGGTGACGGCCGTCGATTTCAAGGGCGGCGATTTTTTCAAGGATGTGCAGATTACTCCGGCGGTGGATTTCGACAAGCTTGAGGAGGTCTTGGTCATTCTGGAGTCGCCGCCGACCCCCGCGACGGTGCATTGATGAATTATTTCATCTATACCACCTGCGGGCTTTTCATGGTCATCTGCCAGACGACGGTCATTCCACGATTAGCGTTCGTCGGCTATTTCTTCGACCTGGTACTGCCTGTTGTAATCTATCTCGCCGCGTTTCGACCGCTGCATGAGGCCCTGCCCTTTACCGTGTTTCTGGGCGCAGTGATGGACAATTTGTCGGGGGGGCCCTTCGGCCTCTATCTGACATCGTATGTTTGGCTGTTTATTGTGGTGCGAGCAGCGGCTACGATAGTACGGGCCGAAAATCCGATCATGATCGTATCGATCCTCATCGGGGCCGTGGCGGCTCAAAACGCTTTGTTTTTTGCGGTCCTCGGCACGTCGGGCCAGGGATATTCCTCCGAGAGTTTCGCCGTGCGGATCGCCATCGAGCAGATCGGTTGGGTATTGCTGATCGGACCGTTTTTAGCATGGGGCATCCGCACGGCTCACCGCTACTCATCGCAGCGAAGCAAAAAGACAACAGTCGGACCGCCGTCGGACGGACCTTGACTCCGAACTTGCCGCGATGCGGCCGGCTATAAAGTGAACAATGGAGCAATTTTTCAAAAAAGAAGAACCGGACGGATACAAACCGCGGATCGTCGGGGTCATGCTGACGGTGCTGGCTCTGTTCGGCGTGCTCCTGCTGCGGTTGATTTATCTGCAGATTGTCATGGGAGAAGAGTATTACAGGTTATCCATGAACAACAGCATTCGGTTGCAGACGGTGGATCCGCCGCGCGGATTGATCCTGGACCGTTACGGCACCCGGCTTGCCGAGAACCGGCCTTCCTTCGACGTGAACTTCACCCCGAAAGACGCCGGGGATGCCGGGCGGGTGCTCAATGAGCTATCTTTGTACCTGCAATCGCCGGCCGAGGAGTTGCTGGCGAAGGTCAAACACAGCCGGGGGTTGGCAGCGTTTAAACCGGTGCTCCTGAAACAGGATATCGGTCGAGACGTGTTGGCCGCCCTCGAAGCCCGACGAGTGGATCTGCCGGGGGTGTCGGTCCAGGTGCGCCTGCGTCGAAACTACCTTCAAGCGATGAACGCGTCCCATGTGATCGGCTACCTCGGAGAGATCAGTCTGGAAGAGCTCAAAAGCGGCGACCACCCGGGTTTGCGCAGCGGAGATGCCATCGGTAAGTTCGGCGTGGAACGAACCTTTGACAACTACTTACGGGGCGAGCCGGGCGGCCGGCAGGTGGAGGTCAACGCCAACGGCCAGGTGATGCGGGTGCTGCAGACAGTTGCGGCCCGTCCGGGACACAACGTGGTTTTGACGATCGATCGCGAGCTTCAGCAGCGTGCCGAAGAGCTCCTAGATGGGGTAGCCGGCGCGGCCGTGGCTGTCGACCCTGCGAACGGGCACATCTTGGCCTTGGTCAGCTCGCCGACTTTCAATCCGAATTCGTTCGTGAGCGGGATCGCATCGGAGGCATGGGAGGCACTGGTTTCTCATCCGTTCCGGCCGCTGGAAAACAAAGCCATCCAGGGTGAATACCCTCCGGGGTCCACATTCAAAATTGTCACTGCTCTGGCCGGGCTGGAAGAAAAGGCTATCGATGAAACCACGGCATTCGAGTGCGCCGGTGCGCTGCATTTTGCCGGGCGCGATTACCGCTGCTGGAAGAGAGAGGGACACGGCCGGGTCGACGTTCGCCGGGCGCTCGCCGAATCCTGTGACGTCTTTTTCTATCGCACGGGCCAGCGCCTCGGTGTCGACCGTTTGGCCTGGTACGCCAAGGCCTGCGGGTTGGGCGCGCGCACCGGGGTCGGACTCGACCAAGAGGCTCGCGGGCTGATTCCCTCCTCCACGTGGAAGAAGAAGCGCTTCGGTGTTCCCTGGCAGGAGGGGGAAACCCTGTCGGTGTCTATCGGCCAAGGTTACAATCTGACGACCCCTCTGCAAATGGCACTGCTGGCCGCGGCAGTAGGCAACGGGGGCATCCGCTACCGGCCGCTCATTTTGCAGCGCGTGGAGACGGTTGAAGGCGAGGTCGTATTCCAGGCGGCGCATCAGGAGGCCGGGCGCTTGCCGATCAGCCCCCGAAACCTCAAGATCGTGCAGGAAGGCATCTGGGCGGCGGTGAACGGCGAGCGCGGGACAGCCCGCCGCGTTCACCTTTCCGATATCGAGATCGCCGGAAAAACCGGTACCTCGCAGGTGGTCGGCCGCAAGGACAGCGGAGACGATTATACCCCTCCCCACCTCCGGCCGCATGCCTGGTTTGTCTGCTACGCTCCGGCGGCGGCCCCGAAGCTGGCGGTGGCCGTTGTGGTTGAAAACGGGGAGCATGGGTCGAGTGCAGCCGGCCCCATCGCGCGGGAAATGGTCAAAACGTTTTTGCGCAAAGTCCCGGACGCTCAGCGTTTGGCCGGCGACGGCGTGAAGGTCGTCGCCGGCAACGGATAAGCGATATGATTGATCGTCGTCTCATTCACAACTTCGACTGGGGGCTTCTGATGGTTGTCATGCTGCTGGGGGCGGTGGGGCTGACGACCGTTTACAGCGCGGTGACCGCCGACCCTCCGCCGGCTGCGCAAAAGGTTTTATTTTACAAGCAAATGATCTGGTTTACGCTCGGATTCATCGTTATGACGGCGTCCTTTTCTTTCAGCTACCGGGTGCTGGACCGCTGGGCGCATCCCATTTACGTCGTCTGCGTGTTGCTGCTGCTGGGTGTGGTGGTCTTCGGAAAACTCGCCGGGGGCTCCCGCCGCTGGCTTGTTCTGGGGCCGGTTCACCTTCAGCCCTCAGAACTCATCAAGATCGCCATGGTTTTGGTGCTGGCCAAATACTTTTCGAAGGGATCCGACCCACGTGGCTTCAACCTTCGGGAGTTGATACGCCCCATGCTGATGACCGGCCTACCGTTTGCACTGATTGTCATCCAACCCGACCTCGGCACCGCCGGGCTGGTGGCGCTGATCGCCGTGACGATGGCCTTGTTTGTCAAGGTCGAACGGCGGGCACTCACTCTGTTGGTGACTTCCGCGGGTGCGTTGGTCCCTCTTGTCTGGTCGCTGCTGAAGGATTATCAGAAACAGCGCATCTTGACGTTCTTGAACCCGGACCAAGACCCCCTGGGGGCGGGGTATCACATTATCCAATCCAAGATCGCGATCGGCTCCGGAATGATCTCCGGCAAAGGTTACTTGCAGGGGACACAGAATGCGCTTTCGTTTTTACCCGAAGAGCACACCGACTTTATTTTTTCGGTGCTGGCGGAAGAGTGGGGAGCCGTGGGATCAATTGGGGTGCTCCTGCTTCTTCTGGTGTTGATTCTCTGGGGTTTGAACATTGCCCACCGCTGCCGGGATCCCTTCGGCAATATCCTGGCTATCGGGATCACGGCGCTGCTGGGTTGGCAGGTCATGATCAATGTCGGGATGACCATGGGATTGATGCCCGTCGTGGGAGTGCCGCTTCCCCTGATCAGCTACGGAGGCTCTTCCACGCTGACAGTGGCCATTTGCATCGGATTGCTGATGAACATCAGCATGCGCCGTTTCCTGGTAGAATGAGCGAGGGACATTATGCCAAAAAGCGCTCAAGCTTGGCTTAACGTGGTTTGGAAAAAACCTTTGACAAGCTTTCGAGGCGATGCTATAGACCGCGCATTTCCGGTCTGTCCCAGGTGAATATCTGACCCTGTAGTCTGTTTACGTGTGGAATGGAGGTGGGTTTTATGGGCTACCTTACCGTGCACTGGAGTCGGTTTCACGCTGCGGTGCTCTTTTTTGTCGGAGTCTTCACCTTTGAGTTCATCCCCCCCGCATGGGCCTCCAGCGAAGGCGGCGGCGTCACCGTCGTTCCGGACTGGTCGGTCAGCATTCAAATCGTCAATTTCCTGTTTCTCATCTTTGTCCTGAATCTGCTGCTGTTTCGACCCATCCGCAAGATTCTCCAGGAACGCCGTGAAAAAGTCAAAGGGATGGAATCCGCCATCGACAACGCCGGCAAAAGCATCCAGGAGAAGAACGCGACCTTCGATAAAGCCCTTCGGGATGCGCGCGCCAAAGGGCTGAAGGAAAAAGAAACCCTCGTTAAACAAGCCGAGGAAGAGGAACGTCGGCAGATCGAATCGATCAATTCTAAAGCGCTGGCCGAACTCGAAGAGATCCGTCGGAAGATCCGCGCCGACGCCGAACATGCTCGACAGGCTCTGCAGCAGCAGATCGGGGCGTTTGCAAAAGAAATTACGCAAAAAATATTGGGGAGGGCGGTGTAATGAAAACTCCGATTTCTGGCCGGCAGGGCTGTTTTCTTTGCACCGGCCTGTGCCGGACGGCGTCGGTCGCCGGGTTGCTCGCGATATCGTCCGCCGCGGCATGGGCCGCCTCCGGCGGCGACGGGGGCCACGGCGGACTCTCCAGCTCAGACTGGTACCGGATCATGAATTTCGCAGTTCTGGCATTGGCCCTGGTTTTCTTGCTGCGCAAACCCATTCCGCGCGCGCTGAACAGCCGCGTGCAGGGCATTCAGAATCAACTGAACGATCTGGAGGCGCGGAAAGCAGAGGCCGAAAAGCGACTGGCCGAGTGCAACCAGAAGTTAAGCGAGCTCGAAAAGGAAGCCGGACGCATCATGTCCGAATACATTCGCCAAGGTCAGGACGCTAAATTGCGTATTCTCCAAGAAGCCGAGTCGGCCGCTGAAAAGATTCAAGCCCAGGCCCGTCGAAACATCGAGCACGAATTCGAGCAGACCAAAGCGCGCTTGCAGCGCGAGATCTTCGAGCAGTCTTTAGCCAAGGCCGAAGCACTGCTGAAGCAGAACGTCACGGCCGAGGACCAGTCCCAATTGGTTGAGGACTATCTTCAGAAGGTGGTGGCATCATGAAGAACATGGCGATTGCCAGACGCTATGCCAAGGCTCTGCTGCTGATTGGCCAGCAGGACGAACAGACCGAACGCTACCGGAAGGAGCTGCAATCAGTGGCGGCGCTCGTGACGGGCGACCGCCGTTTGGAGCAGGCCATCACCAACCCGTTGTACGACAGCGCGGCACGCAAGCGGGTGCTGCAGTCGCTCATTGGTCGGTTGGCTCTTTCCAGGGCGGTGGAATCTTTTCTGGTTCTGCTCTTCGAGAAGGGGCGGGTGGGTTTCTTGGGCGCCATCAACGACTTCTACCAGAAGCTGGCGGATGAGCTAAAAGGAGTAGCCCGGGCGACGGTGACTTCGGCGGGCGAGCTTTCTGCGGATGCGGTTGAACGCATTCGAGATGCCCTGTCGAAACGCACCGGCAAGGACATCGTCCTGGAGGTGAAACAGGATTCCCGCCTGATCGGCGGGCTGGTCACGCAGATCGGCGATCTTGTGTTGGACGGCAGCATCAGGACGCAATTACTCAACATGAGAGAATCTTTAAAAAGGGGTGAGGGTGCCTAATGGAACTGAGAGCCGAAGAAATAAGCCAGATTATCAAAGAGCAGATCACGGACTACGAAAAGAAGGTGGAGTTGAGTGAGACTGGCGTCGTCCTGTCGGTCGGCGATGGGATCGCGCGTGTCTACGGACTGGAGAAGGTTATGGCCCTGGAACTGGTCGAGTTCCACGGCGGAATCCTCGGTCTCGTGCTGAACTTGGAGCAGGACAACGTGGGTGTCGCCATCATGGGCGAGGACATCCATATCAAGGAGGGCGATATCGTCAAGCGGACCGGACGCATCGCCCAGGTTCCGGTCGGCGAGGCCGTTCTGGGCCGGGTGTTGATGTCCACGGGCGATCCGCTGGACGGCAAGGGTCCCGTCTCGGCCAAGGAGTTCAGGCGCGTGGAGATGGTGGCGCCGGGCGTCATTGCGCGCAAGAGTGTGCACGAGCCCTGCTACACCGGATTGAAGGCCGTTGATGCCATGACACCGGTTGGTCGCGGGCAGCGGGAGCTGATCATCGGCGACCGCCAGATCGGCAAAACCGCCATTGCCATCGACGCCATCCTGGCACAGAAGGATAGCGGCATCTATTGCATCTACGTGGCGTGCGGCCAAAAAAAATCAACCGTTGCCCAGGTGGCCGCCATTCTCGAAAAGCACGGTGCGATGGAATACACCACCATCATTGCCGCCTGTGCCAGCGACCCGGCCACCCTGCAATTCATCGCTCCATATGCCGGCTGCGCCATGGGGGAATACTTTCGCGACATCGGCAAGCACGCGCTGATCATTTACGACGATTTGTCCAAGCAGGCCGCCGCTTACCGCCAAGTTTCCCTGCTGCTGCGCCGTCCGCCCGGCCGCGAGGCTTATCCGGGCGACATTTTTTACAACCACTCTCGTCTGCTCGAACGTGCGGCGAAGCTCAGCGACGATCTGGGTGCCGGTTCTCTCACCGCGCTTCCAATCATCGAAACCCAGGCCGGCGACGTGTCAGCTTACATTCCCACCAACGTCATCTCCATCACCGACGGCCAGATCTACCTGGAACCCGGTCTGTTTTTCGCCGGGGTGCGACCGGCCATCAACGTAGGACTTTCGGTGTCGCGCGTCGGCGGCGCTGCCCAGGTCAAGGCCATGAAGCAAGTGGCCGGAACCTTGCGCTTGGACTTGGCCCAGTATCGCGAATTGGAAGCCTTCGCCGCCTTCGGCAGCGACTTGGACAAGGCGACTCAGCGGCAGCTGACCCGCGGCGCGCGTTTGGTGGAGCTGCTCAAACAGCCCCAGTACCAGCCGCTGCCCATGGAGAAGCAGGTCACCATCCTGTATGCTGGCACGCGGGGCTTCCTGGACAAGTACCCGGTGAACGTGGTGGGCCGCTACGAGGTCGGCCTATACAAGTTCATCGAGGACCGCTATCCCCAGATGTTCGCCACCCTGAAACAAAAGCAGCAAATAGACGCTGACTTGGACAAGCTGATGACGGAAGCCCTCAACGCCTACGACGCGGAGTTCAAGGAGACCGTCAAGTAGCAGAGGTTCAGCCGTCGTTGGAAGGCGTATGCAGTTTCCGAAAAACGGGACCTGAGGGCGGATCGGTATGGCAACTTTAAAAGACATCAAGAGCAAGATCTCGGCAGTCAAGAAAACCAAGCAGATCACCAAGGCCATGAATATGGTGGCTGCATCCAAGCTGCGCAGTTCCCAGGCCAACATGGAAGGCTTCCGGCCCTATGCCCGGAAGTTTGCCGAGGTGCTCGGCAGCCTGGCAGAGCGGGCGGTCGAAGGGGTGAGCCCCCTGCTGGTGCCCAAACCGGACGTGAAGACCATTCATCTGGTTCTATGCACGTCCGACCGCGGATTGTGCGGCGGGTTCAACACCAACCTGATCGAAAAGGCTGAAGCGTTCATGAGGGAAAAAGCCGGTACCGGCATCGAGTTCTCTTTCACCGTCTTCGGCCGCAAGGGGCGCAACTGGTGCCGCAAGGTGAAGGCCCCGGTCGTCTCCGAGCACATCGGGATCATGGGGACGGCCGTCAAATTCAACGAAGCCGCCACTCCCGGCCGCAAACTGGTGCAGGGGTTTCTGGACGGAGCCTTTGATGAGGTGTATGTGATCTACGCCGAATTTCTCACCATGGCCAAACAGCTCCCGGTGCTGAAGAAGTTGCTGCCTATCCCGCCGATCGAAAAAGCGGAGACGGATCCGGGCAGCGGGGAGCACGGCTACCTGCCGGAGCATATCTGCGAACCCTCGGCGACGGAACTGCTCGGCGAAATGCTGCCGCGCAACGTCTTCGTGCAGCTTTACAGCGCGCTGCTGGAGACATCGGCGTCAGAGCACGCTGCCCGCATGCTGGCCATGAACAACGCCACCAAGGCCTGCAACGACATGATGGCCAACCTGACCCTGGTCTACAACAAGGCCCGACAGGCCGCCATTACGGCCGAGTTGATGGACATCGTCGGCGGTGCCGAAGCCCTCAAAGGATAACATTTGCCAACCGCGTTTGGATAGGAGGTCGTTCAATGGGAGAGAATATCGGTAAAGTAGTGCAGGTCATGGGCCCGGTCGTCGATGTGGAGTTCCCGCAGGGCAAGCTGCCGACGATCTATACCGCTCTGACCATCAGCAATCCCGCCATCAACGACGAGGCGGACAATCTGGTCATCGAAGTGGCCCAGCACCTGGGCGACAATGTCGTGCGCACGATCGCCATGGACGTCACGGACGGTTTAGTGCGGGGCATGCCCGCGAAAGACACGGGCAACCCGATCCTGATGCCGGTCGGCAAGGCAGCGCTCGGCCGTGTGCTAAATGTCGTCGGACGTCCCGTGGACGGCCTGGGTCCGGTGAGCCAGGAGAAGATGCGGCCGATCCACCGCGCCGCTCCCAAATTCACCGAGCAGGACACCACCGTGCGCGTGCTTGAAACCGGCGTCAAGGTCATCGACTTACTGGTACCCTTTCCGCGCGGCGGCAAAATGGGCATGTTCGGCGGCGCTGGCGTGGGCAAGACCGTCATCATGATGGAGATGGTTCATAACATCGCCATGCAGCACGGTGGCATTTCCGTGTTCGCCGGCGTGGGCGAGCGCACCCGCGAGGGCAACGACCTCTATCACGAAATGAAGGCCTCCGGCGTTCTGCCCAAGGCATCGCTGGTCTACGGCCAGATGACCGAGCCTCCGGGCGCCCGGGCGCGGGTTGCCCTCTCGGGCTTGACCGAGGCGGAATACTTCCGGGACGAAGAGGGACAGGACGTACTGATCTTCATCGACAACATTTTCCGTTTCACCCAGGCCGGTTCCGAGGTGTCGGCGTTGCTCGGGCGCATGCCTTCAGCTGTCGGCTACCAGCCGACCCTGGCGGTGGACTTGGGCGAGTTGCAGGAGCGCATCACCTCCACCGACAAGGGGTCGATCACCGCTGTGCAATGCGTGTACGTGCCGGCCGACGACCTGACCGACCCGGCCCCGGCCACCACGTTTGCGCACTTGGACGGCACCGTGGTGTTGTCCCGGCAGATCGCCGAGCTGGGCATTTACCCGGCGGTCGATCCGCTGGACTCCACCTCGCGCATCCTGGATGCCAGCTACATCGGTGAAGACCATTATCGCACGTCCCGCGCCGTGCAGCAGATCCTGCAAAAATACAAGGAGCTGCAAGACATCATCGCCATTCTCGGGATGGAGGAGCTCTCCGACGAAGACAAGGTCACAGTCTCCCGCGCGCGCAAGATTCAGCGTTTCCTATCCCAGCCGTTCCATGTGGCCGAAACCTTCACCGGCAAGGCCGGCAAGTATGTCAAGATCGAGGACACGGTCCGCGCATTCAAAGAGATCTGTGAAGGCAAACACGACGACATTCCCGAGCAGGCCTTTTACATGAAGGGCGGCATTGAAGAAGTCGTGGCGGCCGCCAAAGAAATGGCATCCGCAGAATAACTCCGAGGTGGCGTATGGCTGGTTCCATCCGACTGGAAATTGTCACACCCGAGAAGACGGTCATAAGTGAAGATGTGCAGATCGTCATGGCTCCGGGTGTGCTGGGAGAGTTCGGTGTTCTCATCGGACATACTCCCTTTTTGACGGCTCTTAAAACTGGCGCTGTGCGCTATGCGGACAGTCAAGGTGGCGAGCACATGGTCTTTGTCAGCGGAGGATTTGCTGAAGCCCTGCCACAGAAAGTGACGATTCTGGCAGAGTCTGCCGAGCGGCGCCGAGACATTGATCTCGAACGAGCCCGGGCGGCTTTAGAACGTGCCCAAAAGCGACTGGCCGAGCAGCGAAGCAAGGAGGATCACGATTTCGTTAGAGCCCAAGCAGCACTTCAAAGGGCGCTGATCCGTATGAGAATCGCTGAGAACCGCTCCTCGCATTAGAAGAATTCTGCGCGAGCAGTCGGTTTCAACCAACGATTATCATAGCCAGAGGGCAAGCCTGAAGGGTTTGCCCTCTGCTTTTTGACGCGGCCATCCATATTCGACTCGTCGATGGGAAGAAGAGCAAGGATGTCAGCCAGAATATGCCGATGACGGTCTCGGCTGATGAAGGAAAAGTATGGATCGTCCACTTGCTGTCATTATATTAGCCGCCGGGCTCGGCAAACGCATGAAATCCGATCGAGCCAAGGTCCTGCATGAGGTGTTGGGAAAACCCATGGTCGTCTACGTGGTGGAAGCCGCCATCCCCATTGCAGGAAAAGCGGTTATCGTTGTGGTGGGAAACCAAGCGGAAGAGGTTCGGCGAGCAGTGGCTTGCCGGGCGGAGGTGATATTCGCTCATCAGGATCAACAGTTGGGCACGGGGCATGCTGTGAAATGCGCGCTGCCTCATCTGCCTGCAAGGTGCGAGGATGTCATGGTGCTATGCGGGGACGTGCCTATGGTCACAACAGCGACCCTGAAAGCCCTGGCGGACAAGCACGTGGAAGGCAGCCGGGATGTCACCTTGCTGGCAGTGGATATAGACCGTCCAAGCGGCTACGGTCGCATTCTCTTAGCTCCGGATGGTCAAGTATACGGAATCGTTGAAGAGGCTGACGCCAGTCCAGAGCAGCGGGCAATCCGAACGATCAACTCTGGAATCTATTGCATTAACCGGCGGTTTTTAGAGAAAGCGCTGCCGCAGCTAACCAATGAAAATGTCCAGGGTGAATATTACTTGACCGATATTATTCGCATCGGTTACGAATGGGGACGAAATGTAGGTGCAACCTGGGCGCTCGACCCTATTGAGATTTTGGGTATAAACACCCCTCAGGACCTCGCCCGAGTGGAGAAGATCCTGAAGGGCCGGGCTGCGGATATGGCTTGACTTTTAATCAGGTTACGGATTAGAGTAAAAACATTACGTTAGAGAGGACTCGGGCGATTGGAAAGTGATGCGCTGTTCAGTCAATTTGGCGAAATCGAGGCCAAGGTCGAGAAGCTTCTCGATCTATGCAGGTTGCAGCAGACTTCCAATTCTGAGCTTCATCAAAGGGTTAAGCAACTAGAGGAGGAACTTCACCTAAAGAACGAATCGGCTCAACGCCAGACCGAAGAAAAGGCGTTGATTCGGTCGCGAGTCGACAATTTGTTAGCCAAACTTGAAGACCTGACCCGTTTCTAACATGCGGCTGGCGGGGAAAAGGTTCGGAGCGGTGGTTATTGGACCAATTTGTTACCATAGAGCTTTTCGGGCAACCGTACACGTTCAAGGCCGATATCGAAGCTGCCAAGGCCAGGGAGGTGGCGGATTTTCTGGTCCGTGAAGTGAATAAGATTCAGGATCAGCAAACTGCTAAAATCCCACATATTTCCAAGTTGACGATCTTGATCATCGCCGCGCTAAGCATGGCGCATCAGATCTTGCAGCTGAGAAAAGATACGGGCGAAATCGTCGGCCATATTTCGAATCGTTGTGAAGAACTGAATCAAATGCTTGACGAAGGAATGAAGCCGTTAGCATCCCTTCGGCATTATGGATAACTTGAACGTACCGAAACGCCCACTTCTCTAGCCTTACCGTCTACACCCTCTCCTGCCACGGTCTGCAGCTTAAGCAGACGTCAAGACCTTGATTTGCGCCTGTGCATCGAACTTACTGACTTGGTTGGCCTGGCCGTTTTTGGAGTAAAGAACGGGCCTAAAAAGGCTGTGACTATTTTGGCGATGTGGCCTTTCTATTCCGCTAGCCGAAAGAAACTTATTTTTTGAACTCGGGCAAAATACGCCTTGGGAGACATACATGATGAGTGAAGGAATCATTCTTGGAATCGTCGGTTTGATCGCCGGATTTGTTGTGGCTTTCTGGGTTAAAGGTCGGATCGTATCTCAGAAAGTCGAAGCGGCCGAGAAAGAAGCTGCCCGGATTATCGAGGAATCTCGTCACAAGGCGGACACGCTGATCAAAGAAGCTGAAGTGCAAACCAAAGACACGCTTTTCAAATTGAAAAGCGATTTTGATCTTGAAGCACGGGAAACTCAGCTGGAAATCAAGAAGCGCGAAGCGCGGTTGGTTCAGAAAGAGGAAGCCTTAGACCGCAAGATCGAGCAGGTTGAGTTTCGTGATCAAGATCTGAGCCGCCGCGAACGGCAGACCCAGAAACGCGAGCAGACAATTGAGGCGCGTGAACTGGAATATACCACCCTGATCGATGAACAAAAACGTCAGTTGGAGCGAATCTCCGGGCTGACCGCAGAGCAGGCCAAGGAGTTGCTCATCCGCGCCATGGAAAATGAGGCTCGCTTCGAGGCCGCCAAGCTCGTTAAGAAAATTGAGAACGAAGCCAAGGAAGAAGCCGATAAAAAATCGAAGAAGATCATGGCTACCGCCATCCAGCGCTATGCGGCCGATTATGTAGCCGAAAGAACTGTCTCGGTAGTCCCATTGCCGAACGATGAAATGAAGGGGCGGATCATCGGAAGGGAAGGGCGCAATATTAGAGCGCTGGAGGCTGCTACTGGGATTGACCTAATTATCGACGATACGCCGGAGGCGGTGATCCTATCCGGATTCAATCCAGTTCGTCGGGAGGTGGCGCGCTTATCGCTCCAGCGGCTCATCTCGGATGGTCGGATTCATCCGGCGCGAATCGAGGACGTAGTCAAGAAAGTGGTCCAGGAAGTTGATCAGACCATAAAAGAAGCAGGAGAACAGGCGGCTTTTGATTTGGGCATCCACGGCATGCACAACGAGTTGATCAAATATATCGGCCGACTGAAATTCAGAACTAGCTATTCCCAAAATGTTCTCCAGCACTCCATTGAGGTTGGGTTTCTTTCAGGGATCATGGCCTCAGAGCTTGGGCTGAACACCAAGCTGGCGCGGCGTATGGGGCTCTTACATGACATTGGCAAGGCCATCGATCATGAGGTGGAGGGGCCGCATGCGATTATCGGATCGAAGCTAGCGAAAAAATACGGAGAAAGCCCTAAAGTGGTGCATGCAATCGCATCCCACCATGAGGATGTGCCACCGAACTCCGTATATGCCTATTTGGTTCAGGCGGCCGATGGCCTCTCAGGCGCTCGACCGGGGGCGCGCAAAGAACTGCTTGAAAATTACATCAAACGTCTGGAGGACTTAGAGAAGATCGCCAATGGGTTCAAGGGCGTCGCCAACACCTACGCAATCCAGGCTGGACGGGAGCTGAGGGTGCTTGTTGAAAGCGAAAACGTATCTGACGACGAGGCCGTTCTGCTAAGCAAGGACATTGCTCGTAAGATCGAGGAGTCATTGAATTTTCCTGGTCAGATAAAAGTGACAGTAATCCGGGAGACGCGTGCGGTGGAATTGGCAAACAAGTAAGCTGGCTGCGGCATGGTTCGAGTCAATCGGGTAGGAAACCAACGTGTCACACACATTCATAGCCTTGTGAACGATTTTCCCGATGATGAGAAAATGAGTTCGTCGGATGCGACCTTAGGGAGGGAAACCTTATTTCATGGCCAACCTGTTGGATACTTTAAGAGAACGAGGTTTCATCGATCAAACGACGCATGATCAGGAGCTAAAAGATTACTTTAGTGCACCGGGAGCAACTGGGTACATTGGGTTCGACCCCACGGCGTCCAGCCTGCATATCGGCCACCTGGTGCCCATCATGGCGTTGGCCCACATGCAACGCGCAGGACACCGGCCGGTCGCCCTGGTAGGTGGCGGCACCGGATTGGTGGGGGATCCTAGCGGCAAGACCGAGATGCGCAAAATGCTAACGCTGGAAGATGTCGAACGTAATGCCTCCGGTATCAAGCAGCAGTTATCGCGATTCCTGGACTTCAGCAATGGCAGAGCCCTCCAGCTTAACAACGCCGAATGGTTAATTCCGCTTGAGTACATATCTTTTTTGAGAGATATCGGCCGCCATTTTTCTGTCAACCGTATGATAAAAGCAGAAAGCTACAAACTGCGACTTGATTCCGAAGAAGGGCTGAGTTTCATTGAGTTCAACTATATGGTGCTACAGGCTTATGACTTTTTAGAACTCGCTCGAAGGCATGACTGCCGCCTGCAAATGGGGGGGCGGGACCAGTGGGGTAACATCGTGGCTGGCGTCGAGCTTATCCGGCGGGTGGACCAAAAATCAGCCTTTGGTATCACCTTTCCCCTCATTACTACCAGCAGCGGTGAGAAAATGGGAAAGACCGCTAAAGGGGCTGTTTGGCTCGACCCGACGAGAACCTCGCCTTACGAGTACTATCAGTATTGGATCAACACAGATGACCGAGACGTGGCAAGGTTCCTTGCTTTGTTCACCTTCCTGCCGTTAGAGGAGATAGCGGCCGTCGAACGTTTGGAGAATGGTGTCCTCCTCAATGCCGCTAAGACGATTTTAGCTTTCGAAGCGACCCGGTTGGCCCACGGTCGTGAGCAGGCGCTGTCATCTTTGCAGGCAGCTCAGCGCCTGTTCGGCCACCGGAGGATGCCATCAGAAGTCCTATCGTCCAGTGAGGTCCCGCGCCGACCGTCTGATTCAGGGCCAAACGGTATTCCTTCCTCAACGATCCGGCTGGATCGGCTGGCGGCTGGAATTCCGGCGTTTAGGCTTTTTCATGATATTGGTTTGGCAGCCTCTGGTGCCGCTGCGCGACGGCTTATTGATCAGGGCGGCGCATATATTAACGGGAAGCGGATTGATAGCCATGAGCAACTAATCACCGATAGGGATGCGACCGATGAAGGCTCATTGGTGCTGCGCTCAGGGAAAAAGCGTTTTCATCGCCTGTGTATTGAAAAATAATTTAAATTATTTCTTGACAAACAATTTAGACCCATATAAGTATACAAAGTTTTTGACCGGCTGAGTGGATAGAGCGCTGCGCCAATAAAAAAGAGCAAATTTATAAAAAAAGTTCTTGACACCTCGGCTAAGATTGGTATATTAAGTTTTTCGATTTGCGACTCTAATTTCTGTTAGAGTGCCAGACAAATTAAAAAAGCTGCCTGGCATTTTGATCTTTGAAAACTAAATAGTGGCGTCCGGTCGAGCTAAACTCCGTTAAATTCATGCTGTTTCTTCAGCGGCATGATTAAGTTAAAGTGGAGAGTTTGATCCTGGCTCAGAATGAACGCTGGCGGCGTGCTTAACACATGCAAGTCGCACGAGAACGCTTCAGCTTGCTGAGGCAAGTAAAGTGGCGCACGGGTGAGTAACGCGTGGGTAATCTACCTCCGAATTGGGGATAACATTGCGAAAGCGGTGCTAATACCGAATAATATCAATAGGATCCAGGTCCTGAGGATCAAAGGTGGCCTCTACACGTAAGCTACTGTTTGGAGATGAGCCCGCGTACCATTAGCTTGTTGGTAGGGTAACGGCCTACCAAGGCTGCGATGGTTAGCTGGTCTGAGAGGATGATCAGCCACACTGGAACTGACACACGGTCCAGACTCCTACGGGAGGCAGCAGTGAGGAATTTTGCGCAATGGGGGAAACCCTGACGCAGCAACGCCGCGTGAGTGATGAAGGCTTTCGGGTCGTAAAGCTCTGTCAAGTGGGAAGAAACCACGAGGCGCTAATATCGTTTCGTGCTGACGGTACCACTGAAGGAAGCACCGGCTAACTCCGTGCCAGCAGCCGCGGTAATACGGGGGGTGCAAGCGTTATTCGGAATCATTGGGCGTAAAGGGCGCGTAGGCGGTTTGTTAAGTCAGATGTGAAAGCCCGGGGCTCAACCCCGGAAGTGCATTTGATACTGGCGAACTTGAGTATGGGAGAGGGAAGTGGAATTCCTGGTGTAGAGGTGAAATTCGTAGATATCAGGAGGAACACCGGTGGCGAAGGCGACTTCCTGGACCAATACTGACGCTGAGGCGCGAAGGCGTGGGTAGCAAACAGGATTAGATACCCTGGTAGTCCACGCAGTAAACGGTGATCACTAGGTGTAGCGGGTATTGACCCCTGCTGTGCCGCAGTTAACGCATTAAGTGATCCGCCTGGGGAGTACGGCCGCAAGGTTAAAACTCAAAGGAATTGACGGGGGCCCGCACAAGCGGTGGAGCATGTGGTTTAATTCGACGCAACGCGAAGAACCTTACCTGGGTTTGACATCTCGGGAATTTTTTGGAAACAAGAAAGTGCCCTTCGGGGAGCCCGAAGACAGGTGCTGCATGGCTGTCGTCAGCTCGTGTCGTGAGATGTTGGGTTAAGTCCCGCAACGAGCGCAACCCTTGTCTTTAGTTACCATCACTTCGGGTGGGGACTCTAAAGATACTGCCCCGGTCAACGGGGAGGAAGGTGGGGATGACGTCAAGTCCTCATGGCCTTTATGCCCAGGGCTACACACGTGCTACAATGGGCGATACAAAGGGTAGCGAGCCTGCGAAGGTAAGCCAATCCCAAAAAGTCGTTCTTAGTTCGGATTGGAGTCTGCAACTCGACTCCATGAAGCTGGAATCGCTAGTAATCGCGGATCAGCACGCCGCGGTGAATACGTTCCCGGGCCTTGTACACACCGCCCGTCACACCATGAGAGTTGGTTGTACCAGAAGTTGTTGG